>Ga0137366_10002491_pt1 | contig 14126 bp, 10 predicted proteins | sample SagtaG_8_FD_104938 | JGI IMG/M metagenome (GOLD analysis project Ga0137366, IMG submission 104938) | Vadose zone soil microbial communities from Sagehorn Ranch, Mendocino, California, USA - Sage1_L_60_16 metaG | ecosystem: Environmental > Terrestrial > Soil > Vadose zone | place: USA... | reverse complement strand
GGAATTGCAAAACATCCATATGCTGCTGCAATAATATGGGATGGCAGTGATTATCGACAACAGGGATGCTATTCAGGTCAAGCATATCCATTCCTCAATCGCGTTATCAGGGCGCTTCAAACGTCCGTAAATGAACGCCTGATGATTGAGGTAGGGACCACGTTTTACGGCGTCCGATTTATCACCCCCTCTACGATCAAAATCTGCATTTTCGTGGAGGAGGCGATAATGGAGATTAACAAATTAAGAGAGGGTATTTTCTGCCGTGCGTGCTCAAAGATAACCACCCCTAATTTGTTAATCTCCATTATCGCGGACGCGCTGATGCTGGTCCCTACCTCAGGAAAACCGTACATAATTTGTTCATACGAAACTGGACAAAGTTATACAGCTTTAAGTATACTACATCACAAAATTAGTTGTTTTAGCTCGCATAAGAGGGTATTTAACAGTTGCTCAAAAAGTACCATTATCCTCAGTTATCGATAGTTCTCTTGAAAGCTGATGTTTTCCCTCTTGCCAGTACCCCTCTCTTCTGGTACACTTTCAGAAAGAGAGGGACAGATGGGACAACACGGACAAGAGGTGAGCCGATGAGCAAGAACAGGACGACTCAGTCACTCTCGTATCCCCTGCGCCTACCTGACGGCGCGCAAGAGGATGCCTTGCGCTTGCTCGATGTCTCGCGTGAAGTTATCAATACTGTGATCACAAACTTGTGGCCCCGTCTGGATGAATTTACCACGCGCACCAACAGCTATGCCTACAAGCAAGTCGAAGCGATGATGGCATCCCCTTTGCCGCACGGGCATCGCCAATATCGGTGCGAAGCAGAACAAGCAGGCAGAATTCTCCGTACCCAGGCGGCACGCAAGCAACAGTTCGCATTGATCCTCCCGTTACTGTCTGAAGGCATGATCAGGCCACCCAGCGAAAAGCTCCGTGCGGGCAAGGAGCGGAGGGTCATCAAGCAGGCCCTTGCCGACTTCAAACAGAGTCAGGAGGATGGAGGAAATTACGTCGAACTGCAAAGTTTGATCGAGCAAGCCTGCAACTATTATCTGAAAAACGGCTGCTTCCCTGACAGTTATGAAGACATGCAGGAGATCCCCATTCAACAAGCCGCACAATTACCCTACGCTGGGGATGACGGTGGAGCAATGGGACAGACCTATCGGATGAGTATCGATCTGGACGCCAAGCACATTACGCTTGCTCTGCGTGCTCCTGATGCGGCAGGGCAGTGGTCTCGCACCTGGCGAGCGCGCCCGATGACCCTCGCTCTTCCAGACTACGTCGTCCTCAAGATCAAGCAGGGGAGCATGCAAGCGCCGGTCTTACGTGAGATCAAAGAGCCAGTTGGAACACGCTATGTGATGCTAGATCTGATCGTGGAGGTACCGATAACGGAGGTGCCCGAACCAGAGCACATGAGCAAGGTCCTGGGATTCGACTGGGGGGTACGGACCTTGCTGACCATGAGTGTCGTGGATCTGGACGGGCAGCAATTGACGCCGCCTCTCTTTCTCGACACGGGATGCTTCGATGGTCGGCAGGCGCGTACGCGACGACAGATCGATCAACTGCAAGCGAAAGTGGCAATCCTCGAAGAAAGACGGGATCGTTTTCCCGCTGGCGACCCTCGTCGAGATCCGAGCCAGAAGGCACTCTCAGTGCTGCGCAAAGAGATCAGTCGGTGTTGGCGCAAATATGAGGCGAGAAATCATGATCTCGCTCATTTAGCCTCCAATATCTTACTGATCTTAGCGGCGGCATCAGGGTGCGAGCTGATTGCAGGGGAATCGCTCAAGTCAATGAAATCGCAGGGAAGAGGACGAGGCACCAAGAGCAGGTGGCGCAACTGGCGCAATAACGCGCAAATTCGGGGTGCCTTCTGGCAGGTGCTCAAATACAAGTGTTTCCTCACCGGAAAACACTTGACATGGCAGCAGCCACGGGGGACCTCCCATACCTGCCCCCGCTGCGCACAAGCGGCGGATACTTACAAGTCCCCAGAACATCTCTCGAAGGTCATTGACTGGGGAGCCTGGTTGTGTTGTGCACACTGCGGCTGGAGTGGGTCACGCGATTACGCCGCAGCACTCAATATTGCGAGGTTGGGAGCAACCTATCTCAAAGAGGCCCAACGACGACAACGACTGGTGGGCATCGGTCATCCACAGATTGCTGAAGAACGCGTTCAAGCCGTTTCCTACATGGGAACGGATGCGCTGCTACGGTTTCCAGCGCCGAGTCCTCGGGCTCGCCTGTTCTCTCAGGGAAAAATGTATTGTAATGGATGGTTACGTGCTGTCGCTTTGCATTCTTCGTATCCTACAGAGAAGATGATCCGTCTGTGTGGATAAGCACAATGCACTTCAATAGCAGAGGCAAACTCAAGATAACAATACATTTTAGAAACGGTCCCCACAGAAGGATGCTGCTATGCTGGTTGCTTACGGACCTGATGGGCGTCTGGCCATTGCGGAAGAGACGCCGCTGGAACAGTTACAGTCCTGGTCACATGAACGATTGCTGTATTGTCCTAATTGCCGTGGCATTGTACACGTGCGGGGAGGAGCGGAGAAGCGCACACAATTACACTTTGCGCATCAAAAGGGCGAGTGCGCGTGGAGTACCGAGACCGAATCGGTACGGCATATGCGTGGAAAGGTTGTACTTGCGCAGTGGCTACGAGAGCAGTTTCCAGCGGCGACAGTCACTTTAGAGGAACGGCTCCCAGAGCCCAACCGTATCGCGGATATCTTTGTGGCACACGCCGATGGACAGCGCTGGGCCATTGAGTTCCAGTGCGCCCCACTCGACATAGAAGAATGGAAACACCGTCATGAGGCGTATCATAAGGCAGGTATTATCGATACCTGGATCATTGGTACAAACCGACGCGAGAAACAGGAGGCATTTATCGAGGCAATTCTGGCCATGGCGCACGAGGTGATATTTCTTGATCCACAGGTTACTCCGCCACGCACCTGGTTACGCTGGCCCATCAATCGCACTCTGGCCCAGGAATGGCAAAATGGCGGTCAACGCAATACGCGTGCACCTTCGCTCGATGGCTGGGTTGGACGTCTGGGATACGGCGCTACATTGATCGGCTCACTTCACGAACTACGCCTTGACGAACAGGCCCACATCCTTCATCCCATTCGCACTGCTATGGAGACCCGCACGCGACTCCTCCAGACCATGAGCGCGGCCTCCACTCCCGACGAGTCTTTGCTAGCTGCGTACTTGCGGCAAACTATCGGTGAAGAGGCACTGCGCACAGTCATTCTCCCTCTCCTACGTGCCTATTTGCTTGATCCCGACCTGTTGCGACGCTATAACTATGGAAGAGGTCCAGTAGACCAACCACTCAATGATAGTGATGTACAGCGCGTGCGCAAGGCGCGAGAATGGCTCGTCAATCTGAATCGGCGGGGTTTCTCAACAACAAGACTACAAGAAATCATGAAAGAGATCCCATTTGTTGGTCCGTATGCTGCCTTTGTCGGGTACATAGAAATGCTTCTCGCCATAAATACTCCTCTCATTTCATAGTAAAATGCATATCCCTCAGGATAGTAAAGAGCTATCTTACTTCCTGGCAGGATTGTTCACAAAAGTTCTTTTCTGAAACTTATTGCCAGGCTTACGCGTGTCACATGCAGTAAACTTATACAAGAACGACTATGCACACTTTGCTGCATGGAGTAAGATAGGAAAGGGAGTTTTAGATGAACAATTTTCTAAGAGGGCTTCTTCTGGGTGTAGGTATCGGTCTACTTGTAGCTCCAATGAGGGGTGAAGAGATGCGCAACCTCCTCAGCGAGCGTGCTTCCGAACTGCGCGGCTATCTGCCAGAGAATGATCAACTGAACCAGTACAGGCAACAGGTCACTGACCGCGTCTCACAGACCGCCAGCAATCTGAAGGATTATGCACAGCAAGCAGCCACCACCGTGAAGAGCTCGGCAAGCAATCTGAGTAGTATTGGTCAGAATGCCGCTTCGGAAGTGAAGAGCGCTGGTCAGGACGTTGCGAATACGACAAAGAACACTATCAACTCATAAGGTAAACAGGCAAGAAAAACATGGCCTCTACATGGGAAGCCATGTTTTTCTTTGTCCTCCCGAAGCGATCTTACATTAGTACTTATAGAAATGCTGTAACGCCTCTTCCTCTGGCGATCTCTCTTTGAAGTAAGCAACTTCTTCACGCTTGACGGCAATATAAGATTTCGCCAGTAGTGGTCCCAGGGCTTCGGTCAGAACTTCGTCGCGCTCCAATTCGTCGAGGGCTTCTTCAAGCGATGTAGGCAGGCGACGGATACCCAGGCGTTCGCGATGTTCGTCGCTATAGTTGCCAGGATCAATCTCCTGTGGAGGGCCAGGATCGATACGCTGCTTTATACCATCCAGCCCGGCGGCAAGAAGTGCGCCTATTGCGAGGTAGGGATTGCCACTGTGATCGGCGGATTTCAGCTCCAGGTTGCTCGACGATGCTTCTCGCCCACGGAAAAGAGAGGGGATACGAATAGCACCTTCGCGGTTGTCAAAGCCATACGCGCCATAGGCCGAACTCCAGAAATGTGGCAGCAGGCGACGATAAGAGTTAGGGCTACCACAGGTAAGGGCCACGAGTGCTCGAATATGGCGCAGAACGCCACCGATGAAATATTTGCCCAGTTGACTTAATCCCCCGCGCTCATTGGAGTCGTAGAAGAGATTCTGCTGTGGATGCTCGCTATTATCGGCTCCCCACAGGCTAAAGTGGATATGTGCGCCACTGCCCGCCTGGTTCAGAAATGGCTTGGGAGCAAATGTGGCGAAGAGAGCAAAGCTACGTGCAACGCCACGTACCGTCTCGCGCACAAGGCATACATTGTCGGCTGCTCTCAGCACATTGGAATGATGAACAGAGAGTTCCTGCTGCCCCGGACCCAGTTCGCTATGGAACAGCTCAATGGAGAGTCCTTGAGCTTCAAGCGCAGCCAGAATCGCATCAATCACTTCAGCCTGCTCATCCAGACCAATCGTACTGTAGCAGAGGCTCGTATCAGCCGGAGCATAATTCCCCATCTCCTCGCGTGCCAGGTAAAATTCATGCTCGACCGCAGCCTCCGCGTGCATCCCCTGCTCCCCCAGGCGAGCTATCATACGCTTGAGGAACGTACGCGGGCAGGCTTCCCACGGCACACCATCCAGGCGGATCATATCGCATAGCATACTGCCCGTATTGGGCACATAAGGCAACACTACAAACGTATCGGGATCAGGCATAAGACGAAACTCGCCCACAGGCCCCATCCCCTCGACAGTAGCCAGCGTTTCAACCCCCGTAAACGCCTGCATAGCCAGGGTCTGGCCGATGCCTTCATGCATACGTGTGGGCAACTTGCTGGCGTGAGTAGCTTTGCCCCGTATAATCCCTCCATTATCGCAGTACAAAAAGCGTACAAGTCGTAGATTCTCTTCTTTTGCCCGGTGCACAACATCTTGAGCATTCATAGACACCAGTTCCTCCTATCTATCTTTTCTAATGGACATAAAAATAAGGGAATGATGTTATCAACATCATAATTTCAGTATAAAGAGGGCGCCCCCATAAAACAAGAGTTGGGGACTTACAGAGCTTTTTTATTTTTGTAGTGAGCTGCGTCAATAGTAATAATCGGACGGCGAAACCATGTAGTAGCAACAGCGGGCTTCATGATATCCTCAGGCAGGCGCGTGGGCATCAATACCTACCCACCACATCTACAGTTGCAAACATACAGGAGGTGCAAAGTGGTCTCTCGATCATGGCGAGACATAGACGAGTTATTAGATACTCTCGTACAAAAGAAGAATGAGCCTGGGGATTTATATGACACGTTACGCAGGTTGCATGAGACAGGCCAGCTTCTGACTCGACGGCTCGACTCGGGATACACCTTACAAGCGATAGTCGACCAGATCCGGGATGCAACGCAGGCAGATCTCGTAGTTCTTTACGCTTATGAGCCAGTACTACAGCATTTTGTGTTCCCTCCCTCCCTTGCAGGCAATCTACAAGATGCCAATTCCTATCAATTCTTGCAGTTGCATCAGCCCGATGATATCGCTACTTTGTTGTTACATCAACCACAACCGATCTTTACGATAGAAGGGAAAGATATTTGTCCCACGGGGTGTAGAGATGTGCAGATACGGCAGAACCAGTTTCAACAACGCGAGGAGATTCGTTCAATCGCAGCCCTACCATTACAGATGGGCGATGAATCGATTGGAGTAATGTTTGTGAACTTCCGTCAACAACAACGCTTTGACAGCCCACAAAAGCTCTTTATTGAAGGGCTGGCCCATTACGCGGCCATTGCCATCAAAAACGGTCAGGACTTTGATACACTTTATCAGCGCCGCTTCCGCGATCTGGAAACACTCCAGAATATCGACCGTGAACTCAACCGTGTGCTGGATCTAAAAACCGTTCTCAAACGACTCCTTGAACTGGCTTGTGAGCGCGTAAGCGCGAACGGCGCCTCCATCTGGTTTCCCAATCCACGCACTAAGGCATTAGAGGTCGTAGTAGGCATCGGCGATCATAGCGAAACATCTCTACATCCTCCCGTCGAGGAGACACGGGGTATTACACAATGGGTAGCTCGACATAAAAAATCCGCGCGGGTGAACAATGTTCATCGTGATCTGCCCTGGTGCGATCTCTACGTCCAGATTATGCCTGCTACTATGGCGGAATTGGACGTACCACTTCTTGATGAAGGAGAAGTCATCGGCGTCCTCAATTTTGAGAGCGCCACAGAAGGAGCATTTCGCCGGGCGCACGAAGAGTACTAAACTTGAGTCGAGAACTCAAGCATGTCGCAGCCTCGGGCGTTGCCATAGACAACAAGTTTGAAGTGGTACCAATCAAGATAGTTCTCGCAGAATTACAGGAACAGATCACTTCAGTATGCCCACCTGCTATCCAGATAGACGTACGAATTGATGATGATATCAATGACGTTGAGATCATTCCGCGCCTGATTATCGATTGTTTACGTAACCTGGCTACAAATGCCATCGATGCTATGCCTGATGGCGGGCAACTGGTTCTGCAAGCCAGAAACGATGATATGTTCGTCGCGATAAAAGTGATCGATACAGGTATTGGTATTCCTGAAGACATGCAGTTGAAAATCTTTAAACCGTTTCTAAAAAGTAGAGTTTTATTTAGTTTCCTACCACTCTCAACAGTGCATTCTCTCTCCACAGAGACGGATCATGCTATCGGTGGGATAAGAAGAATGCAGAGTGACCGCGTGTAACCATCCATTACAATACATTTTTCCTGCATAAAACAGGCGAGCCCGAGGACTCGGCGCTGGAAACCGTAGCAGCGCGCCCGTTCCAATATATGAAACGGGTTTGACATGTTCTTCAGAGATCTGTGGATGACGGATGCCCACCAGTCGTTGCAGTCGCTGTGCCTCTTCGAGAGAGGCAGCCCCAAGCCGTGCAATATTGAGTGCTGCGGCATAATCTCGTGACCCACTCCATCCGCAGTGCTTACAACGCAACCAGGCCCCCCAATGTATGATCTTGCTCAGATGCTCAGGGGACTTGTAGGTATCCGCTGCTTTTGTGCAGCGTGGGCAGGTGTGAGAGGTCCCCCGTGGCTGCTGCCAAAACAAGTGGACCCCGGTAAGGAAACACTTGTATTTGAGCACCTGCCACAATACGCCCCGAATTTGCGAATTATTGCGCCAGTTGCGCCACTTGCTTTTGGTGTCTCTTCCTCTTCCCTGCGACTTCATCGACTTTAAGGATTCCCCTGCAATCAGTTCGCATCCCGATGTAGCAGCTAAGACCAGCAAAATATTTGAGGCTAAATGGGCGAGATCATGATTTCTTGCCTCGTATTTGCGCCAACACTGGCTGATCTCTTTCCGCAAGACCGAGAGCGCCTTCTGACCCGGCTCTCGACGAGGATCACCCACCGGAAAACGATCCCGTTGCGCTTCGAGTCTTGCCACTTTCGCTTTCAGTTGATCGATCTGTCGTCTCGTGCGTGCTTGTTTGCCATCAAAGCAGCCGGTGTCGAGAAACAGGGGAGGCGTCAGTTGATGCCCATCCAGATCCACAACACAGGTGGTCAGTAACGTGCGTACTCCCCAATCGAATCCGAGAATCCTGCTCATATGAACTGGTTCTGGGACTTCGGTGATCGGCACTTCGACAATCAGATCAAGCACCGCATAGCGTGTTCCACCTGGCTCTTTGATCTCACGTAGGACCGGAGCCTGCATACTTCCTTGTTTGATCTTGAGCAGCACGTAGTCCGGAATGCTGAGAGTCATGAGGCGTTCGCGCCAGTGACGCTCCCACTTGCCTGCTGCATCAGGACAACGCAGAGCAAGCGTGATCTGTTTTTTGTCGAGATCTACACCCATTGTGTAGGTCTGTCCCATCTCACCACCGTCATCCCCAGCGTATGGTAATTGTGCAGATTGCTGGATGGGGACCTCCTGCATGTCCTCATAGCGGTCAGGAAAACATCCATTTTTCAGGTAGGAGTTGCAAGCTTGCTCGATCAGACTTTGCAGTTCGACGGAATTTCCCCCATCCTCCTGACTCTTTTTGAAATCGGCAAGGGCTTGCTTGATCACCACCCGCTCCTTGCCCGCACGGAGCTTTTCGGTGGGTAGCCTGATCATGCCTTGGGAAAGCAGCGGGAGAATCAGGGCGAATTGTTGCTTGCGTGCGGCCTGTGCCCGTAAGATTCTTCCCGCCTGCTCTGCCTCGCATCGATATTGCCGATTCCCATGTGGAAGAGGGGATACCATCATCGCTTCAACTTGCTTGTAGGCATAGCTCGTGGTACGCGTGGTGAATTCATCCAGACGGGGCCACAAGTTCGTGATCACGGTATTGATGACTGAACGCGAGACATCGAGCAAGCGCAATGCGTTCTCTTGCGCGCCCTCAGGTATGCGAAGGGGATAGCTCAGCGACTGAGTTGTCCTGTTCTTGCTCATCGGCTTGCCTCTCGTCCGTGTTGTTCCATCTGTTCCTCTCTTTCTGGAAGTGTACCAGAAGCGGGGGTATACTGGCAAGAAGGAAAACATCAGCCTTCAAGAGAACTATCGATAACAGAGGATAATACTACTTTTTGAGCGACTGTTAACAACCCTATCTCGGTGGAATTAGCTACTCACTTCTCGGTATGGCCAACGGTCGCCTGGAGGATTTTGGAAGCTTCTACCGTCGATCCACGATACAACAGGTCGAGAAGATTATTGATGAGCTTTTCCAGCGAACATGTAGCACCTGGTATGCCAATCCTGGAGTGTTACAGCCCCACAACCTGACCGAGGACTACCAGCAACTGTTTGGCTACAGGTGGGACAGCCTGGAACAGAGCGCTTCTCACTACCTGAAATCTGTGCAAGGAAAGCAGAAACTGGCTTTTAAAGCATTGAACAGCGGCCGCTCTTTTACGAATCCTATCAAGGCTGCAACTGGCGCATCGATCACGCTGCCGACTTATGTCTGCACTACCCACGGCGATTTTAACCAGCACAACATCCTGATAGACTATGATGGACATGTATGGCTGATCGACTTTCAAAACACTGGCCGTGGCCATATTCTACGCGATGTCGCCATGATCGACTCAACCATACGTTTCCAACTGCTCGCCGCGGACGACGCAACGCTGGAAGGACGTCTGCATATGGAGGAGACACTGAATAGTATCGAGCGCTTCAGTCATGCCAAACAGCTCGTTGGCAGGTTATCGACCCAGAATCCGCTGCTACAAAAGCCTATGACACAGTAGTTCATTTGCGTATTATCGCGCAAAAACTCGTAGCGCAGAATCCAGATGACAACATCAGCGAATACAATACGGCCCTGTTTTATACCGCCCTGAACGCTCTACATTTCTCTTCATTACAGCAGAGGCAGCGTGAGCACGTTTTACTTTGCGCCAGTCTTCTTGCCGATCGCTTAGATCTGGCACGCTAAAAACACCTGCATCCAGGGTGCAACGAAAAGCCCCGTAAGAGCAATGATGCTCCTCTTCAGCAGTACGAGACTCCATCAAGCTCCAGCAGCGTCAGGTTATTTCTTCGGCTTCTTTTCGCCTTTCTGTTCCTGCTCAGGCGATTTATCGACAGGTTCAGGCGGTTTAACAGATAGAGGTAACTGAATACCAGCCGGGAAAGATCTATCGCCCATTCTCTCTCTGAGGGGATCACTCTTTGGCGTACCTGTAATCGCAATCTCTTGTGAACGCCCTGTTCCCTTATCTCGCGCCGACACCTGGATGATAAAGTTTGCGTCAATATCAACGGTAACTTCAATCTGTGGAACACCGCGTGGAGCAGGTGGGATTCCATCCAGAATGAAGCTACCAAGCAAATGATTATCTTTGGCAAACTCGCGCTCACCCATTAATACACGAATCTCAATGGCAGACTGGTTATCAGATGCTGTTGAGAAAACTTGACTCTTCTGAGTCGGAATGGTAGTGTTGCGCTCAATAATCCTGGTGAATACGCCCCCCAGCGTCTCGATGCCCAGAGAATATGAAATCACATCGAGCAAAAGCACCTCCTTGATATCCCCCACCAATACACCTCCTTGAATAGCAGCCCCAATCGCTACCGCCTCATCCAGATACAAACTGCGTTTCGGCTCTCGCTCAAAGACACGCTTCACCATTGCCTGTACAGCCGGCATTCGTGTCTGTCCACCGGTTAAGACAACATCAGTGATTTCGCCGGGACGCTGGCCTGCATCCGCAAGGCCCTTTACAACTGATGCACGCGATTTCTCTATTAAGTCTTCCGTCAGTTGCTCCAACTTCGCGCGCGTCAACCTGGCAGTAAGATTTTTGGGGCCGCTGGCGTCTACTGTAATGAAGGGAAGGTTGATCTCTGTCTGCATCATACTCGACAGCTCTTTCTTGGCCTGTTCCGCAGCCTCCTTCAATCGCTGAAGGGCCATATGATCCTGCGGCAGGATCATGCCATGCTCTTTGCGAAACTCATCAACCAGCCAGATAAGAATACGCTGATCGAAGTCATCGCCGCCAAGATGGGAGTCACCTCGAGTACTCATGACATCAAAGACACCATCACCCAGCCCAAGGATAGAAATATCAAATGTGCCTCCACCAAAACTGTAGACAGCTATCCGCTCGTCTTTCTTTCTAAGGAGACCATAGGCCAGAGATGCGGCTGTTGGCTCATTAATGATACGCAGCACCTCTAATCCAGCAATCTTGCCAGCTTCTTTTGTAGCCCGGCGTTGAGTATCGGTAAAATGAGCAGGGACCGTAATGACCGCATTTGCAATGCGCTCACCAAGATGCGCTTCTGCATCAGATTTGAGTTTCCGCAGAATCATGGCGGAGATTTCTACCGGGCTGTATTGTTTTCCCCGTATCTCCACCCAGGCTTCTCCATTGCTGGCACGTACTACTTTATAAGGAACTAAGCGCCGATCACGCTGTACTTCTGGATCATCATATTGGCGACCCATAAAGCGTTTGATCGAAAATATGGTATTTTCAGGATTGGTTATTGCCTGGCGCTTCGCTGCATCGCCGATGAGCAACTCACCCTTTTTGTTAAATGCTACCACAGAAGGAGTGATGAATGTTCCTTCAGCATTGGGAATAATCACAGGATGACCAGCTTCGATCAAGGCAACACACGAGTTGGTTGTGCCCAGATCAATACCGATGATCTTATTGCGGACACGAGTATAGCTGGCCTGGGTAGGCTGCACAGGTTCTTCGGGAGAGGGTTGCTTGTTCTGACTGAGCTGGCTTAAAATACGTTGCTGAGTCGCCAACCAGCGAACATCACCAGGGACTAATTGTAAAGCTTCATTCACAAAACTGAGCGCATCGTTCCATAGAGCGAGCGAACTGAGGATGCCAATGTAGTCGTTGAGCAGTGTAAGGCGTAAGCCAGTATCGTCAACCAGAGCGAGGGCAATATCTAATGTTTCTTGAGCACGCTTCTGTTCCCCTTGCTGGAAGAGTGCTAATCCCTGCATCCGGTAGATGGTTGCTGAAATTGCGTTCGGAGCCTCTTTGCTAAGATACTCGACTTTACGCAGCACATCGCGCCAGTCTTTTCTAGCAAAGGCAGACTCAATCAAAGGCGTCATACGCTGGACAATCGCGTCTGCTCGATTCTCCAACTTAGCGGTCGGCCTGTTTGTTTCATCCTCTACTGGTATATCTAATGCGACCAACAGTTCTTTGAAAGCAACGGAGTAAGATCTGTGAGGAAGAAACGAGACTATCTGGAGCAAACCCAGGTCGCTGCGTACCTTGCAAGCTCTATAAAGTACAGGAATTACCCGCATCTGGGCCTTTGAGTTTCTTTGCCGCCAGGCCAGGCTAATTTCGTCATTAACCCAGGGTGAATCCATTGCATCAGGAGAAAGTACTACAACAAATATATTACGTGAAGCTAATTCGTCCAGGATCTTAGGCCACCAGCTATCTCCACCATGCAAGCCACCCAGTACATCATACCAGACAGCATTGATATCACCCAGCACTCTTCGCAGGTCTTGAGCCAACCTGGTCCCAAAACCATTGTCAACATGACTATGACTCATGAAAATGCGTGGTGCGGGAGACGATGCATTCGCCATCTACTATCTATCCTATCCCTTTAAGGGCATACTCTACCGTCCTGGAAGCGGCTCCATTCGGTTATAAATTGTAGGGCAACACCATATGGTTGTCAAGGATGCAGAACCGACTGGGTGCGGTTCATTGTTTTGCATGGAGCAAGCGCCGACGACCACCATGATCAGGTCAATTGTCCATGTAGGGGCGCGATTTATAAGCCCGTGCATCGGCCAGGGGAGCACCTCGGGCTTATAAATCGCGCCCCTACATGGACAGATTCCAATGATGCAAAATTATGAAACGCACCCTCCACTCATGTGATATTACACTGCAAACAGGCGTATATTGAAGAGAATAACATACTCATAAAGCAATTTCATTTGATTGATTTTCGCTTTATCTCTTGTGTATACTAAGGGGAAACAGTAGAGCGCCTTATCTATTTGCATCGGAAGGGATCGTTCCGTGCACCGCAAAGATCGAGTACTCGAAGCGCTGCGATCATTGTGCACACAACGGCCAGCACAAAGTAGTGCGTTACGTCGTCATTCAGGCTTCAGTGCGGAAGAAGTTGCAGAACTCGCAGAAGTAGATCGTACAAACGCCAGCCGGGATCTTAATTTACTGGCACAAGAAGGGATCGTTGAACGTATCCCTGGTCGTCCCGTGTTTTTCAGCCTCAAAACATCTGCAAAACAGGCGGTTGAAGAAAACAGGGCTAACGGAATCAGTCGAGCCAATAGGATCACTCCAAAGGATGTACCAGCTCCAACTAAGATACAGGAGCCGGGTAAGCCGTCTGCGATCTCCGCGACAGTGCATGTGGGAGCTGTTGTCACAAGTTTTGAAACACTGATCGGCAGTTACGACGGGCTGAAGGTTGCGATACAGCAGGCCAAAGCGGCTATCCTCTATCCGCCACGTGGATTGCATACACTGCTCCATGGTCCCAGCGGCGTGGGAAAGACGACGCTGGCACGCTTAATGCACGCGTTCGCACTGGAACAGAAAGCGCTTCCTGCCGATGCCCCATTTATAAGTTTCAACTGTGCTGACTACGCTGGCAATCCACAGTTGCTGATGGCGCACCTGTTCGGTGTAGTACGTGGCGCCTATACAGGAGCAGATCACGATCGTGAGGGGCTGGTTGAACAGGCACACCGGGGTATCCTTTTCCTGGACGAAGTTCACCGTCTGCCACCAGAAGGACAGGAGATGCTCTTCTACCTGATGGATCGCGAACGCTTCCGGCGTCTGGGAGACGTGCGAGAACGTCAGGCATCCGTGCTTCTGCTGGCAGCAACAACAGAAGATCCTAACACAACATTGCTACCCACGTTCCGGCGTCGTATCCCGATGCTGATTCCATTACCAGGACTACAAGAAAGAACGATCACAGAACGTTATGAACTCTTGCGCGCCTTTTTTACTACCGAGTGTAGCAGTATCGGGACAAATATCCACGTCGCTCCCCAGGTGCT
>Ga0137366_10002487_pt1 | contig 14141 bp, 24 predicted proteins | sample SagtaG_8_FD_104938 | JGI IMG/M metagenome (GOLD analysis project Ga0137366, IMG submission 104938) | Vadose zone soil microbial communities from Sagehorn Ranch, Mendocino, California, USA - Sage1_L_60_16 metaG | ecosystem: Environmental > Terrestrial > Soil > Vadose zone | place: USA... | reverse complement strand
TGGCGGGGACTTAAGTCTCCACGTGAACGAGTTTCGTTCACAACTATTTTAATTAATGCAAGCGGGAAAACGGTGGGTTGAAACGGGATGAACCGATACGTTCACTTGACAATGAACAAGCTCAAGCTCAAACCACGGCGTAGCGCTTCAATGGCGGCGAATTCGATTGCTTCATAACGTTCGTTCACATCGAATATGCGCAATGCTTCGGTATCATCGTCATCATCTATGCTAACTACCAAAGCTGGAGAGCCAGGTTCACCAGTTTTGTCTATCCATACCGATATATGTTTTTCCATTGATTTAGAACTTGCCATACTTGCCATTGTTGAAGCGGTCTTCCACACGCTTGAGATTGACGATATCACCCTCAAGCATCGCGCAGACCTTCATCGCAGCGACATTGCCTTCGCCTTTGATGGCCGTCGCCTTGGCAGCAGCGAGAAGCTCTACCAGAGCCGCGACAGTGAGAGTCTTGTGGTTTTCGGTCTTGGGGGATTCAACAGCCTTGACATTCGCCATGTTCGTTCTCCGGTTTGAGCAGCGTTTCGTGCTGCGTTCTTGATAGTTAGACTATCATCCCGGTGGCGATATTCAATATGAATCTACATAAATTCAGTGATTCGAACCGCCTTGTCTGCCGCAGGAGGCGCATCAAGGATGCCCCAAACTTTTCCAAGATATTTGATGCCTGGACCTTGACTTTTTTCTCCAGGTAGTATCTTTTCGCTGAAAGAAATGACACCAGCTCCAATACTCAAACTACCCTGCGAATCTGTATAAGATACGAATAAATTAGCTGCGGTATCATTGAAAATAATCATTGACAATCTATTATCATTATAGCTTAAAATTTCACTGACTACTTGGATAGCTCCACCACAATTATTACTTGACACCTTGGCTTGACGACTGGGAGTTTCTGAAACTTCCTGAGAAGTGACATAAGTAGTGCTATTAGTCAATGATTGTTCTTGTGAATGCGAATTTTCCATTCTATGTGCCCTTCACTTTCTTGATGATAACTGCATAAGCAATAATTCCGCCAACAATGACAATACCAAAATTCATAAGTAGCTTTTCTAAATCATCCATGAAACTAGAACTAGACGTCGATTTCTTCCCGGTACTAGAAACTCCCCCATATTCATCATCATTCTCAATGTTGACTATGTCCTCAATAGATTCTTTAGTAACATCCTGACTGCTAAGATAAGGTCGAATCTGATTATAAAATTCAAGAAAATCTGCATTCGAAAAGTCATACTGACCGGCTGCCGAATGCATGATTTCTAAGCATGTCAACATAAATGGGTCAAATCCAATCCAATCCTGAGAATCAGGATGATATTCGTTACTATAAATATCTTTATTATAAGTTGAAAACTGCGCAAAGGCATAGCCCTTGTCTGGTAGAGTAGTAACCATGTTTAACATAACATTAGCACTAGGATAGATACTTCTAGCTGCTCCATAATTTCCAAAATACATTGATATCCTCCTTAATCATCGAAACTGGCAAGATAAGTCATATTTGCAACTGCATAAGGAAGATTATTAGTACGGTTCATTAACTGTACAGCCTGAGTGCCAGGTGGAATGTCTACGATGATGTATGGAGCCGAAATAGAAGTGATAGTATTGGTATCATTGATAGTCCCAATTGCAAAGTTGATAGCGACGCTGAGCGGTTCATCAAAACTAAACGCCGAACCAATTAAAAATTGAACAAAGACACCATCAGCCGCTGCCGGAGTATGCATGAGGGTCATTCTCTTACGCCCGTCGCAGACAATCAGATAAGGTATGGCTACAACGAAATCAGGGTCAGTAGTCTTAGCGTAATTAGCTTGTCCATTAGAAATGAAACGAGTATAATTAGCTCGCCTGGTAGGCAGGGTCGTAGATGGAATTCTAGGATAAAAAATTACCTCCAAATAACCGCCAGCACCAGGTGCAAAAATTCTAGACGCAGACATAATAGAATTGGCATCGAAACTGCCAATGAGAGGTGCCCCAACAGTCAATAAAAATGGTTTCTTGCCCGGGGCGGTAATGACAACCGAACCGATATGACTATTTGGACCTATTACAGCAGCTTCAAAAGTGAATGGGATAGTAGCTGTAAGATGTGCTGGAGTTGTAACACTCCACTGAGGGTCGGCATATGAAAGCTGGATGTTTCTATCAGGTTCGCGATTTGGATTATCATTGAAATTAGGAGGACGTTTTTGATAAATCGTCCAGTTGGCTCCTAAATCTCCGTAATCATATAATAATGTCATATCATAACTTTCTGAACATCCAACCAACAGCGACAACGCCAAGAGCGACAAGGCCAAGATTCTCTTCCTCATATGTATTACTCTCCCCCGCGCCTAAAGGGATGCTACGGCGCACCTGTTCTACAATCGCATCCGTATATGGGACGAGGCGGCCCATAAACCATTCATTCTGGTCTCTCGAAATTGCAGCTTGCCAATCAAGACCGAATCTTTGAATTGACTTGACAGGGTCGCCAATACCTGCGTTATGACCCCAAGCGAGATAACGCCACACATCTTCATTGATAGCGGTAAAGTTAGATGCTTCTAAAATCCTATCTAAATTAAGCTCAAAATTAATAGCCGCACATTTAATATTGTTCTCAGGGTCAATAAGCGCATCTGCCGTTGGAATAACATGAGCCTTCAAAGCCTCTGTCTTATTCATTTGAAAAATACCATACGTTTCTCGTGTCGAACCATCGTCCTGATAGTCGGTGTCATGCTCATTCGTAACGTATTGGTCGCCAATCATTCCCGATTCGCGTTGCGCGACACCAAGAAAATATCCCGGAGGGATGCGACTACTGTACGATTGGCAAAATAAAATCAAATCGCCCTCAGAAATGCATAACGCATCTTGAGAGCGATTTGACCCTTCCGTTCCATCAGGCCGAATGTAGCGAGACTCGCTGCTCACAGTCGGCATAACGGTTGTTACACCAAACCGAACTTCTTAGCAGCGACGAGGAGTCCGCCAGCGACTGCGTAAGGACCATACTTAGAAACCGTAGGCGAACCCTTAGTAATAAATTCCATCTCGCTAATATAAGAAGTAACAAAGGCAATACCAGCACCGACGGCAGCAGTCTTCAGAAGGCTCATCATGGTTCATTCTCCTTTCACATTGAAGTGACTGTACCACGTCTAATTTTAGCATTAAGTGCTATCTTTTGGTCCACAGTCACCTCAGCTAGCATAGCTGAAGTGGGTACGAATAATCTAGTACTAATCGAGAATGCCTTATTGGGTAAATCTGTAATCATTTGTGGAGTCAAAAGTCTAACATGTTCCCAAGTCCATTGATGGTCATTCCACAAATCCAATCCATCCACCGTAATCTGACCACGTCTATCGTAGAGAGATTTAAGGTATTCAAAATTCGTGTTGACCGCGGCCGTATGAGACTCTGCGACGCTTTTAGCCTTACGTGCCTCTCCCTCAGCAACGCGAGCCGCATACTGCTTATCGTATTGGTCCTTTTCGGCCATCGTGCGAGGAGATGGTAAATACCAATGGGTCCCACCGTAAATCTGGTCATCGTAATTGTAATCTGGATATAAACCTCCCTGAAAATTTAACATATATCCGGCTGAATTCGAAATCCCCTTGTCTTCTTCGGTAGGAGGAAAAATTGAACCTAGAACATCGCCCATAATAGGATTATTATAATAATAGACCGGGTCAGAATATCCCCAAGGGCCAGGCTTGGGACGTCCTACCCATCCACGCGCGGGGTCGCGAATGGTGATATCTGGAAATGCCATTACCGTGAGAGTAGCAATCGCCTTGTAGACGCGAGCGATGAAATTGACTTGTTGTTTTGTTGTCAATTGTCGATTAAAAAATTCATCGCAAATCCATGGCATAAAAATTCCGTACTGATGGCAAGTAAAGAAGCGTTTATTAATGGCATAACGGAATCTACCAACACCACCAAATTCAGGCCATGGAAAATCAGAAGTTCCGATATATTTCTTAGGGACATTGCCAGGAATGACAGTGCTCTCTAAATTCAGACCCTGTTCTTCGAGCCATGGCATGACATGAGTATCAATTTTCTTATCTCCATCGCCTTTATATGCTGGTGCTAATAGCATCGCTGCTGGCGGGTCGAGATTCTTCGGGTCTACAGCGAATCGATAGCTAGAGCCGCTTGCACCCACAGCCCTAGCATCAGTTCCAATTGCCTGAGCAGCTACATTTGTGACTTGACTTTGAACAACCGCAGCAAAGACACTTCCAATTACAGGTACCATTGCCCCAACCTTGGCAATAAGAGAACCGACCATTGCCGATTCCTGTCGCTGCTTGATATCGAGCATAGCAGCCTGATATCGCATTTCTCGGTCCATTCGTCGATGCACGCTTCCTCCCAGAAGCGCAAAGCTCATTCTCCATTCATACGGAGTAATCTCAGAGAGCTTGACCTTTGAAGCAGGAAGCCAGAACCAACGAAAGAAAAAATCATCCAATCCGACAACAGCTTGACTATTGGCAATGTCGATTCCAGTTTTCGAATCTAAACCGAAATTAGAAACACCATGACCGACTGCACCCTCGCCGACTTGAATCAATACCTCTTGTACCGGCAATGGATGCAATTCTTCGTTGCTAATATCGCCGCTGACATCCCTTGTTCCTAATCCAATAGACGCATTCTCAGGAATTGTTCCAGCATTAGTATCAGTTTTCGAATTGCTGTCTTTAGGTGGAGCTGGCGGACTAATCGTCGGAGAAGTAGAATCAGTACGTTTGCTTCTGCCTAATAGATAAGCAGCAAACACACCAGCCCCGATAATCACAGGTAAAGACATATTACGGCCAATTCAAAACATCGCTATAGCCACCATTACCACTGGAGCCGCTACCGCTACCCCAATCAGAAATCCCACGCACGACACTACCGATACCCGAAGCAAGGCCGCCAATTGCACCGATAATAGAAGCCGCGTCTTGAGCGCCTGAGGCATTTCCACCCTGAACAATAGGTCCGCCCCATTGACCGGGATTGAAAGGCGTCGGTTGACCTTGCGTCGTCGGATATGAATAATTCGGCGGCGGTGGGGCAATAGGGACGGTAGTCTTCTTATCTTTAGAAAAAATATAAAAAGCCGCCAGTCCGAGACCAGCTAGAACCAACATTCCGGTTTCGCTCATGATGCGTCCACCCATTTTCCTTTTTGAATCTTATTGAGTACCAATTGCGTTGCCACTCCTCCCAAAACAGTGAGAGCAACGAACGCTACCAGATATTCGAATTTCAAACTCATTAGCGATAACCGCTTCCAATCACCATTCCACCATTATTATCGGCGGCAGAATTATAAATATCATCTTCATAAGGAGTGAACTTGGGACTTCCACTCGGAGCATAACTTACATCGGCAATACGATTTCCATAACCACGACCATACATACTGCGATACGTACCAACTACATCAGGTTTGGCCATAAGAACTGGCGGCAAAATACCAGGGTTCTCCGACGAGAGGATAGGATTTCCCGATGCTAAGGTCTCACGGGCCGTATCATCGCCAGGGGCTCCACCACCTGCTCCTGACATTGGCAATCCCTCCTTATCGACTCCGACACTAATACCACCATCAATGCGAATAATGCCTTTGTGAGTAAGCAAATAAATTGCTCCCGCTCCCAATAGAAAAGCTGTCAATTCGCTCATATCAATTCCTTTCTAAAAGACTGACAACGGAGATTCCATTCCGACATGGCAAACGGCATAGAACCCCCGTTGTCAGAATCAATCACATACGAAGCTTAATTGGCAGCACGCGAGATGCATCAGGACTCCAACCACTGACAGGACTCATCTTTCCATTGGCAGTCTTAACGACACCTCCCTTAGCAATCGCGGCCTGCAATTCGGCCGGCGAATTTGCATTCGCAGTGCGCGCCGATGCATTGGGGTCTCTATCGGCGATATAACTGAAAATATACTTCGGAATAGTAGATGGAACGGCACCATCAGTTTGAACGTGAAGCGAAGTCAGCTGCGGCATTTCAGGAATCTTAGCATCTGCATCGACCATCATAATGAGAACAGCTTGCATCGTCTGATGCACATCCTCAGCGGCGGTAGTTGCCTCAGCATTGGCAGTGCGGAAACCGCTCAACTGTTCTTTCTTATAGTTATTGCGGAGAACCTCGCGCGGAATAATAGAATACTCAAGAGTTTGAGAAGTGAAATTCTGAGCTGGAAGGGGAATCTGAGTAGTCTCTCCATTCTCACCAGCATAATAAGAAAACCAGCGAAGCGCGCCACCAATTGGAACGACAAATTCAGTTTGAGTGATATCAGTATCTTTAAAACAAACTCGACTTTTCAATTCGCGAGTACGAGTCTCATCCACGTCGACAAAAATCTGGAGAGTACCAGAAGTAATAGTCTGAAAGTTAGTCGCGAGAACGGCTGCACCAGTATTCAGCTCAATACCACCACCGTCGACAAACTCAAAAAGAGGAATGCCATAGTCATTGCGTCGACGACTCTTCCAGGGATTAAATGGAATATTCAGAATCACATCCTGAGCAACACCTGTTTGTGAAGCAGCAGTATTAACACCATCCTGATAAGCAGTTCCAAATTCAATTTGATTCAAAATACGTAGTGAACTACCACGCATATTGACGCGCTCTTTGGTCTGGTCAGTAATGCGGACACGTGAAAGTGTCATTGGAAGCATACGCGCAGGACCAGCGCTAGTTCCCGTGTTATACACGAGCGCCATCTTAATAGCGATATTCTTGATGACAGGTGAACGCATACCGCGCGCAGCGTCCAGGAAATTCATCGGATAAACAAAGTTCGAATTTGCAGCCCAGTTTAGCGGTTGACTGCGAAGTAGCATTGTTATTCTCCTAAGTCATTTTTGAAAAGAGGACGTTAGATAGAATTTTACACCACTAAGTCGATATTTGATAGCCTTGAACAATCGTTTCGACGGCGCCCCCAGCTACACCAGCGCCCGTACTAATAACTGAAACTGCCGTATTCAATGTTCCTATAATAGGATTGTCGGGCGGCATAATAAAATGATAATTATCTCCGGAAGTAATAGGCAATCCTTTCTGATAAAACCATCTAGCATTTGCAGCATTCGCTCCCAACGCAATGCCATCTAAAAGAAAGAAAAAAGGGACCCATGCCGTTCCTCCAGCGAACGCGCTTATCTCCCACGCTGTAATGATATTTTTGACTCTATCTCCTCCGGCAGCCTTAGCTGTTACAACAGTATTAGCCGCATAAACCCCAGCAAAAGTCACACCATCATGAAATAACCATTCTGAACCTTGAACATAACCAGGAAGCCTATTTAGAGTAAGATTTCCATCATAGAACGCTGTTCCTGGCATTTATTTGCACTCATGAATGATATAATGAAAATCAGGAAGCGAACGAATTACATCTAATTCCTTATCTGAAAAACCCACATCAGCTAGCGTGTCAAAGTCCTTTTTATGATTCAATCTGAACACAATAATTTCCGTAGCTTGTCCTAATAATTGATTATGACATAGCCTGGGACTTTGCGCCGTCCAAAGAATACCAATATTCTTATGGCGTCTAAGAACCAGCATTTCTTTTATCAGTTGCTCGAATCTATTAGGCGTAGCGCCTGACATCGAAACTATCTCGTCAATCATAATCATTACCGGAAAACCACTTACACCGTTATTCTTTCGTAGGGATTCGCCAGCCAATTTCATTCCATATTCAATTACCGGACCCGCATCAGTGCACGTAATAGCGTGGACTCCCCGAGGGTCGGAGGCCAAACGTGATTGGGCCGAACTAAAACTGTCATGGCGGATGATTCCAGTTTGCCGCCCGCCAGGTAATGTATCCGGTAACTTCCATCCAACATCATGGGCGATACAATAAGCTGGTAAAATTCTTCCATATTCGAGAAGCCTTGCAAGGGCGTAAGTAGATTTTCCAGTACCAGGCGCCCCGACACATCCAATGGCAACATTAAGGGTACGCGCTGCAATGCCAGTAATAGACCCAATATTCCCACCCTCATCAGAAAACGCCACCTTTTTCGGCTGGTATAAATCGTCCACTCCTGATAATGCCGACTGGGGCGACGTGCCCGTTTGCTCCGTTGTTTGGGGGCGCAGCGGGATTACGTTGCTCATTAGCTTTCACTTCTTCCTTAGGCTTTGATGATTCACTTTGAGGTGAATTTTTCTTTTCGAAAATAGATTCCTCTTGAGCTTTCTTATGAGCCTTCCATGAATTGTAACCGACGAATCCAGCAAGACCGATGACTGCGGTAGCGTCGAATGCCTCTTCATCGATAGCAGCTCCATAACGAATTCCCATTCTCTTAACTGAAAAATGAAAGAGTCCTATTAACTGTTCACCTAAAGCTGGAAATCCTTGTTTTCGATTTGATTCATTAAGCTCTCCAAGAATCTTAGTGGCTGCATCTGCTAGCATGCTGGCCGATGCTTCAGCCTCCTTACTGGACATTGTAGGTCCAGTAGAATTAGGTGGTGTATTAGAATTTGTCGTCGCACCCGACGCAAAATTCGTTTGGGACGATTGAGATGAATTCGGCGCCGCACCCGAGGCATTTGTACCAGCGCCGCCCATTGAAGGTCCCTGAGCAATATCTATAGGAGGTAGATTCGACCCCTGTAGATTTCCTCCTGGAAGAATATTGTGAATTTCGGGTGACCCCGTTTCGGGCGTTGCCCCGGAACCCCGCCCCGGGCTTTCGGGGTTTATTTGATTTTCCACATTTTGATTGGAATTGTCCGATTTTCGTGGTCGCCCCTTTGGATGCTCTAATTCCCATTGCGCCACCATTGCCATTTCTAAGCTAGAAGCAATTCCAGCTTTCATTTTCTTTCTAATACCAGCTATCTTATTTTTTGTAATCTCGTCAGCCATATCCCTTCACTTCGCTCCTATCTGGATGGGTGACTCCATCAGGCCCTAGCCATCGGTCTCCGTACCAACGCACTCCTAACTCATCTTCATTTGAGAGTACGCGTCTGCTAATCAATTTTCTAGAAAAGAAATCATCGTCATCCTTCAGTGCCGAGCGAATAGATTTAACGCCTCTATCCATTTTGATTGATGCACCTGCAATAATAGATGAGAAGTTCTTAACAGCATCCTCAATACCTTTTGACGCCGCATTCTGTTTATACATATCAAAGTAACTATAAGTTTTCGGGGCGAGTCCGACGTAGCCATTCTGTGCGTGTACATTATCGTCGTCTCTTTCCCATAGCTGTTCTAAAGTAGAATACTTATTATCTTCCCAATTGTCAGGTTCGAAAATTCCTTCTACTTTAAATTGCCCAAGAGCATTGCCGATGTTATTCACTCGTTCGACAATAGAAAAACAGCTATCAGTATCGCAATACACAGTAGAATATCCGCCGCAATCATCATCGACCAATTGACGATGGAGTGTGATTCGCGCGTGTGCTGTGAGATACGCTGCGTAATGAATATGAGCGCTGTCGGAAATTTGCCATTTGCTTTTGACAAAAATCCCATAACTCTGACCCCAGTTTCCCAATGGGAGTGTAACGCCACATTGCTTGTTGCAATGGTGTTCACAGCAGCGACTGCGAGTCGAACCATGAAGTCTACCACGATGGCAATTCCAATCAGCCGGACATGGCTTAAAACCATAACCGTTCAGTTCCCCGATAATAAGAGTTTCTCCCTCGGGTCGGATAGCAAGTCTACCAGTGAGCGAATTGGCAAACCATTTGAGCCATATTCCAATAGGCGATTTCGGGCCTGCATCGTCACGGAGTCTCCATAGTCTATCCATGAGTGGAGCGAAGATGCGTCGACGGGAGGACCAAACCAATCCAGAATCAATGCGGATGATACGACAACCGATGCTTTCAGCATATCGAATTTCATTAGCGGCCCAAACTCCCTCAATACGGCCCCAAGGATATATGAGTCTGAGTTTTCCTCTAATTGGTAACGGAGGAATATGCATCTCTGGTACATCAATAATTGCTCGATACAATCCCTCAAGTCCGTCCTTCCATGCTTTACGAGCATCCCGATTGTATACCTCACGTGGAATCCCATCTGGCAATTCCAGGAATGCCAAGGCCGCTGGATAAGCTGAATTGATATCGTATCGCCATCCACGTTCTGCTAATGGCCTGAACATTTCGGTACGTCCACCGAAATAAGCCTGTCGAGCCCATTTGTAAAGCGTAGACGCTGATTGTTGGCGCGAACCCCAGGACCAATTTGCCGACGGCAAGTCTAATAATCTTTTGGCAGTCTGCCACGATGAGCCTCCTATTGTATTCTTCAAATCTAGATCATTTTCCTCTGCATATTCGGAAAGCACATCAAGCATTGAAAGCGTGGATTTGCAGTCATATTCAAGGTATTCAATAAGCTTTCGCATAAGCAACGGAGACATGGAGCGTGAAATAGAACAGTATCCGCCACAATCATTTTCACATACGCATTCGAGTCCTGTTTCTTGTTTTTTATAGCGTCCAATTAGAGCTGCTTTTTTTAATGCCATTGGTATAAGAGCGAAGGAATCGCAAAGTGTTAATTGACCAACTTTCGCATTGGTAATCCTTTGTCCCTGCCCAGCGCATACAGCCCGTAAGCGAGAGCGCCGAACGTGATTAAGGAACCAAAGTACATCGTAGCGCCCTCCATTATGAGCCCAATACCTACCCGAACGAGAAATGAGCGCATTAAAATAATCCTCCTCACGTCTCCAAGTGTACGGGTAAAATCCAGTCCTATCTAAAACGGCGCCTACGACAAATTCGGTCCAATTAGACGTTTCAATGTCGTAGACGCCGTCGACTGTGATTGTTTTACGATTTAGAATTGCCATTCTAATTGAGTGTCGGTATCAATATAAGTAGTATTTGGGAATAGAAATGAAAAATGAATGGCATTTCGAAGGCTGATACACCAGTCGAATGGGTTAAAAAATAGATTTAATTGTGACATTTTTGATTCTCAGGAATAAGAGTTAAGAATTCATTACCAGTCATGTTGATAAACGAATTACAATAAGGAATTGTATGTGCAACTAAATATCTACCAAAATTATCTTTTTCAATCTTGATAACGCCATTGCATTTGGGGCATTTTGTCGATTCCATTTTTTATTCCAATTCTATTCGGATGGCGAATCCGGTTACAGCCATGTATTCCGGTTTGTTCATCCAACGTCTCGTAGCATCTCCTACCTGCCCGAGTGTGGCACGGGCTTTATTGGTGACGGTCAAACTACGCCATTCGACAAGTCCCTCAGCGTCGCCAATGACCGTGCTAACCATAGCGATAGAACGCCCCGTATAACCACCTTCGATGAGAGGTTTTAGGAACGCACGCGCGATTGAGTCCAATGACTCGATTTCTTGAACCGAATGAGAATTAAATTTCGCTCTAAATTCAATCCACGTTGGTTGCGCAGATTGAAGCCAACGAAAATTATTCCCTGTCGGATTCCCCCAAAAAGTAGAATCGACGGTGAATTCTTCAATATAAAATCTCCCTCTAATCCCATATTGTCGAAGATTCGAGGCTATCTGTTTCGCGACAGAAAGAGCGGACCGACGACGCTTTTTACGTCGTCGGGCCAATTAGGGACTCGGTGGCGGTGGAACGCTGGTTAGTACTTCATAGGTACAGGCAATGGCTGCTGCATAGGCGGGGACGCATTTGCCAACTGGTTTAACGGTCTCGATTGCTTTGATAGTTCCCGCACAACCAGAAATAAGGATGATAATAGCAAAAAACATGGCACTCATAAGTAGAGCGCCAATTAGCCCGAAGTTACGCATCATGATTTTCCGTCCTGACTGGACGGGAAGTGGGAGCTTGCGGCGCGAATCTCTCCTGAGGTAACGCAGTAATTGTTTCCTCATCGGCGGTGTAATAGCAAGCATGGGCATCCTTTTCATGTGATGTTCCATCATCGAGGAACAACGGAATGTCGCCGCCATAAGGACTGACATTAGCAATCAAAGCTCCATTTTTAAAACCAGTAATCTTAGCATGCACGGGACGGTCCTGATAATTGACGAGAACATAATCACCGAGAGCGAGAGCCTTCATTTGTTCTTCTCCTGGACTTCGGGGTGGACATTGCGAAACGCATCCCGCTGAGATTCATCCCATGGGGTGCGGGGGGCCTGGAATTTGACCAATCCTACGATTCCATAAGTGCCTAAAAAAAGAAGATAGGAAGTGACATATGGAGCGTAGATATCAGGAATGAGATGCTGTGAATAAAGAATCGCAATTAGATTGACACTGGCGACTAGGTATGTAGAAGGAGTTTTGAGAGCGGCTTTCAAAGTGAGCAATTCCTTACTCATTTACTGCACCCCTGCATACATGTTGCTCTCAAGTAAACACCTTAGTCAATGAGGGACGAGAAACCCCACCTAGCGCACATGTATGAGCTACGTTAGGTGGGGTCGAGAGACACTACTTGATAACCCTTCTGCCGGCCACAATCTTACGGCGACCGACTTTGAAATTCCACATGGTATGACCATCGCCGATGTCGATTTTACCAAGAGCCATAATCTTAACTTCCCATTCTTGTTTTTCATCACCAACCAAATCACCAACTGCACGAAGACGAGCGCGTTCGTCGATAGAGACGAGCATTCCTTTCTCGGCTGCTAGAATTTCCTTATCATCAGTTCTTTTTGAACCTTTTTGAACCTGTAGATTGCCTGGATTCGTAATTTCCAATGTCAGAATAAATTGAGCATCCTTATCTTTATCTTTTTCCTTTTCTAGACGTTCTTCACGGTCTTTAGGAATGCCACAAAACTCTGTTCCCTCCTCAACGATTCCCCAAAATCTCTTTGGAGCGGCATCTTCCCATCCACCCTCGAAGAACGTGTCCTGAGACTTGTCTGACTTGTTAGCAGCGGTTTCGGTTGAATTTGCCATGTTTACTTATTCTCCTTATATTGTTCATAGTCATCACTGTTTGATTGTTCATTTTGTAAATCTATTAGCTTTCTAGCATTCTCATCTAATTTGCTAGAAAGTTCCTGCTTTTCCTCGCGAAGCTTATTCAATGCCTGGGTCAATTGCTCAATTTGTATGTCTTGTTGTTTCCTAACTTCGATATCGCTTAGATTTGGTAGCGTTTTTGTCAATTTATCCATAATCCTAGTATTAGTTTCCAATTGACTTTCAATTCTCTCAAAAATCCTCTTTGCAGTATCCTTGTCACTGAAGAATTTATTTTTAGTTTCAGTATTAAAGCCATCAGCCACTACTTCTCTTACCATGTTATAAAAAGCATCACGCCAATTCCACGTCATGAATCCTAATCTCATGGTAAAATAATACCCCCCATCTTAGAACGAAGTTCTTGATACCATTCTTTAACCAACTTCATTACATTATCAAAATCCATTCCCTTTGTATGAATAGTACTATTTAACATTTGAGCTAACACGTAGATACATTCTTGAGTTGACATTTGCATTTGCTGAGCAATACGGTCTACCTCATTAGTGAATGTTATACACTTTTGAATTGAAAAATCATTCCTTGGAAGCATTACCACACCTCCACGTATTCATAAATTCCCCTTGATTTTGTCTTTCGAAGTCTACCTTGAGCTACTGGACCACGTAGCATATTACGTGCTTTAGTATAATCACCATCAAAAAGAACAACGGCAATCTCCTTTATACTGACTACTTTATGCTCTCTGAAATATTCGACGATAAATTCCTCGGTAACAATGCCATCTCCACGTTTCTTGTATTTATTCTTAGGATTGATAGTAGAAATGGCTCTGATACTTAAGATTTTCGTCAACTCCTTTCTTCCATCAGCCATTGTTAGAGTGAACCATGTCGTTCATAGATGAACAAGGCTTGACTTTTTGTGAAGTGAACGAATTCAGTTCATCCAGCCTTTTCCCACGTAAGAACAAATTCGGTTCATCCAACCTTTTTCATCTTGCAATAATCAAAAATAGTTGTGAACGAAACTCGTTCACGTGGAGACTTAAGTCCCCGCCATCATTGAGAAAATCGATATGGTGGGGTCTGGAGTCCAACCTCCCTTCT
>Ga0137366_10002477_pt1 | contig 14172 bp, 14 predicted proteins | sample SagtaG_8_FD_104938 | JGI IMG/M metagenome (GOLD analysis project Ga0137366, IMG submission 104938) | Vadose zone soil microbial communities from Sagehorn Ranch, Mendocino, California, USA - Sage1_L_60_16 metaG | ecosystem: Environmental > Terrestrial > Soil > Vadose zone | place: USA... | reverse complement strand
GAGTACCTCCTGGGGTGGAAGGATCGCGACCTGGTGGCGCCGCCAGCTCAGTGGAGGAAAATCAACCGCGACGGCGGCGGGTGGCTGAACCCGACCATCCTCGCCGATGGCCGGGCGGTGGGAACGTGGAACACCAACCCGACGCCGAAGGCCCGCCACATCGAGGTCCAGCCCTTCTCGGCCCTGTCGTCGACGGTCCGTCGCGGCATCCTGCGAGAGGCCCAGCACCTCTCGGACTTCCTGGGTGCTCCCGTCAAGCCGGTCTTTGCCGGCGGTCCCTGACGACGGGAGCATGCTCGTCGAGCTCGGCGACCAGGCGCTTCGGGGCAACCATCCGGTAGCTCTCCTCGACCCAATCCTTGAGGACGGGGAGCGGCGGGGTCCGCTCGCCGAACGGGACCGTCACCCAACCCGCCCGGCCCAGGCCGTAGCCGGTCGGGGCAGCGCCCGGGACGGACAAAGCCTGCTCGCGGGACTCGCGCAGCTTCACGGTCATCGCGGGCTCCTGCGAGTCCTCCATTCCCAAGAACACGAAGATCTTGCTCGCCACCTTGGCCACGTCCTCATCCCAGGGATGGTCCGCGTACGCGCCGGGAAAGCCCAGCGCATACGTCAGGACCCGCCGGCGCATCGCCCTGGGCTGGCTCACCCGCATGGCCTCATTGTTCCGGATGGTCGAGGTTCCAATGCGAGCACCAACGTCCCTCCGTCCCTCGCCAGCGCGGATGTCGTGCGCCAATCGCCATCCCACCTGAGCCTACTGTCCTCGAGCCCCTGTCGCGTTTCGCGGCGCCCGTGCCGCCGCCACCGGCCGAACGCGGCGACATCGGGCATCTCGTCTCCGGCTCTGCGACGTCCGGGAATATCGGATGCAGTCATTCGGTTAAGTTATTGCTCTCGTAAACTTCCCGTCGACCCACGGACGAGGTACCCATGGCCAACTGTGTGACCTGCGGCGTCGAGCTGCATCCGGAACGAGCAGAGAAGTACGACTACTGCACCAAGCCTGAGTGCGTGAAGCTCAATGGCAAGGGCCTTCCTATGGTGGCCGTCGGCGTGAACAAGGCCGCCGATCAGTTCGTCGTCCTCAACGAGCGCACCGAGCAGGAGATGGAAACGGGCCGATACAAGAGGCGGCCGGAGGTCCCTGGATCCGTGCGCAGCCCCTCGGGGACCCGGCCGGCCCGCACGCCGAGGGCGGCTCCCGTCGAGGCCCCTCGTCCCTCGGCCGGCGCTTCACGCCCGCGCTGGAGCCAGGCTCAGGAGAACCTGGCGATCATCTACCGAGCCATGGGGTTGAAGCCGGACGAGATCGCGAAGAAGCTCGGGGTGAGCCCGTACCTCGCCACACAGATCCTCCTCGACGCCACCGCTCGAGGTAGGCACTGACCGCTTCCAAGCCGGGACCGATCCCAATCCCTCCATCCTGGGCAGGTCCTTCTGGTCACGTAGCCCTGCCGGCTGGTGAAATACGTGCATGGCGACGCGCCGTCCGGATGTCGAGCTGATCGGCCGCGTCCCTCTTTTCGACGGACTCTCCCGCGCACATCTCGGCCGGGTCGCAGCCCTCACCGAAGAGACCACCTACAACCCTGGTCGGGTCATCGTGGAGAAGGACACTCCAGGACGAGCGTTCTACGTCATCGTCGATGGCACGGCGAAGGTCGTGAGGGGCAAGATGGTCACCGCCCGCCGCGAGGCCGAGCTCGGACCGGGTGACTTCTTCGGAGAGCTCGCTCTCCTTGACGGGGAGCGCCGGGCGGCGACCGTGATCGCCACCACGCAGCTCACGACGATCCGGATCGAACGAAACGCTTTCCGCCGCTTGCTTCGCGAGGAGCCGGAGATCGCGCTCAAACTGCTCGAGGGCATGGCCAGGCGCACGCGCAGGATCCTCGACGCTCGCCCGTTGTAGGCCGCGGTGCCCCGATCCACCGGTTGGTCAGCGCCCATCGCGCGAGACGCGGAACAGCGTGACCGGCTCCGAGATCCCCTTGAAGGAGCGTTCGTCGACGCGTTCGAAGCGCAGCCACGCATCGTCCACCGCCTTCACCACGGCCCGGCTCGCGAGGACCTCCCCTCGCCCTGCCACGGACGCGATGCGGGAGGCGAGGTTCACCGTGCCGCCGAAGAGGTCGAGGTCCCGCTCGATCACGGGACCGGTGTGGATTCCCGCGTGGGCCGACAGGGACCCGGCCGCCTCCATGGTCTCCACGAGGTCGACCGCGGCCTCCACGCCATCTCCCACCTCGGAGAACTGCAGCAGGGCGCCGTCGCCTAGAAGCTTCACGAGCCTGCCTCCCCGGCGCGTAGCCACCGCGTCCGCATGCCGTTGGAGCTTCGTCGCCGATCGAACGGCCGCTTCGTCCCCTCGCTCCTCGGTCAGCCTGGTGAACCCGGAGAGGTCGACGAACACGATCGCGGGCGGGCCCTGCGATTGCGGCATCGGCAACAGTTCGTCCGTGGCGAGGAACCGCTCGACCCCTTTGACGATGCCGGCCACGAACCGCTGCTCGATGTACCGGTAGCTGAGCCAGACGAACATCTCGGGAGCCAACCGGACCAGGGTGGCCACGGCGAGGGTCACCTCACGAGGGAAGCGGTCGATCTCTCCCCTGAACATCCGGTCCTGGGCCGGACGCCCCATCTGCTCATCGAGCAGCTCGGTCCATCCGATCGCCACTTCCCTCGTGCCCTCGCCGAGCAGTCGCGCCGCCCGGAGCAGGACGTCGTCCCCGCTCGCGAGGCGCCACCCATCGAAGAAACGCTCGAACATCGCCTCCTCGTCGACGTGGATCGGCGCCGATGGATCGGGCCGTGGCAGCCCCAAGACCTCATACACGGACGGAAGGGTGGACGCCGTTGGCCCCGCGGAGGTCACGAAGTCGGCGAACGCATGACTCGAGCGTGGGGGACGGTTCGTTGGGTAGGTAGGCGTCCACATGATCCAGGTTGAGCCATCCCTCGGCCGTAGCTCGCTCCAGGATCGCCTCGGTGAGGCCAGCGCCGAGGAGCGCCGACACGAGCTTCACCCGGAAGACATCACCGAATCGCAACGCCCCCGACTGACTGGGCTTGACGATGCCGATAGACACGAGCCAGGCGACCCGATCCTGGGGAACGCCGGCTTCCGCCGCGATCTCCTCCGCGGAAAACGTCCTCGCCACCGGCCCATCCTATTCGGGCTCCGAAGATGCTCCACCACGGCCCCTGAGCTGCGATCGATGGTCGCCGGCTCTCTCTCTCGATGGATGTACCGTGATCCTCGAGCGAGGGATGTCCGTGGAAGAGCGGTTCGATCTGGTCGTGATCGGTGCCGGGCCGGCCGGCGAGAAGGGTGCCGCGCAGGCCGCCTACTTCGGGAAGCGCGTCGCCGTGGTGGAACGTTCGGCGGTACCCGGAGGGACGCCCGCTTCGACGGGCGGCATCCCGACCAAGACGATGCGGGAAGCGGCGTTGTACCTGACCGGGTTCCGGCGCCGGGAGGTCTACGGGGTCGGGCTGGACCTTGCGCCGGAAGTCTCCCTCGACCGCATTCGAGCACGCGCCGGAGAGGTCGTCCGGCTCATGATCGACACGGTGCGGGAGAACCTCGACCGGCACGGGATCGAGCTCATCCGAGGGGAGGGGCGCCTGGGAGCCGACCGTTCCGTCCTCGTGCGAAGCGAGAAGGAGCGGACCCTGAAGGGCCAGGCGGTCCTGATCGCCACCGGATCGCGGTCGTTCCGCCCAGCGACGGTGCCGTTCGACGACCCTGATGTGGAAGACTCCGAGTCGATCCTGGAGCTCGATCGGGTGCCTGGGCGTCTCGTCGTCGTGGGCGGTGGGCCTGTCGGCTGCGAGTACGCCTCGCTCTACGCCGCCCTCGGCGTCGAGGTGGTGCTCGTCGATGCCGGCGAGCGGCTCCTCCCGTTCATGGATACCGAGATCTCCCAGTTGCTGGCGAGGGCGTTCGCGGCGATGGGGATCCGCCTCGTGCTCGGCCAAGGGGTCGCGGCGATCGCGCGGCAGCAGGGGGACCTCGCCGTGACCTTGGCCGACGGCGAGATCGTGTGGCCGGAGAAGGTCCTGTTCGCGGCGGGCCGAGCGGGCAACACTGAGGAGCTCGGACTGGCGGAAGCTGGTATCGAGGTCGACGAGCGAGGCCGGATCCTCGTGGACGAGCAGTACCGGACGAGCGCCGAGGGGATCTACGCGGCGGGGGACGTGATCGGGCCGCCCGCGCTCGCCTCCGTGTCGATGGAGCAGGGACGGGTCGCGATCTGCCACGCGTTCCGCATCCCCTTCAAGGAGACCGTGGATCCGCTCCCGCCCTTCGGCGTCTACTCGATCCCTGAGGTCGGGATGGTTGGGATGACCGAAGAGGCCGCGGCCTCCGCAGGGATCGAGTACGAGGTGGGTCGGGGATGGTTCGCCCAGAACGCACGAGCTCGGATCGCGGGAACGACGGACGGCCTAGTGAAGCTCGTGTTCCGTCGGCAGGACCGGAAGCTGCTCGGCGTGCATGTGATGGGGGACGTCGCGTCGGAACTGATCCACATCGGCCAGTCCGTGATGCACGCCGGCGGCGCGATCGACCGGTTCATCAACACGACGTTCAACGTGCCCACCTACGCCGAGGCCTTCAAGTACGCGGCCTACGACGGTCTCCAGCGTCTCGGAGGACAGCCTCGCTCGCCCGACGCGCCCCGCTCCTGAAGCGTCCTCCGAGGCTACCGAGAACGCTCTACGTCACCGTGAACGCGGTCCGCATGCCCTCCTGATAGTGGGACTCGTGCTCTCCCTCGTCATAGATGTTGCAGATCAACACATACGAGCCCGCCGTGAGATCGACCGTCAACGTCGGCGTATCGCCCACCGGGACGTGCTCGACTTCGTCCACGACCTCCATCCCCTCGCCCGTCTCGGCGGCAGCCCCGTTCTCCTCCGTCGGGAGCGCCGTCGGGTCGAGGTCCGTGCGGATCACGACGAACTCATGGGTGTCGTCCGGACCCTCGTTCTCGATGTTGAAGGTCACGGGCCGAGCCCCATGATCGAGGCCTTGAGCAACCGTTGTGCCATCGTGCCCTCCCTCTTCCCACGGGCAAGTCGGGAGCTTACCCGCCCCCCGGTACTGGCTTCCAATGGCGGAGGGTTCGCCCTCCGATCGGCTAGGTTCGGCGGTGGATGCGAACGATCGGGTTGCTCGGTGTGCCGACGAACTCGGCGGGAACGATCAGCGGCGTTGCTCGTGCCCCCACGACCCTGCGAGAGGTCGGGCTCGTCGATGCGCTCCGGCAGCACACGGAGGTGCACGACTACGGGGATGTGATGCTCCCGGACCCTTCGCCGGAACGCGACCCCGTGACGCACCTCATCGATCCTGACGGATTAGTCGCGCTGGTCACTCGGGTCCGGCATGCGGTCGCCTCGATCCTGGACGACGGCCTTTTCCCGCTCGTCATCGGCGGCGACTGCCCCCTGCTGCTGGGATGTCTCCTCGCCGCCAAGAACCACCATCGGATCGGCCTCTTGTTCGTCGATGGGCATGAGGATGCGTACCTTCCCGCGCAGTCATCGACCGGCGAAGCGGCGGACACCGAGCTCGCGTTCGCGCTTGGGATAGCCGACGCCTCCTGGTGGCCGGAGCTCGCGGCCGTGCCGCCGATCGTCGCACCTGCCGACGTCCGAATCCTCGGTGCGCGCGATGCTGCGCTCCTGCGTGCCGAGAGAGTTGCCTCGCTCGGCGACCGCCTCGCGCTCGTGGACGGCGACCGCCTCTCCGCGGAACCCGCCGGCGCGGCCGCGGAGGCGGTCTCCCCTCTCCCCGACCCGTGGTGGTTCCATCTCGACCTCGACGTCTTGTCGACGGAGGCGCTTCCAGCGATCGACTACCCGCAGCCCGGCGGTCTCGGGTGGAACGAGCTCTCCCTCGTCGTCACGACGGCACTGGGCGGGAACCCAACGGGGTGGGACATCACGATCTACAACCCGGACCTGGATCCCGAACGGATCCATGCACAGCGTATCGTCCGTTTCATCGGTTCCGCGATCGGAGAGGCCCCAGGCCGATAGTGGTTCTCGGAAGCGGGCACGGCCAGCCTTTGGGGAGCTGGCTCGCACGATCATCGGAGCGCTCGAACACCTCCTGTCGGAGGTATCCCGTGAAGCCCGTCGGTTCCCGGGGTCGCAGCCCGGGCAGACGACCTGCGAAATGGGTGTTCCGCCGGTGGTGCCTCGGACTGGGGCTCTTCTGCAAGATGCCGCTGACCGGCTTGGTCAACATGCTCCCATTCTCCTGAGCTGTCTCAGCGAACCCTCCGATGGTCATCACGATCGGTCTCGCCTGCCTCGGGTAGTTGGCCGTGCACGAGGTCGAGCTGATCGTGATTGGATTGGAGCTCGAGCGGAGGGATCGCCATGCCACGAAGGATCGTCCATCACACCGCTCCCGCCAAGCCGCGTGAGCCGCGCGCCGACCAGAAGCAGAAGGGCCCCGCTCCTCCGCCACCGCCGGCCTGGCGGCACTGGCTCCTGTACCTGGGGATCGCCGCCACGATCCTCCTGTTCTTCCTGCCCATCGGCCGGACGAGCTCCAGCGAGCTGAGCTACACGCAGTTCGTGAACGACGTGACGGCAAACAAGGTCAAGACCGCCACGATCGACTCGAACGGTGGGGTCTCCGGCACGCTGACCGATGGAACGGTCTACAACACCCAGATCCCCGTTGCCCTCCAGGATTCGAACCTCTCCACACTCCTTCAGCAGCACAACGTCCAGATCACCGGGGAGGGCCCATCGTCCTCGACCTTCCTCGCGATCCTGGTAAACCTCCTCCCGCTCATCCTGCTCTTCGGCGTGTTCTGGTACATGGGGCGGCGAGCCCAGCGGCAGGCCGGCGGTGGAGGTTTCCTGGGCTTGGGTGGGCTGACCGGCTCCAGGGCAAAGCTGTGGGACGAAGAGCGGCCCAACGCAACTTTCGCCGACGTCGCTGGCTACGAGGGCGCCAAGCAGGAGGTCAACGAGGTCGTCGATTTCCTCAAGCACCCCGAGCGCTATCGGCGGATCGGTGCCCGGGGCCCTCGAGGCGTGCTCATGGTGGGGCCGCCGGGCACTGGCAAGACGCTGATGGCACGGGCCGTTGCCGGGGAGGCGAGCGTTCCTTTCTTCTCCGTCACCGGCTCGAGCTTCGTCGAGCTATTTGTCGGCCTCGGCGCGTCCCGCGTCCGCGACCTCTTCAGTAACGCCAGAAAACGGCAGCCATCGATCATCTTCATCGACGAGATCGACGCCATCGGACAGCGCCGCGGGTCCGGCGTGATTTCGAACGACGAGCGCGAGCAGACCCTCAACCAGCTCCTCGCCGAGATGGACGGGTTCGACCCGGCGACAGGCGTGGTCGTCATAGCCGCCACGAACCGGCCGGAGATCCTGGACCCGGCCCTGCTTCGGCCGGGCCGGTTCGACCGGCAGGTCGAGATCCCCCTGCCGAACCTCAGGGAGCGCTCGGCGATCCTTGCCATTCACGCGAAGGGCAAGAAGCTCGGGCCGGACGTCGACCTCGAGGCCGTCGCTCGCGGCACGCCGGGGTTCTCCGGGGCCGACCTCGCCAACCTGGTGAACGAGGCAGCGATCGTGGCCATCCGGGCCGGCAGGGACATGGTCTCCGCGCGGGATTTCGCCGATGCCCGGGACCGCCTCCTCCTTGGAAGGCGAGAGGCGACCAATGCGCTCCTGCCAGACGAGAAGCGGGCGGTTGCCGTCCATGAGGGAGGCCATGCCTTGGTTGCGGTGTACTCCGAGCATGCGGATCCGGTGGCGAAGGTCTCCATTCTCCCCGCCGGGCAGGCCCTCGGCGTGACCGAGCAGCTCCCCGTCGACGAGCGACACTTGTATCCGGAGAGCTATCTCCGTGACTCACTGGCCATCCGCATGGGAGGACGGGCAGCGGAGACCCTTGTTCTCGGCGAGGTGTCCAGCGGCGCGGCGAACGATCTGGCTGGTGCCACACAGCTCGCCCTGAGGATGGTGCGGGAGTTCGGGATGAGCTCGCGGCTTGGACCGGTCGGATTCGGGGACGGTGGGCCGACGTACCTCGGACGGCAAGAGATCAGATCCCGCGACTACGCCGAGGCCACGCAGGCCCTCATCGACGAAGAGGTCGGCCGCCTGCTGAAGGAGGCCGACGACCGAGCCGGGGCGATTCTCCAAAGGCACAAAGACGTCCTGGATCGGCTGACGGAGTTGCTCATCGAGCGCGAGATGATCGACGGGGCGGAGGTCTACGCGCTGGCCGGCCGACCTCAGCCGGTCGGTGCCGAGGAGACGATCGCGCCACAGCGCGCAGCCGTTGCCGCCGACCGGGTTCGCGAGATCTCGAACAAGCGGCAGCCGGGAGGCTGAGCGCGGTCACCTCGTGGTCCGGCACGGAAACGACGGATGCGGGCGCGTCGAGCGCTGTTATCGGGAGGCGTCGGATCCCGTGCGCCGGGGCTTGAACTCATCGCATATGTCGTTCGCATGGATCACGCCACGGACGTACCGGCACCCGCCGATCTCGAGGCGGGGGAACATGAACTTACACTCACGGCAGCTGAACTTGGGGTTGTCGGCACGCCGGTAATTGGCTGCCGCCTTCGAGAGTCCCTGGATTGCCGGCATGTTCGGGCTTCCCTTCTATTGGGACTCGCCGATCCTACGGTTCCTTCGGGTCGAGAGCCAACCGACAGGTTGCTCCTGCTCAAGCCCGGTGTGGGCGATTGAATGCCCCACCCTAAACGCTTTTGCAGGTAGGGCATCCCGCTAAAGCTTGCGCGCGCGGTTGACGATGCCAGTGAGGTCGCTCAGTCGACGAGGGTGCAGTGCCAATGCGGCAAGCGACGCAAGAAGGGGGTTAAGGAGGCCCGGAACGATTGGTCCGGCTCTATCTCATACCCGTGAGGGTCGCGGTCGGGTGCTGCCCGGGCGAACCCCAGACCGGTGAGGGGGCATCATGATGAGGCGACGGCATCAGGACGGCGGCCAGGATTCGGTCCAGCCGAGAGAACCAGGAATCAAGGAAGCTCTCGGTTCGGAGATGACCGTGGTCGGTCGTGGGGCTCAGGTGGAGGGGACGCTGATATCGACCGAATCAATTCGCATAGACGGCCAAGCCAGGGGGAAGATCGCCGCCCGAGGCGACGTGATCCTCTCGACCAACAGCCACGTGGAGGCCGACATCCGTGCCCAGAACGTGGTATTGGGGGGGACGCTCAAGGGCAACATCACCGCACGGACGAAGACCGAGCTGGCCCCGGGCGGCCGGCTGGAGGGCAAGATCTGGTCCAAGGTCTTGGTGGTGAGCGAGGGGGCCCTGTTCTTCGGTCAGTCGAACATGGACCTCGAGGACGCCCCAGGCGAGGCAGACGGGTCTTCGTTTCCAGAAGACGAGCTACGGACGGCCTATGAGGATGCGGCGCGCAGGGGCGCCGAGTGGTACAGGTCAAGGCTCTTTGGACCGAAGGCGGAGCCCGATCACGAGCGGGCGGAGAAGCCGGATGGTCCCACCTTGTCGGAGCCAGATGAGACCGACGCCCGCTCGGTTACCTTCAATTAGTTCATCACGGGCGAGGCGGTGAATAGAGCACCCGCTCGCGCATCATGACGTAGGCGCCGAGAGCTCCGACCCAGAACGAGCCGGCGGCGATCGCTCCGAACATCAGCCAGTCCATCACTCCACTTCCACCTCCTCGTGCTTGCTTGCCGTGGAGCATGCCCGGCCCTTGGGCTTCTCGTTGTCATGGGGAACGCCCATCCGTGTCCCCAGTAGCCAGGAATCCCCGACTGCCGGCTGGCAGGGGATGGAAAGCGGGAATGGGACTGTGACGGGTCTTTCCCTCACTACGGACAAGGTGGTCCAATGCCGCTCGACGCCCTGACATCCATCTCGTCGCGGTCCGGAGGATCATCGGGGCGATCAGCAGCACGAGAAGGGATCCGCGGATGCGCGTCCTGCTGTGGCACGGGTGGCTGCTCGAGGGCACGGGCTCGAACGTCTACACGGCGAGGGTGGCCGAGGGGCTCGCCGCCGACGGGCACGACGTAGTGCTGCTTTGCCAGGAGGAGCGGCCCGAACGGTATCCGTGGGTCGATTCCACTGGAACGGTCGGCGGCGAAGGGGTCTCCGACCTCACGCCGAACGGAACCATGGCCCACCCTGGGCGCTGCATTCTGCTCCGGCCGGACATCGGACAGCTGCTTCCGGTGTTCGTCCTCGACGAGTACGAGGGCTTCGACGTCAGGCGTTTCGTCGATCTGACGGAGACGGAGCTCGAGGGATATCTCAGCCGCAACGTCGAGGCCGTGCGTCGAGCCGTGGCGTGGCAGCACACGGACGTCGTGATCACCGGTCATGCTGTTCCGGGCGGGGTCGTCGGCAAACGTGCGGTCGGCGGGGGGAATTTCGTGACGACGATCCACGGAAGCGACCTCGAGTACGCGATCCGGCTCCAACCGCGGTACCGGCGACTCGCCGCGGAGGGGCTCCTTGCGGCTGCGGCGGTCACCGGCTCGTCCCGCGACGTCATCACGCGGTGCGCGCAGCTCGTGCCCGGTGTCGAACAGCTCGCGCACGTCGTCCCTCCCGGCGTCGACGCGGAGCGCTTCAGGCCACGGCCGCGGGACGAGGCCCTGCTTGACCTCGCGGGCCGACTCGACGCCGACCCAGAGACCCGACGCGGTCGACCGTCATCGCTCGACGAGGACGTCCGACGCGCATGCGAGGCACGCGACGGCGAGGCCCTGGACGCGCTGGCGCACGCCTACGACCAGACGGTTCCCGACCCCGCGGCCGGGGCACGCTTGCGCACGCTGTCGATGGGCCATCCGATCGTCGGCTACCTCGGCAAGCTGATCCCGCAGAAGGGCGTCGCCTTGCTCCTTGGAGCGCTCCCTCGATCGCGCCATCGACTCTCCTCGCTGATCGTCGGGTTCGGCCTTGAGCGGGAGCGGTTGACGGCACTCGCCTTCGCGCTCGCGGCGGGCGACGAGCAGACGATCCAATGGCTGCTGGGCACATCCGATGCCGCCTTTGGCGGATCGGATCTGCCACATTCGCCGCTGCGTTCCGAGGTCGTCTTCACGGGGCGACTGGATCACAGCTACGCCCCGGATGCGCTCGCCGCGATGGACGTGTTGGTCGTGCCGTCCGTCCTCGAGGAGGCGTTCGGGATGGTGGCGGCCGAGGGAGCGGCAGCGGGCGCCCTCCCCCTTCTCGCGCGTCACTCCGGACTCGGCGAGGTCGCGGCCGCGCTCGAGGGGCACGTCGGCCAGCCGCAACTGTTCTCGTTCGAACCGGGTCCGGGCGCACCTGATCGGATGGCAATGGGCATCGATCGGCTGATCGAGCTGCAACCGCGAGAGAGGAACATGCTCCGGGAAGCGATCCGTGGATTCGTCGCCGATGCGTGGTCGTGGCGGCGAACGGCCACAGGGCTCCTCAAGGTGGCAGGTCCGATGACCTGATGACAGAATCCGGTAGCGTATTCGCTCCTCACCGCCGAGCGGTGGGTGTGATGCTCATGCTCACGTCCCAAGCCGCGGCGTGAGCCCCGGAGAAATCGCTGGTCACACGACGTAACCGATAAACGCGCCTACACGCCATCGGCACATTCATGCCAACGACGACCTGCGCGTTTGCCAAACCGCTTTCAGACCGCGACTTCCAACGATGCAGCGCACCGAAGGATCGCATCGGCGGAAAGGTCGATGTCCTGCTCGGTCGTGGACCAGTTGGAGATAGAGATCCGCATCGCACCGCGGTCCTGCCAGATCGTGCCACCCACCCAACACGTCCCGTCGCGCTGGATCGCCGCGATGACCGCTGCGGTGCGCTCGTCGGCTCTGCGGTCGTCGTCGGTGGGCGCAGCGAAGCGGACGAGGACCTGGTTGAGGACGACGTCGTTGAGGATCGTGACCCCGGGCGCGGCGGCGAGCCTCTCCGCGATCCGGCGGGCGAGCGCACAGCATCGGTCTACGAGCTCGGAGACGCCGGATCGACCGAGCGAGCGTAGCGCGGTGTAGACGCTGAGGCCTCGGGCGTGGCGCGAAGATTCGGGTACATGGTCGTACGCCTGATACGCCTCGCCAGCGCCCCGCACCAAGTAGGCAGCGGTCACGGTCATCGCCGCCCGGTGGGCGGCCGGGTCGGCCACGAACACGATGCCGCAGTCATACGGCACGTTGAGCCATTTATGGGCGTCCGTGGCCCATGACTGCGCCCTCTCGAGCCCGTCGACGTGATGGCGCAGTCCCGGCGATGTGGCCGCCCACAGCCCGAAGGCGCCGTCAACGTGGAGCCAAGCGCCGCGCTCGGCTGCGGCTGCGGCGATCTCGCGAAGCGGATCGAAGGCCCCGGTGTTCACGTTCCCCGCCTGGGCGCAGACGATCGTCGGCCCGGTGAACGCCTCAAGGGCCCGGCGGAGCTCGTCGGCCCGCATCCTCCCCTGTCCGTCCACGGGAATCCTCGTCACGCGCTCGCTCCCGAGTCCCAGCATCCGCAACGCGACGAAGATCGTGGTGTGCGCCTCATCGCCGACGATGACGTTGACCGGCGGCGCCTCGAATAGCCCGCGAGCCTCCACGTCATAGCCCACGGCGTGAAGGACCCCATGACGGGCGGCCGCCAACCCGGTGAAGTTGGCCATCGTCCCCCCGGTGACGAATCCCGCGCTCGCGTTCGCAGGCAGCCCGAAGAGCGTCCTGAGCCACGAGCCGGCCACCTCCTCGACAACGGACATCGCCGGTGATGCGGGGTAATTCCCGGCGTTCTGGTCCCACGCTGCGGCCAGCCACTCGGTCGCAACGGTCACGGGGAGGCTTCCACCGATGACGAACCCGAAGTAACGCGGCCCGGCCGTGGCGACGAGTCCGGGATCCGCGTCGCGTGCGAGGTGCTGGAGGACGAGCTCGGGGTCCTCACCCGGTTCGGGAAGGTCTCCGCCCAACGTTGCTCGCAGGGCGTCCGGATCGATCGGTCGCCCGACCGGGCGCTCCGCCAGGTCGGCCAGGTAATCGATCGCTATCTCGGCCGCCTGCCGCAGGGGGGCGGGATCGATCGGCTGCTCGTCCATCTTCATTCCGGCTCGCAGCATCCTACGTCGAAGCCGTGGCCACGGGAATCCCACGGCTTTTCGGGACATGGTGCACGCCCCGATCACCGTGGTGTCGCTCAAGCCTACGTAGCCGCCCTCGAGCCCAAGCTCGGTGGGAGCGGCCCATCTGTCTTCTTGGAGGTGACCGCCCGTAGCGGAATCGGTTCTCTGGCGGCATCTAGGGCGTGTCTCCCAAGTTGTGCTGGTGACCGGGGGAGTCTGGGTGGGTGACGCGTTCAGCAGGACTCAGCGAGGCGGCTTGGCTCGGATCGAGCCGTTGATGCCCCAGGCGGAGGGGCGGTCTCGTCCGTGGCGTGATCATCGCCAGGTGGTCGAGGGGATCGGAGATCCTCCTGGGCCGCCGGTGACCGCCGTACGCAGCGCGCCGCCGCTTCGCGAGAAGGCTGTCCGTCCACAGCGAACGACCATGAGGAAAGGGGGTTACCCACTCCTCTCCATTTCAATTTACACCGCACAGGAGGGCTTGCGGCAAGCCCCGGGTCGTGCCGCATAATCGCCGGCCGAAGCCAGAACCTACGGAAAATGGGAGTCACGAAATGCGCGTGTCGTTGACCACGTATGGGTCGCGCGGGGACGCGACGAACGACCGCGAGGGGAGTGGCCAGCAATGGACGCCGACGTGATCATCGTGGGCGCCGGCCCGACCGGCCTGATGCTCGCTTGTGAACTGTGCCTGGCCGGTGTGCGGCCGCTGGTACTAGAGCGGCAGCCGCAGATCCGAGACATCCCGAAGGCCGGCGGGCTCAGCGGGCAGATCCTGGAACTCCTGCGCTACCGAGGCGAGCTCGAGCGATTCGAAGCAGCCGGCACCGCTTCCCGGCCGGCTCCCCGGTTGCCGTGGGGCGGGATGCACGTGGACTTCACCCAACTCCCAGATCCCCCGATGGCGGTGCTGCCGCTCCCGCAACCGCTCCACGAGGGCGTCCTCGACGAGTTCGCCCGCGAGCTCGGCGCCGAGATCCGCCGCGGCCGGGAGGTAGTCGGGCTGAGCCAGGACGACGCCACGGTGACCGCGGACGTGCGCGGCCCGGACGGGCAGGAT
>Ga0137366_10002467_pt1 | contig 14192 bp, 15 predicted proteins | sample SagtaG_8_FD_104938 | JGI IMG/M metagenome (GOLD analysis project Ga0137366, IMG submission 104938) | Vadose zone soil microbial communities from Sagehorn Ranch, Mendocino, California, USA - Sage1_L_60_16 metaG | ecosystem: Environmental > Terrestrial > Soil > Vadose zone | place: USA... | reverse complement strand
GACGCCTATCATGCAGTTGGACACCCCCAAAGGTTTGCTCGGCCCAGCTCTTGGGGTCCAACATGTCTTGTGTGTTCATCCTGTATTGTATCACTTGGTAAAATGTGGGTAAGAATCAGCCCTACTATAGACGGGCCTGACCAGCGGGTTGTGGCTTGATTGCATTTCGCGCTGTAGGTTTGTCAGAAAGAGGCCGTAGAAATCCCTCCACCCAAATCTTCACTAATAGCCATAAATTGTTCCAGTGCAGTTTGCAGATCCTCAACAATACTGGCGGCAAGCACATCGGGCGATGGCAAGGTGTCAGCGCCTTCAAGGCTTTCGTCACGTAGCCAGAAGAGGTCGAGACTGACTTTATCGCGCTTGAGCAATTCATCGTAGCGGAAGGAGTGGAAGCGTTCGCTTTCCAAGCGTTGGTGGCGATTTTCAGCATGATAACAGGCTACAAAGTCGTCGAGATGAGCGCGAGTGAGAGGATTGGTGCGCAGGGTAAAGTTCTGGTTAGTGCGCAGGTCGTAGACCCATAGACGTTCGGTCCAGTGAGTGGGGCTGGCTGGTTTTCTATCGAAGAAGAGTACATTCGCCTTTACGCCCTGAGCATAAAAGATGCCCGTGGGGAGACGCAACAGGGTATGAACATCGCATTCCTGTAAGAGCTTGCGCCGCACAGTTTCGCCAGCGCCACCCTCGAAGAGCACATTATCGGGTACAACAACGGCGGCACGGCCATGAATCTTGAGTATAGTCTTGATATGCTGGACAAAGTTTAGCTGCTTGTTGCTAGTGGTGGCCCAGAAGTCATCACGCACCACCACATTTGATTCGCGTTCTTCGCGCCCCTCTTCGTTTGCGAAGGTGACACTGCTCTTACGACCAAACGGTGGATTGGTCATGACAATATCAAAAGTCTCGCCTGGATGACCGCGCAGGCTATCGGCAACCCGTATGGGACTCTTACCATTATTTTCGTCGCTGCCGATACCATGCAGGAAAAGGTTCATGACACAAAGACGCGCAGTATTGTCTACGATTTCCCAACCATGGAGCGCATCATGCTTCAGGAAACGTTTCTGATCGGGATCCAGTTGGTTATTTTCAATGATATAGTCATGCGAAGCAAGTAGAAAACCTCCTGTACCAGCAGCGGGGTCGCAAATACGTTTTCCAGGTTCAGGACGCATGACATCAACGAGAGCTTTAATGAGGGGACGTGGAGTGAAATACTGACCGGCGCCGCTTTTGGTATCTTCAGCGTTCTTTTGCAACAGACCTTCATATGCATCGCCCTTTACATCTACATCGAGCATAGTCCAGGTTTCGCGGTCAATCAGATCTACGATCAATCGTCGCAACTTGGCTGGGTCCTGAATTTTGTTCTGCGCTTTGCGAAATATAATACCGAGCATATTGGGTTGTTTACCCAATTCTTCCAGGAGGTGACGGTAGTGGGCTTCAAGTTCATCACCATCGCGACGAGTCAGGCTTTCCCAATCAAACTCTTTAGGGATACGTGACGGCTGGTTATACGGCGGCTTCGTACGTTCATAAGCCATTTTGAGGAAAAGCAGGTAGGTGAGCTGTTCGACGTAATCACCATAAGACATGCCATCGTCGCGCAGGAGGTTGCAGTAGTTCCAGAGGCGTTGGACGATTGATTGGGTTGTTGCGTTCATATTAGCTATGCTCCTTGGGACACCCGCGAACCGGACACCCGCAAGGGGTGTCCCTACATTTCATGTGGGCGGATGGGTGGGCAACCGCACAATGGATACCCGTCATATGTACGGGTATCCCACATTTCATTTGGGTGGGTTGTCATTTGGGTGTGTTGGGTCAATGTTTTTTCGTTTTGTTGGGTTGTTTCGGATATAGAGACGGGTTTGTTCGAGTTCCGAGATACGGATGACATGTTCATGATAGCCGTGTTGCCAGATGCGGCCAGGGTATTGGATTAAGTTGTTCTTTTCGATGTGACGAATCCAGGCAACTGCTGCAATGGATTTGTCAGCACCAACGATACTCCAGAGAGTTGGCGTTTTTTGTTGAGTATAATTCAGCCAGAGGATGAAATGTATATGGTCTGGCATAATTACAAATTCGTCTAAAGAGATACTTGGAAATCGTTCAGGTAAGTTATTCCATGTTTCTTGTAGGATATTGCGGAGTTCTGGTATTTCAAATAATGTTTGGTGTTGATCTGAACGTATGGTGATAAAGTAGGCGCCTTTCGCGGCATAGTCATGTCCGGGTAATCGATACGATTTCCTTTTGTGACGATCAGGGTTGTATTTGCTATGGTTCATAAGGGTGAACCTTTCTTTATTCGGTTTACAGGTTTGTAAGCATTAGGCCGTGCGACTAGATTCCGGACACTGTTTCAGGACATCCGCATGCCGGGCGACCGCCAGCTGGACACCCGCAAGGGGTGTCCCTACATTTACCCCACCCGAGTTAATACGGGCGAGCTCCCAGCGGACACCCACAAGACAATACATTTCACCCAACAATGTTCCTACATGTAATGTAGGGATACCCCTTGCGGGTATCCGGTACTGGCGCCCGTTCAAATTCTACAAACACGTTAACGATGATCCTGACTTCGCAATAACGTTGCTGGATTTGCTGTTCGAGCGTTATCTTGGGAGAGCGAAGAAGTAGGAGCGTTATTATGTATGCTTGAACTCGAACGTATTCGTTCAGGAGTTTCTCAGCAGTTGGCCAGAACGCGGCTGAGATGGAGAACACCCGCTTGTCCGGTCATTCTGAGCGCAGCGAAGAATCTTGCGCACGGGTAACGAGATTCTTCGCTGACGCTCAGAATGACAAGTGGGGATGCTTTGAATGACTCCACAGAGAAAAGGATACAGTCAACGTTAAACGTTCGTCTTGGAGAACTGAATACATTTCTGCATGATGACCCAGAGAATCAGCATGATGGCGGTCAGCGCAATGACATATGGGAGCAAGATCCACATACCAAAATGCTGTGCCAGATTGCCCGCTATCCAGGGAAGGAGTGCGCCTCCCATACTGCCGAGGCTAGCAAGAAAGCCTATCGCGCTCGGCAGAATGCGACTGGGAAGCGTATCTGACATAAGCGCAATGGTTGTGGGGAAGATCGGGCCCAGGCTAAAGCCTGTTACAAACAGGGCAAAGGCCGCGACTGGCAACTGGGGCACAACCCACATGAGCAGCATACCAACTACTACACCGCTCAGACAGGCTTCAATCAAACGTCTATTGCCAATCCGTTGTGCCACTTTCCCTAAGAGCAAACGCCCAAGCGTAAGGCCGATCCAATAGCCGCTCACTATCCAACCTGAGATCAGTAGTTGCCCACTCCGCTCCTGTAAAAGAAAGCTAAAACTCCAAACGCCCAGGCTTACTTCTGTACCTACATAGAAGAGCAGAAACAAGGCAGCCAGCAAGACCACACGCTGACGCAGCGCCAGAAAGAGGACATTGCCCCCCGCTTTTTGCTCTTCCTTATGAGAAGCCATTTCTCTCCTGGGGAAGGCGAAACCAATACCGATAAATACAAGAATGGCCATGCCAATCCATACAAAATAGACGCTGTTCCATACCCAGCCTAGAGCCAGGAAGCTAGAGGCGATGAGTGGACCAAGCAATGCGCCCATTCCATAAAATGCGTGGAGGTAGTTGAGCTGGGCAGTATTATCTGGTAGGCGAGCGATATATGAGTTTAACCCCGCGTCGAGCATCGCGCCGCCAAATCCGATCGGTACGATGCCCAGCAACAGCAGAAAAAACGGTGGTCTGCTGCTCAACAGAGCAAAGCCAAGCCCCAAAATCAGGGTTGCCAGCAGCAGAAATCGCCTGTTTCCCAGTTTTTCAAGGAGCAACCCATTGTTGAAAGATGCTATAAAGTAGCCAAAAGTGCCCGCTAAAAAGAGAAGAGAGATAGTACCTTTGCCCGTATGATAGGTCGTTTGCATACCTGGCAACAGTACTCCCACCGCGCCATCGTTAATCCCAATAAGAATGAATACGAAAAATGAAATGCCAATAGCAAAATGTAGTGCTTGTGTGATATTGCGTTGCATGTACCCTGATTTTTGTAGGATGAGTGTAGTTAACTCTTTATATTGTTACAAGTAGCTTTGACTTATGTCAAGGTCATTCATGCTGACATCCACTCATGACTCTATGTGCGGGCCTGTGGCCCGCTAGATAAAAAAGGAAGCGAGGGACACCCTCGCGCTCCTGGCAAAGGGCTTCGCCCCAATACCGTTTAGATAAGAAGAGGAGTTCAAGATATGACATACTATTCACACTACAAATTGAATACATTGTCCTATCTCAGGAGTCTCCTCATGAACTACAGCCTACGTCACCTTGTTCCAGACCGCAAGTTCTGTCACGCTCTGCACCTGGATGTCTTTGAGCAGATTATCCCGTCCGCCCTCATCCGAGAGGTGCTGACCGAGACCCAGGGCTGGGAAGAGCGCGAAAAGGCGCTCACTATGCCGATGGTCATCGTGATCATCACTGCGATGGGCCTGTTTTCCTCCTTGTCGATCCCGCACGTCTTATATAAGGTCGCTCAAGGACTGCGCTACATTTGGCATGAGCCAGGCTTGCGCTTGCCGGGTGGCAGTGCCATCAGCCAGCGTCGTCAGCAGTTAGGTGTCCGGCCTCTGCGTCGCTTGTTCGAGCGGGTCTGCCACCCCCGTGCCACTCCCGAAACACCGGGAGCTTTTGCCTTCGGTCTGCGGCTGATGGCGATTGATAGTACGGTGGAGAACGTGGCTGACACCTTTGCCAATGCGCTGACCTTTGGTCGGCCCAGCAACCAACATGGCACCGCTGCCTATCCGCAGGTGCGCGGCATCTATTTGCTCGAATGCGCCACCCACCTGGTGATCGATGCTCTCTTTCGCCCGTATCTTCCCAATGAACTCCAGGGAGCCTTTAGCTTGCTTCGCTCGATCCAACCAGGTATGCTGGTGCTGCTCGATCGTGGCTTTCACGCGGCGCGCTTGATCCAGATGATCCGTGCAGTGCGAGCGCATGCCCTGGGTCGCTTGGCCAGCAATGCCGTGCCTCGCTACCTGCGCCAACTCGCTGATGGGACCTATCTGGCCTACCTCTATCCCGAGGATGACAGCGGCCAGCAGCGGGGCCAGCCACTGCTGGTGCGTATCATCGAATACACGCTTGACGATCCCGCCCGACCGGGTCATGGCGAACTGCATCGACTGGTGACGACCTTGCTCAACCCGCGTACGTGCCCAGCTCTCGAACTGATCCTCTGCTATCACGAGCGGTGGGAAATCGAGACGGCCATCGATGAGATCGATACGCATCAACGGCTCTGTGACTACACCTTGCGTTCGCAGACCCCCAGTGGCGTCGTACAAGAACTCTACGGCATGCTCTTGGGCTACTATGCAGTGCGGGCACTCATGCTGCAAGCCGCAGCGCAGGTGGACCTGGACAGTGATCGGCTCAGTTTCACCCATGCGCTCATCCTGGTCACTGATGCCATCCACGAATTCCAGCAGACCTGTCCTCTCCAGCACGAGGACTTGACCCAGCGCTTGCTCAGGGATCTGCGCGAGCCGCTGTTGCCGCTTCGTCGCTTGCGCAGCAACCCGCGGGTGTGCAAAAAGGCTGGCTCGAAATTTCCGCGCACCCGTCCTGAGCACCGCCAAGTGCCTAAATTGGAGCGTTCGTTCGCTCAGGTCATCGTGCTGCTCAAGCACTCGACTCGCTACCACGGACCACAGCCCATCAAACGCTTCCAACGCATCGTTCTCCTTATCTAAACGGTATTGGGCTTCGCCCTCTGCACTCCCAGTTGGGAAACCTGTTCGCGGGCGGACTGGCTCTGCTCTTCGGCGCGCCAATTTCGCTGTTGATCGGAGGTATTCTCAGCTTGATCGCAGCCATTGTTGGCCGGATTCTGCGCAAACCAGCAGAGAAAAGCCTTGCAGCGTCAACGTCCGCCATGAGGATCGAGTAGTTGGTATATTAGATGACAAATGTCGGAGAGCAACAGAAAGGAAAAATCATTGTCTGATACACAGACCCATTCCTACACGGCCCTATTAGTGATGGATATGCAGGTAGGAATAGTTACTCGGTATACGCAAACGGGTGACTTTCTCACACCCACAAGCACAGCTATTACCGCCGCTCGTACCGCATCAATTCCCGTGATCTATGTGGTTGTGGCCTTTCGTCCGGGCTATCCTGAGGTGAGCCTGAGGAATAAAGTCTTTTCTGCCACCAAGCAGCAGCAATCTTCCTTGTCAGCACCTATGATCAACATGGAGATTCATCCCGCCATTGCTCCACAGCCAACAGATATTGTTGTCATGAAACGCCGTGTCAGTGCGTTTAGCGGGAGTGATTTAGAAGTGGTGTTGAGAGCACAGGATATTACGCATCTGGTGCTCTGTGGAATAGCGACCAGTGGAGTCGTATTATCAACACTGCGGGAAGCGGCTGATAAGGATTATCAGCTGACCGTCTTAGCCGATTGCTGTTTTGATAATGATGAAGAAGTCCAGCGCGTCCTGCTGTCTAAAGTCTTTCCACGGCAAGCTGAAGTCGTCCAGGTTTCAGCGTGGATGGCGAAACTGAATGCCAGGGAGATTCAGTAGCAGCCAGGTCCAATTCCGGACACCCGCGAGGGGTGTCCCTACATTTCACCCATCCAATGTTCCTACATGTCATCCAGGGACACCCCTCGCGGGTGTCTTGTGGCGGTTGCCTCTCTGTTAATTAATGCTGTGCTTTTCAAGGCCTATGTGCATCCCGATTGCATCATCGTCAATTGTACACCTCTTGAACTTGCTTCGGGAGACGAACTGCCTTATCTCGTCTTTTGGGTACGCTCGTTTGAGGAGCATGTGCTTAAAGGTCCATTTTGTTAACAGGAAGTTCATGCCAGTCAAGTCCATGTCTTCTCTGATGTGTGTGTCGATTTCTTCAATGGAAGCATCCGGACGTAAATCGATGATCAATGCCTTGCCGCCAGGCTTCAAAACCCTGAACATCTCATCCAGTGCTTGTACTGGCTCCGAAAAATTCTTAAAAGCAGCGCTACACACGATAAAATCAAAAAGGTCATCAGCCAGTGGCATGTGCGATGCGTTGCCCAGGCGAAAATCTACATCTACACCGGCTTCCCTGGCTTTCGCCTGTGCAATTTCGACGAATGTAGCGCTGATATCTAGCCCGACGATGTGATAGTTACCCAGTTTGGCAAGCTCTATTGAGAGATAGCCTGGACCAGGGGCAAGTTCAAGAATCGTTGCTCCCTCTGATACCCTTTCAGCGACCAGTTGTGCTGATCGGCGATAGGCCGCCATGTTCTTCTGCGTATTTTTTGCATACCAGGTCGCTATAAAACCATTCATTCCCAGGCCTTTATAGCCTTTTGAAACGGTGGTAGACATGCTGAATGCTCCTTCATGTTTAATGCGAATGTTCTTCTTATTCTAACAACGTTAGGTAAAATCTAACAATGTTAGAATACCATGCTTTGTGCTATACTGTCAATGGGTAACTAACATCCACTCATCATTCTTCTTGCAGGCCTGCGGCCTGCTTTGAGGAAAGAATGTGAGCGGGGACACCCCGCGCCCCGGCAGGGGACTTTGTCCCCTGCACCCCTGATTTATGAGTGGATCTGAATGGGTAACGCTTGACATCCACTCATACCTCTATGTGCGGGCCTGCGGCCGGCTAGATCAAAAAGGAGGCGAGGGACACCTCGCGCTCCCAGCAAAGGGCTTTGCCCTCTGTACTCCCAATGATGAGTGGATGTGGGGCAATGCAAGTTCCAAAAGCGGGGGACGCACAAGATTGCTGGCTCTGCACTCCCAATTATGAATGGATGTCAGGCAACACCCACGTGAGTTGTGGGAAGAGGTATACTTGTTGGCAGATGGCTGCTTGCGGGAGAGAACAAGCTGATGAAAATACGACCATTTAACGTTTCCGATCCAAAACACCAGGTTGAGCCTGCACTGGACCAAAGTCAGATCGTCCAGGCAGCGCTTAGTTTGCTGGATGAAGTTGGTTTTGACGGCCTCACGATGCGCAACCTAGCAAAAAAACTTGGCATTCAGGCTGCCTCATTATATTGGCACGTGCGCAGCAAGCAGGATTTATTGAGCCTGGTCGCCGAGGAAATCTGTGCGCCGATGCGCGAACCCGACCGGACATTGTCCTGGCGTTATCAGTTGGAAGAATTAGCCAACGAATATCGACGGGTTCTCTTAGCCCATCGCGATGCCGCGCGAGTTCTGGCCAGCAGCGGAGGGCCGTCGGGACCTAAGAGGCTGCGGCTGACCGAAATAGGCCTGAGAACACTGCTCGATGCAGGGTTTAGTCATAAGGATGCTGCCTATGCAGGGTTGATGCTGAATGACTTCGTCATCATGTGTGTGTTAGAGGAAACGCAGTATGCGAACGCAGAAGCGGAAGGTGCCTCGGAAGATTCATCCTCTGGCGTTCAAAATTGGATTGAATCACTCCCGCCAAACGAGTATCCCAGTGTGGTTGCCCTGGCTGACTATCTCGCAGATCCTGATGGAGACGAACGTTTTCGCTTCGGCGTTGAACTTCTGCGAAACGGGCTAGAAACTCTTCTCGCAAGACGAAAAGCATGAGAGCACATCACACGTGAGTAAGCACGCTACTTGCGAGCAAAACCTCCATAGAGTACCTCTATGGTATAACGCGTTACGCGCTCTGTGCCTTCCGGTCCATCAGCATATGGACGCATCTGATTTTCGATGATTAGCATAGCCAATCCGTGCAGAACCGACCACAGGACGCCAGCCAACGCGGTTGGATCGCCATCCACAATTTTCCCCCTCTCCTGGCCGCGCCTGATCACCTCGGCATATAACCGATAAACTGACTTTGAGGCTGTATGCAGGCTCTCAAAGGTCTCGCGCTCAATAGTGAGGCCGCTGAACATCTCGCGCATCAGCCAGGGATTTTCCTTTGCAAAACGCACATAGGCGAGCGCGACCCCTAGCAATTGCTCAACCGGCTCAACTGATACTTCGCGCAAAGTTGAACGTATCCGTTCAGCCAGCAAGTGAAATCCTTCTTCGTTGATGGCTGCAATCAATGCCTGCTTGTCGGCGAAGTGACGATAGGGTGCAGCATGACTCACACCAGCCCGGCGCGCGACTTTGCGCAGATCAAGCTCCTGAACTCCTCCCTCTGCAAGAAGTTCCAATCCGGCCTGAATCAGCGCGTTTCGTAGATCCCCGTGGTGATATGGCTTTGGTTTCTGACGATCAATGTGGCTCTCCATCCCCATCCTTCTCCAGGATATGCCTAACAGTACAAAGTTTACATCGCAAACAATGTTGACAAGAGAAACATATCCTGTTATAATGTTTACAACGTCATCTTACCGCAACGTCAGGCAGGTTGCAAGAGCGGAGGGTACTTCAGACCTGTAACGACGATGTAGCTTGCGAATGTGCAAAGCATTTCATATCATTGAAAGGAAATCACATGTCAGAAGTAAAAAAGATTGCGCTCATCACCGGAGCGAACAAGGGCATCGGCTTTGAGATTGCGCGCCAGTTGGGTGCGCAGGGTATCACCATCCTCGCTGGAGTACGCGACAAGGCACGGGGAGAGGAAGCCGTACAGAAATTACGCGCCGGGGCCATCGATGCCACCGCCATTCACCTCGATGTTACCAATCAAGCCACCATCGATGCAGCAGCGGGCTTTATCGACCAGACATATGGAAAACTGGACATCCTTGTAAATAACGCTGGCATTTCAGTCAGAGAAGGAGGCACGCTGCCAAGCGAACTTGCACTTGAAGATGTGCGCAAAATTTTTGCTACCAATGTTTTCGGGGCCTTTGCCGTCACAAAAGCTATGCTCCCCCTACTGCGGCGCTCAGAGGCCGGGCGCATTGTCAACCTGTCGAGCGAGATGGGCTCCCTGAGTATCAATAGTGATCCTAGCTCTTTCGCTGCGAATATGCCGCCGACCCTGGCATATAATGCCTCCAAAACAGCTCTCAATGCCCTCACCGTCTTCTTTGCCAAAGAGCTACGAAACACGCACATTAAGATCAATTCGGTCAGTCCAGGATATGTAGCAACGGATCTGAACGGGCACAGCGGTTTTCTGACCACCGAACAGGGCGCGAAGGTGCCAGTGGCTTTTGCCACCCTGACAGCAGATGGACCAACTGGCGGCTTCTTTGGGGAGAATGGGGTGATCGCCTGGTAAATTCCAGCGCTGTGATAATGCGGATTCACAATCTGGCAAGGTATCATTAAAACCACGGAAGGCCGATGAATCGGCGGTGAGCACGATAAATCGGCTCCTACAAATGGCTGGATTCATATGTTAATCAGCATCATTGCGCCCCTACATTTTGTAATCTACGATAAGCAGCGCACCTTCCCCAGTTTGGACCAGGAAGGTATTATCAGTGCGATCTAAAATCGCGCCTGGTTGAGTAGTTGCGGAGGAAGGAATAGTTCGGGCGCGACACACGAGGTACGTTTGTCCATCTATGCTAGCCAGGGCGCCCTGGCTGCCCCAGCCGCGAACCTGGTTGCGCACATGAATTGCCAGAAGAGCGGATTTGGTCCACGATAACGTGGCAGCAGCGAAGGATGTGCATTCACACTCCCCAGGCGCGGCAAAGTCAGCAGTTCAGGCGGTAATTTCCAGGTAAAGCCTGTGGTGAAGATGAGATCAGGTTCCAAAGGTCTCAACATGGACGCCAATCGGCTCATATGGCTGGTGACCAGAATATCCAGGTCTCGTCTTACATTGGCAACCGTTCGCTGATACTCGGTACTGGGTCTTGCGCGTGTTCCAGGAGTTGTGACCAGCAACAAAACGTGCTGCCCAAGCGCCTCGAGTCCTTCGATAACCGCGTTGACTACCTCAGGTGACTGGTTAGAGAAATAGATGATGCGCATCGAAGGAAGAGATGTGTCTGGCATGTGAGTCTCCCTTACAGTTACAAATAATTCTACCAACTCTTGCAGGAAAAGGAAAGGGGTTTTGACTGGTGCAGGCCTGTCATGGCCCTCGACAGGATACTTTCGGTATGTTACACTCTCGAATGCACGTAAGCGCGTTATAACGATCAAAAAGGAGATTGTATGCCGACATTTCTTATTGATGGCGAAGAATGGATGACGATTGATCTGGCTGCGCAAATCTTGACAGCTCAGAACAGTCGGGAGGTTACCCCTAGCTCTATTCGCAAGATGGCTAGCGATGGTCGTCTGAAAATCAAAAAGATTGATGCTCGTACCAATCTCTATAATGCAAATCAGATCCGTGCCTATCGTCTGAGGAGCTATAAAAAAGCTCCTGGTGAGTTCACCACATAGAATGAATTGGTAGGAGCGTCCTGCAAAACCGAGTCCCTATGGATTGGATATGCACTTGCATCAAGAGTGTTGAAAGACGACCTGAATTGGCTCAAACGGAGGTTTGCGATGTTAGAGGATATCTTGCGGGATACACCCGTGTATCAAGAGGTGCTGGCAGAGGGAGAAGAGAAGGGGCTGGAGAAAGGCCGAGAAGAAGGAAAGCTTGAGGCGCAACGTCAGACACTTCTAGATGTTGTTCAAGAGCGCTTCCCAGCGATTGCACGTCTGGCAAAACAACAAGCTGATGCAATTCACGACCCAGAAGTATTGAGACGCTTGATTGTGAAGTTAAGTGTTGTGAAAACTTCTCAGGAGGCTGAACAGTACCTTCTCAATCCATCTAGCACCGAAAATAGGCACTGACAAGGTTTTAAAATTATCTCGTTTGGATTACGGGACATCCACTGAGGCCGGTAATTCGACGGGCTGGGAGATGCTTCGCTACGCTCAGCATGACAATCGTGTGGGATCGTGCAATGTTATAAAAAGTTACTTCAAATCTCCTCAGAACATGTGAGCGCCTCCAAGTCCAATGTAGTCCAACATTCCGTAACGCTTGTCGTAACGTTTATGAGACGATCATATGGTAATATGTAAGTCAGGAAAGCAGAGCTTGCATACACAGACAGTTCTTAATGAAGCAGCAACCAGGAGCATCTATGAGCCTGCAACAGAGCCCAACAAGCGCCGTTGAACACTCCGGTGCGCGCAACGAGCCGAAGACGCGCCTGCATGGTCGCGGACTGTTCATCGCCCGCGCGGGCTGGGTCGCACTGACGCTGCTGGTCCTGACGCTGAACGCCATCGCCATTCCCCAGGCTAACGCCTTGCTGCAAGCGGTCTGCCAGCCGGGCGCGTTGTGCATCAACGGCTGGACCCCGGCTGATGTGAGCCAGATCCAGCAGTCTGGTCTCTCGCCAGGCTTGCTGGCGGCCTACCAGATCGGGTGGGATGTGGGAACGACGCTGATCTACACGGCGCTGGCGACGCTCATTTTCTGGCGCCGGTCCGATGATCGGATGGCGCTTTTCTGCGCCTACATGCTGGTGTTGTTCGGCGGCGCCACCTATACCAGTCTCCTGGACCTCGGTCTGAGGACGGTGACTCCCACCTGGTTTTGGCTGGTCGGAGGGCTGGAACTCCTGGCTCAGGTGTGCGTCCCGACTTTCTTCTTGCTCTTCCCCTCTGGTCGGTTTGTGCCCCGCTGGACCCGCTGGGGCGTACTTGTTGTCGGCCTCTATGAAGTGTGGTACGTCTTTTTCAGCAATGAGGACGGCGGTCAGGGATCTGCACTGGGTAGTCTGGTGTTTGCGGCGTTGATCCTTGGTCTGGTTGGGTTGCAGGTCTATCGCTACCGGCGCGTCTCCGCATTTCGGGAGCGCCAGCAGACTAAATGGGAGGTCTTTGGGCTCGCTGTGGCTCTGGGCGGCTTAGCACTGTTCCTTATCATTGGGAGCCTTTTCCTCTCTCCAGAGTCGAAGAACTTGCCGGTAGCAAAGGCTCTGATTCCGACCACCGTGACCAACGGCCTGCTGCTTTTCATTCCTATCTCGATTGCCATCGCCGTTCTGCGCTCGCGACTCTATGATATTGACACCATCATCAACAAGGCGCTGGTCTATGGTCTGCTTACTGCACTGCTGGGAGCGGTTTACGCGGGTCTCGTCTTTGTTTTGCAATCCTTGTTCCAGGGGATGTTTCACCAGAATAACTCTGTCGCAATTGTGATCTCGACCCTCGCCATTGCCGCACTGTTCCAGCCCTTACGGCGCCGTCTACAACAAATCATTGACCGGCGCTTCTATCGCCGCAAGTATGACGCGGCTCGCACGCTGGCGGCTTTCAGTGCGACACTGCGCAGCGAGGTGGACTTGAGCCAGTTGAGCGAGCAGTTAGTGGCGGTGGTGCAGGAGACGATGCAGCCGGTGCATATCTCATTGTGGTTGCGTCCACCAGCATATCGTGGAAGCCACCAGGTTCTCTGGAGAGCCACCCATTCTGTTCCTTCAGAGGATGCAGCAAGAGAGGATAGGTGAAGGCTCACATGACACCAGAGTCTATCCTGTTCTGCGCTGCCATCGTGGACATTAGCTCTGTGAGAAGAGCTTGATACTCCTTGAGGTTGAGTTGTTCGGCAAGCTCCATGATCTTTTGCAGGGCCATAAGAAGCGCATTATTGACACGCGCGTTTCCTCCCGCGTAGTGACCAATCTCCGGGTACACCTCGAGATACTCTCGAAATGTTGGCTGGCGGACCTCCAGGATACTGGCCCCTTTTGCCATGTGGAACACGTTTGGCTGTGGTTGGCAACGCATAAAATGCTCAAAAACAGCTTGCAAGTACTTGATAGAAAGGACTCCTGTCGTCGGGTCATTCACCGCAGGAGAGAGGGCCCGGAGCGCAATATCGGCAAGTTGCCGAACCCCAAATAGGGCATCCTGGTAAAAATCTCGCTCACGCTCGATATAGATGCTATCAAAGATAGCTTTTCGACATGCCATGTCAGCCGCTTGCGCAGGCCAAACTTCTGCAATAACCGTTTCTTCTGTCACAAAGTCTCCGGGACAGACGGGTAGATAGAGGTAAAGCCCTGGACGTTGCAGAATGTTGCTAAGATGGGAAAACACTATTCTTTGGATATAGCCTGGATGTGCCGCACAAAAACGGGCTGGGATTTCTTCCACATACCTCGTTCGAATGGGTGAGGAGGTCTCTGCCTCAAGTGGTTCGCTGATTAAGGTTTGATACTGCGGGTCCATAGCTTGCATCGTCTGCAT
>Ga0137366_10002465_pt1 | contig 14199 bp, 9 predicted proteins | sample SagtaG_8_FD_104938 | JGI IMG/M metagenome (GOLD analysis project Ga0137366, IMG submission 104938) | Vadose zone soil microbial communities from Sagehorn Ranch, Mendocino, California, USA - Sage1_L_60_16 metaG | ecosystem: Environmental > Terrestrial > Soil > Vadose zone | place: USA: California... | reverse complement strand
CGATAGCGCGCGGGGCGCTGGGGCGGCGGCGTTCGGGTGGCGGCGCCACGAGAGACCAGGCTTTCGAGGGCACCGTAGGCATTCGCTCGAGCCAGCCGAGCACCCCGGGCCACGGCATAGCCGGTCGAAGGGCCCAACCGTAACAGCGTCGCGTAAACGAGCGACTCGGTAGGCGTGAAGCCAAAAGGAGTCAGATCGAGCGTCACTGTAGTAGTAGATACTACTACTTATTCAGACAACGTTCAACGGTATTCCCAAGAGCCTCGCGATCAGCGCCAGGCGGAACGTCACGTCGGTCTGTCGCTGGGCCGGACTCTTCCCGGGCCCCTCGAGCGGGAAGTAATGCGATACCACCGCATTGGTTGATTTGGGCATGACGCGGAGTCCCGCGGGGCTCCAGATGCCCTGGTCGTCGCATTCGCTATAGAGCCGGGCCAAAACCTTAGCCGCAATCGGCACCTGCCGGACGATCCCGAGCCTGGTGAGAAGCTCCAGCCAGTAGACGGCGAACGCCACGTCGCTCACCCGGCCCTGAGCATCGGCGTGCATCGGATCCCCAAGGACCTCGAACAGCGGCCGAAACACCTTTTTCCCAGCTTGGATGAAAAACGACCGGCGGGGCGTGGGAACGGAAAAGTACGCGGCCAGACGCTCGAGGAACCCCGCGCGCTCTCGCTGCACGGCCGGCATGAACGCCAGCACCTCGATGGAGAATACGGTCGGCGGATACGTGAGCGGGTCGAGCACCGTCTTTCCGCGCGCCTTCCTGAACGGTTTCTGCGCCAGATCACTCCGTAGATACATCGAGATGTCGCTCGCGACGCGATGTGCCGCCCCGCGCAGGCGCGGGTCATCCTGGTGTGCGCCGCGGGCCAGCGCCGCCGCTGCGCCCTGGGCACCCATGCTCCGCGCCCACAGCCCGAGACCAGGGTCACCCTTCGCGGCGCGCTGGAATTCAACGAGCAGTGTCGGATCATCGTCACGAGACAGCAGGCGGAAGAGAAACCGATCTGCGAACCGGAACGGCCGCGAGTCGGCCGGCCAGCCGAGCTCGAGCAGGCGGCGATACTGGAAGATTGTGCCCACTTCCTTCCAGCCCATCGACTTCGAGGCCGCGGGCGCAAGCAGATTTCCCCCCCACAGCCCGGTGTCCTTTTGCTTGCGGACGATGGCGAGCGCTTCCTTGTAATGCAGTAACTCGTCGCGGAGGGTCGCTACGCGTTCGAAGTCGCGCGCCGGCTCAGGCACGACTTCAGTAAGCGTCCGATACTGAATAGGGAGACTGGCGGCCTCATACAACCACGACAGAGGCACTGTATGCGTGGAGGGAATCTCCAACCGCCGCTCCAATGGTACGAGGTCGGACCAGCAGGTGCTGCCGGGTGAAAAACGGGCGCAAACTTATCCGCCCCCCGGCCAATAGGCAATCGGCGGAGATTAACCCCTTGCCGTCCAAGATGTTCCGATAATCCCCCGAGCGTGCAACTCGCTGCACCCTACGGTTGTGGTCGCTGGAACTCGGAGGACGGCAGCCACCGAGGCATGGCCGGATCGTTCGCGATTGCAAGTGCCGTTCGAACGGTCACGCGCACCTCCTGCGCCATGCCGTCGTAGCGGAACGTGGGCTGATACTCGTCGCTCGGCTGATGGTAGCGCTGTTGATTGTAAATGTTTTCCTGCTCCTCACCCCAACCCTTCGGACGCCCGACAAAATCATCGCCGGCAAAGATCGACAGCGCTGGCACGCCGGCGCGCGCAAATGGAAAGTGGTCGGATCGAAAGAACGAACCACGAACATCCGGCTTCGCTTCTACCGTGAGCGCTTCGGCCTGTGCGGCCGCAGCAATCACCGGCCCCAGCGTCGATCGATCCCTGCCCAGCGCGCCGATGGCGCGCGTCGCGCCGCGCACATTCGTCACGTCGAGGTTCAGCACGGCGGCGGTCTGTCCAAGGGGAATCAACGGATGCTGCACGTAGGACTCGCTGCCGAGCAGTCCGCTCTCTTCCGCGGTCGTCGCGACGAACACGACCGAGCGGGCGGGCCGAGGCAGCTCGGTGAGCGCCTTGGCGGTACCCAGGATGGCTGCGACGCCGGAGGCGTTATCTTCGGCGCCATTGTAAATGGAATCACCCCGAATCGCCGGACCGATGCCCTTGTGATCCCAGTGCGCCGTGATCAGCACCGCCTGCGATGCCAGACGCGGATCTCGGCCGGGCAGGCGCGCCGCGACGTTCTCGGATTCAACGTGCCGCAGGGCGCTGCGCACTTGCACTGCGGCCGTGATCCCGGTGGCCACCGGGCGGAAATCGCGGCGTGCCGCCGCTCGACTGAGCGAGTCGAGATTCAGCCCAGCCTTGGTGAGGGCGGCGCGTGCGCTTGCTTCCGTCACCCAGCCCGCGAACGCAATGCTCGGTGAACGCGGCTGATCGAGCTTGAACTGTTCGACCGACCAGGAGCCGCGGACGACCTCCCACGGGTAGGTCGCGCTCTCGGTTGTGTGAATCAGGATCGCGCCCGCCGCACCCTGCCGGGCTGCTTCTTCCAGTTTGTAGGTCCAGCGGCCGTAGTAGGTCAGGATCTTGCCAAGAAAGACGGTGGAGTCGACCAGGCCAGGATCGTTGACCAGCATGAGCAGCACCTTGCCATGCAGATCGACACCTTTGTAGTCGTCCCATTGCCATTCGGGAGCGCGGATCCCGTAGCCGACGAACACGACGTCCCCACTCGCCGAAATATCGGCCTCGGGCCGCTCGGCCCACGCGACGAAGGCGTCGCGGTAGACGAGGCTGTCAGGTGAAGTGCCCGGCTTGCCCCACACGAGCGTGGGCTGCGGCGTCATCCCCACGAGCGCAACCGGCTGGAGGTAGGTCCCATTCGCTCCGGCGGGCTCGAGTCCCAACGCCTGGAACTGCGCGGCGATGTATGCGGCCGCGAGCCGGCCGCCTCGCGTCGCGGGCGCGCGGCCTTCCAGCAGGTCGCTCGCGAGGAAACGCAGGTGGGCGTCCATGGCGGTTGTGTCGACCGGAATCGATGAGGGACGCTGCGCCATTGCGGTGCTCGCCGCGAGTACCAGCATCGTGACAGCATTCCACCATCTGTTCGTCATTGGTTGCCTTGCTCCCGTGAAAGCGCGCATTTGACGGTGTCGATGGTACCGGGTCGATGGCTCCCTGCTTCGCTGGTCAGGACAAAGGTCGAGTCGTCCAGAAAGTCGATCGCCTCCCCGCCGATCTCGAGTCCCGCGATGTTGCAGGGTCGGTCGCGGGCCGGCAGCAGCCGGCCGCCCACGCCAGAATAGAACAGGTAGATCTCGGTATAGGTGCGTATCGCCACGACCCGGCCGTCGGGGCGGATGGCCCCCGCGGTGACAACGCGACCAGCCTCGGAGCTGGGGCGGATATCGAGAGTCTGCACCAGAGTCGCGACGACGATGTCGGACGTCGTATCGGGCGTGCGCCAGGCACGGCGGTCGACGCGATACACGCGAATCGCGCTCCCGCGCGTCACACCCTTGCTGACGAGGTACGCCGCCGTGTCGCGAGGCGATACGTAGACCGCCTCGACGTCGTGCGGGCCATCTGGATACCGCAGTCGGAGGACCGCAGGCGCTCTCGTGGTGCCCGACGTGTCGCTCGCCCGTTCCGGTGGCGGGGGTTCCGGAACTGCATAGATCGTGACGAAGGGCCGAAACTCGAAGTTGTCTCCGGTATCAGCGAGATAAACGCACGCCGACGCCGGTAGAGAAAAGGCAACCGGACAGGGGCCAAGGGATATGTCTTCCCAGTCGATCGCATCCGCGCCGGGCACGAGGAGGGCCCCTCGATCGGTGCCGCCTAGGTCCGTTGCGTAGAGGTACGGCCTATCACCCGAATCGTTATGCGTCCACAGGACGTCCGGGTACGCGCGACTCACCGCCACGCCGGAGCTTTCGATGAGGCGAGGGCTCTGAAAAATCGCTTGCAGAAGGAGTACCGCGGTTGCGAACATGAGCGTCCAGGAAGATACTTCGCTTATGCGCGACGCAAATGTGCGACTGAAGGGCCGGATCCTCTATCTCGCCGAGGATCCGGGCTTTGTGCGCGCGCAGCTCGAGGGAAACGATCCGCCCTGGACGCCGACGACCAAGCTGCGCGACGACATCTCGACGGACGAGATCACTCCCGCCTACATCTGCTACTACTACGACGAGACGCTGGGCGAATTCCCCTACCTTGGTCTCAAGTGCCGCGACGAGTTCCCGATTAGTCGTGGCGCCGTGAAGCGCGGCGGGTTCGTCGCCGCGGTGAGCGGCAAGCGGCGGGGCAAGGGGTCATCGCGCGAGCAGTCGCCCTACGCCGAGATGTGCGCCGGCATCAAGCTCGTGGTCGCCGAAAGCATCGAGCGCATCTATCGCGAGAACTGCCAGAACCTCGGCGTGTTGACGACGACCGACTTCGCGATCCTGGACAAGGTTAAACGCGGCGAAGATATCCCGCTCTCCACATTCACCGCAGGGGAGGGCGAGATCACCCGCGGCATCATCGAGCACGGCGGCTTGTTCAATTACAACATGGCCCGCCTGAAGGGTGAGGTCGTGCTCCATCCGCCCCAGACGCCGGCGCGCGCGATGACGCTCGGCGAGAAGATTCTCGCGCGGCGCTGGGTCGTCGATCCGGCAAAGGGCAAGATCGGCGTGCCCGCGGTGAAGCCCGGTGACGAAGGGTTCGTGCTCACCGACATCCGCTTCAGCCACGAGTACGTGACCCCGATGGCCGCAATTTTCTTCGAGCAGCTCGTGGGGAAAGACGCCAAAGTCAACGATCCCGGCTCGATCCTGATGTTCCGGGACCATCTCACGTTTTTGCCCGAGGCCATGACGCCGGAGCGTGTGAAGGAGGGGTTGCTCGAGGTCGCGCTGCAGCTCGAAAAGAAACAGCGCGAGTTTGCGACGGCGCAGGGCATCAAGCTGTACGGCGAGCTGCGCCTCGGCCACCACGGCTCCGAGGCGATCTGTCACTCGAAGATTCTCGAGGCACATGCGCTCCCCGCTCAGGTGATCATCGGCTCCGATTCCCACACGCCGCACGCCGGGGCTGTGGGGTGTATCGCGTTCGGGGTGGGCACGACCGCGATTTTCAATTCCTGGATCACCAAAGACGTCCGCCTCCAGGTGCCCGAGACAGTAAAGATCGTGATCAGCGGTCAGAAGCCCGACAACGTCACCGCCAAGGACTTCATGCTGGAAGTGCTGCGGCACCCGTACGTCAAAACCGGCAAGGCGATCGGTAAGCTGGTCGAGTACTGTGGTGATGCTGTCGCATCGTTGTCGGTAGACGAACGCGCCACGATGACCAACATGACGGCGGAGGTTGGCGGATTCACGGGGTACGTCGCGCCCGACGAAAAGACCGTCGACTACCTGATGGACTACCGCAAGATGTCTCGCACCGAGGCCGAGCAGCTGTGCGCGGGTCTCACGAGCGATCCCAACGCCGAGTACTGCGAAGTCATCGAGATCGATGCCGCGAGTATCCGTCCGATGATTGCCCTGCCCGGCGACCCCGGCAACGGGCTCTACATCGACGACGTCACGCAGCGGATCAAGGTCGACATCGCCTACGCGGGCTCCTGCACCGCCGGCAAGAAAGAAGACATGGACATGTACGCCCGCGTGCTCGCCGAGGCCGCGGGCCGTGGCGAGCGGGTGGCGCCGTGGGTGCGCTTCTTCATTCAGTGTGGCTCGCAGGATGTGAAGCGCTATTGCGAGGAACGCGGCTACCTGGACGTCTTCCGGCAGGTGGGCGCGACGTTCCTCGAGCCCTCATGCGGTGCCTGCATCAATGCGGGACCGGGGGTGTCGAAGACGCGCGAAGAAGTGACGATCAGCGCGATCAACCGCAACTTCCCGGGGCGCTCAGGCCCGGGTCAGCTCTACCTCGCCAATCCCTACACGGTCGCGGCCTCGGCGATCACCGGCTACATCACGGTCTGGTCGCCTGGGATGGTATTGGAGACTACTCGCTAGGGCAGGGTTCCGCGGATCTTGACCTTCACGGCGCGCGCGCCGCTCCCAAAGTCCAGCGCGGATGTCACCGTCGTCGTCGAATCGGGAATCACCTTCGCAGTAATCGTGAAACCACCGTTCAACGTGCCGCGCGCGACGTTGAACGTCGCTGTCCCGTGCGCGGTGCCATAGACGCTCGACGTCGTATGCAAATGCCCACCCCGCGAGAGCCACGTCGTTAGGGTTGAATCGGTGGCCTGATGGATCACAAAACCGGTCCCCGTGCCTGCCGTATCGAGCGTGAAGCGCGACCACAGCGAGTCTGTAACCGGCGCGCGGCCCGACCCGAGCAGGAAGAACACCGTGTCCATCGTGTTCGTGGCGGCGTGGTAACCCTTCCAGGCCAGGATCGCAGTCAGATTGCTCGTCACCTGTGTCCCGCCCTGCGTCGCATCGATGTCGAACTCTATTCCCACAACTCGTGTGGTGTCCGACCCCGCCGGGATGCGCGTGGCGCGATCCATGAAGGGGAAGACCAGCACCGACATCAGCGCGTAGAGGCCGGAGTCGCCGGTGAAGGCCGGGTCCAGAGAGGTGTCGTGCAGGAACGCGGAGTCGAGCGCCATGCGGACGGCGACCAGCTCAGGTCCGGGAATCGCGTCGGGATCCACGCCGCCGGCATCGGAGCACGCTGCGAGAACCCCGGCGAACGCCAGGCAGAGCAACGTTTTTCTCATGGTGGTGAATATGGGGCTACTGCGCGCCGCCGGTAACTGTCACCACCTGATCCCGGTAAGGCCGGAGTGAATCGCGCTGATAGACGCTGCGTGGGTTCCACAGCACCCACGTGTCGATGCCCAGCTCTTCGGCGGCGCGAATCTGCTCGCGAATCTCATGTGGAGTGTACCGCGGCTTGCGCCGCCCGAGCGTGAAAGCCTGGAGGAACGGACGGATCGTCGCCGCCTTTGCGAGAGGCCGTGACCGCTCGAGTGCTTCGGTGAGCGCGTTGCGGACGACGCGATACGGCTCGCCGTTCGGCCACGCGAGTCCGTAGCTGCCCTTGTAGTAGTGGCTCGGATAGACCATCGGCAACACGACATCCGCGATGCTGACGAAATCTTCCCACACTTGTCCGATGCCCAGGTCGCCCGTCGCCGATGCCGTCAGGCCGAAGATGTCGAACGTGACCGGGACGCCGAGTGGCTGAATCCGATGCGCCAGAATCGCAATCCCGGCTTGCACGCCCTCCCGCTGGGTCTCATGCGGCTTGCGCGCGGCGAAGACCGCTTCTGCCATCGCTTCCTTCGGCTCGTCGGGGAAGCGGACGTAATCGAACTGGACCTCATTGAAGCCGAGCCGTACGGCCTCCTGCCCGAGCTGCGCGGCGTAGATCCAGACCGAGTCGTTGTACGCATCGACCCAGGCGATGCCGATCCGGTCGCGCCACAATCCGCTGCCGTCGCGATTCTGCACCGACCACTTCGGCCGCCGTTCGGCGAGGAGTGGATCCTTCGCGACGACGATGCGCGCGATGGCGTAGATGTCGTGCGCGCGCAGCGTGTCGAGGCGCGACTCCACATCCTTCGTGCGCACGCACTTCGTCGCGCCGATCTCCTGCGCGACTTTGACGTCCGACGGGTACAGCAGGCAACCGGTATCGTCCTTGATGTCCACCACGAACGCATTGATTTCGGTCGAGTCGGCGAGCCGAACGAGCTGGGCCAGCTTGCTCGATCCAAAGGCCCACGCGTTGACGTACAGCGCCTTGATCGGTTGCGCTCGTGCATTGTCGAACAGCGGATCAGGAAGGACGTAGCGTAGCTCGACGCCGCGCAGCTGCAGAGTTTCCGGTGACGTCGGTAAGCCCTGTGCAAAAATGCCGGGACCGAGTGTCGCGGCCCAGAGCAAGAGAGCGGTTGCGTGCCGAGCCAACTTCATAGGGGCAACCAAGATAGGAAATTGACCCCTGGCCGGGCAAGGATTTGGCTCTCAGTTAAGGCGTAAGCTGTTGAATAGCAACGGGTAAGTGGCAATACTCTGGCCGCGATACTGCGGTCTCATTCCGAACAGGATCACGTGTCCTGTTCCTTGGTGCACATCCAGGATCGCGGCCTTTCCCGCGACGCGTTCCGGGTGCAGCACCCAGCCCGAGAGCAACACGCGCGCGGGATCTTCCGGCCAGCGTCCAATCACGTGCGTCACGCTCGAGTCGAGCACCTCGAACGCCGGGCTGCCCTGAAACCAGCCGATCGCTTCGCGCGGCATGCCGTGCGCGACGGCGCTCGCGGTGTCGAGCTCGAGCCGGAAAACCGAACCCGGTGCGTAGAAGTCCTCGTCACTCACGGCCTCCAGCACGTTCCGCACCGGCAAGAGCAGCGCCTGGATGGCGAACCGGCTCGCTTCGTTCAGCGCGATGAGCGTCCCGCCGTCCACGACGAACTGCCGCAGCGCTTCGCTCCCGTCGGGGCCGATGCCCCCGGCGAACGGTGCGGGATAGCGCGGCGGTAACCCTTCGAGAATCTCGCTCGGGCGTTGGTCGGGCAGGATGATCACGTCGAATTGATCGCGCAGCTTGCCCGCGCGCACGACGGAATCGACGATCGACGTGTACGGCACCTTCCAGGTGTCGAATACCCAGCGCGTCCAGCCCTCGTCTATCGTCGCGTCGTAAGACTTGTAGAGGCCAACGCGGATGGAGTCGCGCGCGAGTGGCGGAGCCGGGCTCACCGATCGCGGAATCACCGGCGCCGAGAGCGGGACCCGGAGTGAGTCGTTCGCGACGATCGCCGTCAGGCCCATCAGCAACGGCAACGTATGCGCGGTGACGTCATACGGGCGTTCCGGGGGCCCGCCGGGATATTGCCGGCGATCCGGATAGTGCTGCGGTTCGAGCAGCGTTTTCGCGAACGCCGCGTACGGTTGCCGCAGCACGATCACATAGGTTCCGGCCGAGTGCCGCTGGCCCTGGAGACTGAACGACTGGGTGGCGGAGCGAATCTCGACGCCGCCGCGCCGCAGGATGCTCAGCATCGCGCTGAGCGCCACCGAGTCCTGGCGTGCCGGGATCACGTAGGCGTAGGGCCATTCCCGCCAGCCGCGGATCGCGTGTGTTTCGACAGTGAAGAAGTTGGCAAGCCACCGCTCGCGCTCGCGCGCCGCGTGGACCAACAGCGCGTAGGCGCCTTCAGTCTGGTAGGCGACGATGTCCCGCAGCGACCAGCGGCCGCCGCGCCAGGGATTCGTGAAGTTCCACGAGCGCTCGCGCGGATTGTAGCCGCGCTCGTGCGCCTGCAGGCGATCGAAGGGAATGTCCACCGGCGTAGCCAGATCCGCGCTCGCCGTCTCGGACAGAATGCGCACCCCGCCGTGGTAATGCTGATAGGCGCGCGCGGGCGTCCAGGCGTCGTAGGTGGAGTTGATCGAGATCCCCGTCTTGCCCTGGCCCCCCAATTCCCACGCCATGGCCGTGCCGAGCGCGTTCACACCGTCGATCAGGAGCGGATCGACATTCGGCTCCACCGGGTCGAGGTAGGGAGGCAGAAACAGGCGCGCGCCATTCGCGTCCATCTGGTGGATGTCGTGCACGATCTGCGGATGCCACACGTTGTACAGCGAGTCCACCGTCAGCTGCGTCTCCACCTGGGTGAACGCGTACCAATCGCGGTTGTTGTCGTGCCCGGTGTAGTGGTGATACAGCTCCGGCGGCGACGTACCCTCGGCGGTCGTCCCGAGCGTCCGGTTGTACCACTTGGCCACAATGGTGACGCCGTCGGGATTCAGCGACGGCACGAGCCACAGAATCACATTGTCGAGGATCGCCCGCGTCGTCGCACCCGTGTCGGTCGCCAGGCGGTACGCCAGTGCTACCGGCGAGAGGTGGCCGCCGACCTCAGTCGAATGGATGCTCGACGTAATGAGCACGATCGTCTTGCCGCCCTGCAGCGCGTCACGGGCCGCACGGCTGGTACGGAACGTTCGAGGGTCGGCGAGGTTGGCGTTGAGCTGCCGGTAGTAATCCAGCCGGCGCAGGTTCTGGGGGCTCGAGATCACGAGCGCGATGAAGGGTGCGCCGAGCGTCGTCTTGCCCAGCTCGCGGTAGTCGACCCGGTCGCTCGCCTTGGCGAGCGCCTCGAAATACCGTACCAGGACCGGCCACTCGACGAGCTTGCGATCGTCCCCGGGCTCGAACCCGAGCACCGAGCGCGGCGTGGGAATGACGGCGGCGGCGGGGGGCGGCGAAGGGCGGCGACTACGCCGCTGTTGTCCGGCAGCCGGCCCTGCCAGCAGGATGCCCGCCAGCACCGCCAATGCGATCCTGCGCAGCATCAATGCTGGCTCGTCGTGGCCGCGGGCGCGGCCTCGCCCGTGCCGATCCAATGCGCGAACCAGGTCCGGATGCGCTCCAGCCGGTCGACGAGCAGCCACGGCGGGCCGGTGCGCGACAATCCATGGAACGAGCGCGGATACCGGACGAACTCGGCCGGAATCCCGCGTTTGCGCAGCGACATGAACAGCTGCTCCGCATCGGTGATCGGCACGCGCTTGTCGTCCTCCGAATGCACAATCAGCATCGGCGTCTGCATGGTGTTCGCGTACTTCATCGGGGACAACACGCGGTAGAGGGAGTCGCTCTCCCATGGCGCGCCGTTGAACTCGTAGTCGGTCAGCCCCTGCGCGTCCGACGAGCCATACCAGGAGTACCAGTTGTAGATCGAGCGGTCCGTCTGCGCCACGCGGAACCGTTGGGTGTGGCCGACGATCCAGTTGGTCATGAACCCGCCGTACGATCCCCCGAGTACCGCCATGCGCGTCGTGTCCACGCCGCCCTTGGCGCGTGCGATCGCGACGTCGACGGCCTGCATCAGGTCCTGGTAGTCCTCCATGCCCCAGCGTCCCCGCGTCGAGAACGTGAAGGCATGTCCATAGCCGGTGGACCCGCGCGGATTGGTGAAGAGCGTCCAGTAGCCCTGACCCGCGAGCATCTGGAATTCGGGAAATAGGACGTTGCCGTAATTCGAGTGCGGCCCGCCATGAATCGACAGCACGAGTGGATAGGTCTTGCCCGGCTGATAGCCGTGCGGCCGCATCAGCCACCCTTCGATCTTCAGTCCGCCGACCCCCGTGAACCAGAACGTATCGGCCGGGATCGCCGTGACCTGCTTGAAGAGCGAATCGTTGAAGGTCGTCAGCCGCCGCTCGGCACCGCCGAGCGCCGCGATGTACAGCTCCGTCCCATGCGTGACGTCACTCCCCGTGTAGGCGAGCGATCGTCCGTCGGCGCTCAGCGTGAACCCGCGCAGTTGCCGCTCGCCGTTCGTCACCTGACGAACCGCGCCGCCAGTCGAGGTCACCGCGAACAGATGTACGTTGCCGCTCGTCTCGGCATTGAAGTAGATCGTCTTGCCGTCCGGCGACCACGAGGGGCCGCTCGGGTCGAGGCCCCACTCGGTGGTCAGGTTGCGCGCGGCGCCGCCGGCCACCGGAACCACACAGATGTCGTTCTTCATTCCGCGGCCTTTCGAACACACGAACGCGATCGTCTTGCCGTCGGGCGACCAGGCGGGCGAGCTGCTCTGCACGAAGCCGGTGCGCAATGCCCGCACGCTGCTGTCGCCGAGCGTGTACAGGAACAGGGCAGGCATCGCGTCGTCGCGGACTTCCTGGTTCTCCGTCGAGTCCTGTTCAAACGCGATCGTCTTGCCGTCCGGCGACCAGACCGGCGAGCCTTGGCTCAGATCTCCGCTCGTGAGCTGACGCGGTGTGCCACCGGCGCGTGCCACGAAGTAGAGGTGACTCGGCCGGCGCGTCTCGCGCGGCGGCAGGTAGCCTCGCTCATCGGCGACGATCGGGATCGACGTGTAGACGTGGCCGTCGAACCGCTTCGGATCGGGCCCTCGCGTGATGGCCGTCGGTGAGACGCGGCTCCGCCACGGCTCCTTCTTCAGGCTGTCCGGTTCCTCGCCGCGCCAGGTATAGGCCAACCACTGGCCGTCCCGCGAGAACACCGGCATCGCGTGTACGCCCTTGATCTGGAATGCTTCGCCCCCGGGCGCAGAAGTCCGCAGGAACCAGATGTCGTCGTCCGAGCCCTCACGCCTGCTCGAGAAGGCAAGCAGCGATCCGTCGGGCGACCACGTCGGGTTCGACGCTTCGGTCGAGGGACTGGTGTAGCGGAAGGCGGGCGACGCGCCGTCGGCCGGGGCCATCCAGATCTCGTTGTGGCGCCGGTCCTTGTCTTCGACGACGGTCGTGACGACGAACGCGACTCGGCGCGCGTCGGGTGACAGCGCCGGGCTGCTGACGCCGATCAGCCGATAGTAGTCAGTGGACTGCCAGGGGCGCGCCTGGGCGGACAGGCGGACGGTTGGACTGACAGACAGAATAAGCGCGGTGGTCCAGAGTCGGCGCATGGAGAATCTCGGGTCACGTGGGTGAGAAAAACTACCGACCCCGGCCGCTGCGCGCGACCGGGGTCGTTCCACACTCCGACAGTCCTCCGTCCGACCGTCCGATGTCAGTTCAACTTGTGCAACTCTACCCTTCTGTTCTGTGCGCGCCCGTCAGGCGTTGAATTCGGCGCGATGTAGCCCGACGCACCGAATCCGCGCGCCCGCATCCGCATCGGGTTCACGCCTTTGCGCGCGAGGTAGTGTTGCACGGCCCCCGCACGCCCCATCGACAGGCGCATGTTCGTCAGCTTCCTGCCGGTCGAGTCGGTGTAGCCTGCGATCTCGATGCGAATCGCAGGATTCGCGACGAGCGAAGCCGCCACCTGATCGAGCACCGCGTAGGACGACGCCGTCAGCACCGACCGTCCAGTCTGGAAATTCACGCCCTGGAGAATGAGAGTCGGGCGAGCCGGCGGAGCTCCCGGCGCGGCCGGCGCATGCTCTTCGAACAGCAGCAAGCAGCCGAATTGGTCGACGCGCGATCCCGTGGGCGTATTCGGGCAGCGATCCTGCGAATCGACCACCCCGTCGCCGTCGGTGTCGTGCTCACTCGGGCAGCCGTTCGCGTCGACCTGAATCCCGGTCGGTGTGTTCGCGCACTTGTCGAGAGTGTCGGGCACGCCGTCCTTGTCGCTATCCAACGGGCAACCCGTCGCATCGACCGGCGTGCCGGCTGGGGTATCCGGGCAGCGGTCGATGCCGTCGAACACCTTGTCGCCGTCGGAGTCCGACGGGCAGCCGTTTGGATCGACGGTGGCGCCGGCTGGGGTGTCGGGGCACTTATCGACCCCGTCCCAGACGCCGTCGTGGTCCGAATCGATCGGACATCCGTCCGCGTCGACCTTCACGCCGGCCGGCGTCGCCGGGCACTTGTCGAGCAGATCGTTTACCCCATCGCCGTCGGAATCCGGCGGGCCGGCCGCCGCGGCCGGCGGCGGGGGCGGGGGCGGGGGCGCCGCTGCGAGCGGACATCCCTTGGCGTCAACCGCAACGCCCGCCGGGGTGTTGGGACAGGCGTCGATGCCGTTCAAGACGCCGTCGCTGTCGGCATCGGCGGGACAGCCGCGGTTGTCGACCTTCGCGCCACGCGGCGTGTCGGGGCAGGCGTCATTCTTGTCCGCGACCCCGTCGTGATCGGCGTCGCCGGCGGGGGCGGCGTCCGGCTGGAAGAACGCGAACCCTGCGGACGCCATCAAATGCGTGGCGTTCTTCGACCCGCCGGGAAACGCGCTCGTCGTGCTTGGGGTGTAGATGCCACGCGCTTCGACGCGCAGCGCGACGCGCGAGCTCATGAAGAACTTGGCGCCAGCCCCGCCGTGGAAGCCGCCATCGGTGAAGCGGTAGGGATTCGTGCCGCCGAAATCGAGCCGCGAGTAGCCGCCGAGGACGTAGACGGACATGCGGCTCGCGTTCAGCGCGTTCACGACGAGACTGCCACTGCCGATGAGCGGCTCGATGTGGGCGGTCCCGACGTCCTGCGGCGACTGGAACAGTGCCTCGACCTCGAGGTCGATCATGGGCGTGAGCGCGTACGCGAACCGTACCCCCCCGCCTGGCTTGTTGGCCAGACCGAAGGCTTTGTCGTATTTCGTGAAGGCGCCGAACAAGCCGACTTCGTAGCGCCGGGCGTACTGCGCGTCCAGCCGCGTGGCCGTCAGTGCCACGACTGCAAATAGGGGGGCGAGCCTTCTCACGTTGTGCCTCCGCCTCAGTTGGTCTGCCGCAGCTCGACGCGCCGGTTCTGCGCGCGACCGGCTGGCGTCGTG
>Ga0137366_10002464_pt1 | contig 14200 bp, 12 predicted proteins | sample SagtaG_8_FD_104938 | JGI IMG/M metagenome (GOLD analysis project Ga0137366, IMG submission 104938) | Vadose zone soil microbial communities from Sagehorn Ranch, Mendocino, California, USA - Sage1_L_60_16 metaG | ecosystem: Environmental > Terrestrial > Soil > Vadose zone | place: USA... | reverse complement strand
CGCTAGGCTGGTTGCAGGCTTACGTTGAAAAAGGTGAAACTGTCGTTTCGAGGCAGTAATGGCCACAACTCAAATCACTCCTGACAGTAACGTCGTAACGGCGGAGATCTTAATCGCCGCTCCGCCAGACCGCGTTTTTCAAGCCCTTACCGATCCTAAGCAAATGTCACAGTGGTGGGGTGAGAAGGGCATGTATCGCGTGACCGCGAATGCGAGCGATCTTCGTCCGGGAGGCAAGTGGTCGAGCTCAGGCGTCGGCGCGGACGGCAAAGAGTTCACGGTTGACAGCGAATACCTCGAAATAGATCGTCCGCGGCTACTGGTTTATACCTGGAACCCAAGTTTTTACCATGCTGTGAAGACTACTGTGCGCTGCGAGCTCGAGCCTCGCGATGTTCATGGCCTTCAGCACCGCGGACCACAACGCGTCGGTACCGGCACGCTGGTTAAGATTCGCCAGCAAGGCTTCGCCGGCAATCTTGAAGCCGCAACCGGACACAGCCGCGGCTGGGTGCGTGTCCTCGGCTGGATGCAGGCGTTCGTGGAAAGAGGCGAGACGATCGAGACTCGAACCTAGCCCATGTGGCTCGGACACTCCTCTCCGGCGCCTTTGATTTTTGCTCTTGAGAGCGCCAGAGCCTGCGAGTGAGGCTTGTTCGGGCAACCACTCGCTTATTCTCCGAATCTCCTGTTTACCGCCGGGCATGACAACGGTTTATTCTCCCACCATCGGAGGTCTTCACATGCAACGTGGATTCGGCGTCGAAATCCCGCAAACCCTCGATGAACTCTGTGATCCTCGGCGCATCGCGCTGGTGGTCTATGACATGCAAGTTGGCATCCTTCACCAGATCGCCCAAAGCAAACAGCTCATTGCGCGCGTATCTCAAGTTTTAAACGCCGCCCGCGAAGCCGGCGTGCGTATCTTCTTCACTCGTCACATGTCTCTCCCCAACGAAGTTTCCGGCATCACGCAATTGCGCACACGGATGGCATGGCAAAGGGTCGCGGATGTCGCCAAAGTGAAATCCAGTTTCCCGGCTGGCTCGCCGCAATTCCAACTTGTGCCCGAATTGACGCCCCTTGCAAGTGAAGCTGTCCTCGACAAAATAACGATGTCCGCTTTTGTCGGCACTCCGCTGGATATCGCACTGCGCGACTGCAGCATCTCCGTTTTTGCTATCGTCGGCGTTGCCATGGAGGTTGGGATCGAGCCTACCGTCAGGCATGCCGCCGATCTCGGATACATCCCCGTGGTGGTCGCCGACGCCTGCGGCGCTGGCAATCAGGAAGCTGCTGAACGGTCAGTTGCAAGTCTCAAATACGCAGGAGAAGCAGTCTTCACCGACACCGATTCGCTGTGTACTGCGCTCGCCAAGTCTAAGCGCGCAGTTGCCTGATCGAGTTAGCCGCCGCTAGTAAACCTGACCCAATAAACCAAAACTCATTGTTCGAACATACAAATTTATTGTTTCATCAAGAAAAAGGAGGACGCACGTGAAAATCATCGCTTATGACCGTTTTAAGCCAGACGTTACCATGCAAACCATCCAGCCGCTGCTCCAGCGTGAGGTCGCCAATGTGGCGTCTCTGGAAGGCCGGCATCGTGCGTGAAAATTATGCGCGTGCCGACGAGCCCGGTGTCATCATTGTCTTTGAACTCGATAGCGTGGACGAAGCCAAACGCTACGTCGCCGACTTCCCCATGACCAAAGCCGGCTACCTCGAATGGTTCTACATCCCTCTGCAGGCCCCGTTGCCGATCGAGAGCCTGATGGATAAATTCGTTGACGTCAACGAACCATACGACCGGACTAAGAAAGCAGCGTAATTTGAGGGACGATTCGGTGCCGAACCGTCCCTTCTCCTGCCACTTTGTCTTACTGTTTGCTCGGGGCCTTTTCCTCAGTTTTCGGGGAAGCGGTTGCTGGAGCCGCGGCTTTGGGCTTCCAGAATTCCGGATCTGTCTTCACCCATTCGTCTCGCGGATAACTCATCTTAGGTGCGAACTGGAAGAGATTTGTCTGAGTGAACTCAACTGCAGATGACTCCAGTTCCCCCAACTTCTTCATGCCATCCTCGCCCATCGCAGCCACGAAGTCCTTTTCACGTCCGAACCCCGTGTCGATCTCTGTTGCCGACTTCATGGGTACAAACACAACGTAGGTTACGTCTTCCTGGCCATACGCCGCCTGATACATAGCCCAATGGGAATCGGGTACTTTTTCGTATGCCGCCTTCACCAACTTCACGGCCTCGTTCCATTCCTGGCGATGTCCCGGACGCACCCGGTAGAGCGAAATTTCGAAATATCGCATGTGGGCGATATCAACCGGAGCCCGTAGGCTTTGCTCTTCGTTATAGACCAGTACGCTGCCATCCGAGTCGCTCAATAGCTCGCCATCGTTGACTGAAGCACGGTCAAGTGCAGCCGCCAGCGTCGCATTTTTCTGGGTTGCCATGCTGTCCTTCTCCCACGCCTCAAACGAATCGTAACCAACCAGAAACAACGCGCGGGGTTTGCCTGACAAAGAATTTACCGTCAGATAATGCGTCGGCCACTTGGCGCGGGCGAAGGCCTGCACAAACGCGCTTTCGGCTTTCTCGTGCGGCGCGCCGCCTTTACCCGGTTTCAAGAATTCGCGAAACACCACCAGCACCTTGGGCGGGGGCATTACGCCATCAGACTTTCCCTGCGCCGCAGCCACCACTACCCCTGCGCACAAGAATGTAGCAACCAGCACACTACTCATCATTTTTTTCATAGAGATGACCTCCTCAGTCAACGAGACGGAAAACTACTGACGCGAACCACTAAGGTGAGACGTACACAGACGCTCCGGCCCCAATTCCCAGAGCACGCGGAGAGTATCCGAAGGTCGCGGCCGAAGTCAAGCGGCTTGCCCAGGCCGCTCGCATCAGCAATCGTATGCGTCGGAGTTTGAGGCGCTCATCTTTTTTTTCTGTGATCTTTGCGCCACCTTTGCGACCTTTGCGGTTAAAAGCTTTTTTGACTTTGCTCCTTCCGCTCTTCTGGCGCTCCTGTTAAACTCTATAAAATCCACTCCCCGGAGAACCGATGCAAGCTATCCTTGCGCTCGAAGACGGCCGCGTCTTCCGAGGCAAAGGCTACGGCGCCAAAGGCGAATGCTACGGCGAAGTTGTTTTCAATACTTCCATAACCGGCTACCAGGAAATTTTCACCGATCCCTCTTACGCCGGACAGATCGTCGTTTTAACCAATCCTCAAATCGGCAACTACGGCACCAACGCCGAAGACAACGAAGCCACGCGCCCCTACATTGAAGGCCTGATCGTGCGCGAGTTTTCGAAGGTGAGTTCCAACTGGCGCTCGCAGCAGGTCGCCGAAGAATATCTCGAGCAGTTCAAAATCCCTGTTCTTGCGGACATAGACACTCGCTGTCTCGTCCGGCATCTCCGCGACAACGGTGTCATGCGCGGCGTGATCTCGACCATGGAAACCGATGTCGAGAAGCTGGTCGCAAAAGCGCGCTCCATTCCAAAGATGGATGGCCTCGACCTCGCGAAAGTCGTCTCAACCAATCGTCCCTACGTCTGGGAAGTTGGCGAACGCTCGCACGAACCGATCGAAGTCGTAGGCGTAAAAGACCAGCCCGAACGCTTTCATGTGGTGGCTTATGATTTCGGGATTAAGCAAAACATTCTGCGCAAGTTACGCAGCGAGTGCTGCCGCGTTACCGTCGTCCCCGCGCAGACTCCTGCCGAAGACGTTCTTGCACTCAAGCCCGATGGCGTATTCCTCTCGAACGGCCCCGGCGATCCCGAACCTTGCACCTACGCGGTCGACAACATCCGCCGCCTAATGGGACGCCAGCCCATCTTCGGTATCTGCCTCGGCCACCAGCTCACCGGCATCGCGCTCGGCGGCAAAACTTTCAAACTCAAGTTCGGGCACCACGGCGGCAATCATCCGGTCAAACAACTCAACACCGGCAAAATCGAGATCACCGCCCACAACCACAACTTCGCCGTAGACCCCGACTCGCTGCCGCAATCCGAAGTCGAGCTAACGCACATGGACCTGAATGACTCGACGCTGGAAGGCTTGCGCCATCGCAATCTCCCGCTGTTCAGCGTCCAGTATCACCCGGAAGCCAGCCCCGGCCCCCACGACTCGCATTACCTGTTCAAAGACTTCGTGAAGCTGATGGAGGAGTGGAAAGGGTGAGAACTGCAGCCGCACTTGCGTTGATCATCATTGTCAACTCCGCGAGGGGGAGGACAAGAGTGTGAAGTGGTCAACCATTCATCCATTTTGCGGCCAACTAACGTCAGTAGAACCGAGCGAATTTCCAATCAATGCCGCGACCATAAAGTTATATCGAGCAAAAACTAAGCACCTGGCATGTTGCGATGGAGCAGAATCGTTGGGAAATCTTCGTCTTAATAAGAAGGGAAATTTCGATCTGCGCAAACTCCCTCCCGGCCAGTACTGGATAATTGCCACCTGGAAGGAAGCGGAAGTTCCAATTGCATTGTGGTCAACTGGCAAGTATCACTTCGCATGCGATAACAGTTTCAATACTGTGATCGAAATTAAGCCAAGTACCAAAACCGTCGAGGTCACCGTTATCACTTCGACTGATTCGCTTCCTCATGCCCAAACGCACTGACATCTCCAAAATCGTCATCCTCGGCTGTGGGATTGTCTCGTTTGTGCTCACACGTTTTGCACTTGCCACCGACCCCGTCTCCATCCAACTCGCGCACCACACTCCGCGCGAGATGCAGACGGCACAAACCTTGAAGCAAGTGCTCAGTTCGTACGACTTGAAGAAATACACCTTCACGAGTGAAGTTGTGATCGAAGAGCGCGCAATGAACCACGCCTTCCCCGTGCTCACGCTAAACGTCCGTTTCGCCGATTCGCCCGACGAACTGCTCTCGTCCTACGTCCACGAGCAGCTGCACTGGTGCTTGCGCGAGCATGCTGCGCAACAAAAGGCCGCAATCGCTCAACTGCGGCAGATGTATCCCAATGCTCCCGTCGGATTGCCCGAAGGCGCCGACACTGCCTACAGCAACTACGGCCATTTGGTGGATTGTTATCTCGAAATTCAGGCCGACCGCGAATTGATTGGCCCCAAACGCACCGCCGCAGTAATTAAGAACAAACCCTGGTACACCTGGATATACAAAACAATTCTGCGTGATGAGGACAAAATTCGCGGAGTCGCGCAAGAGCACGGATTGGAAGTCAAATGAAGCGAGCCATAGCCGCATTAATGTGTTGCGCACTTCTGATTGGCACCGCCTTAGCGGAATGTGTCGTAGTCGAAGCAGTACCGCAGCAATCATCGCGACGTGTCCGGATCGCGGTCGTAATGCAAGGAAAGCCCGCGAAAGGCGTCAAAGTGGGTTTCTATCCTCACGGCACGCCACACGCGGCCTTCGAGGCACAAAGTGATAGCCGTGGAATGGTAATCACCCCAAAACTCGTCGCTGGAGACTACGAAGTTGTTGCTACTCTGGACAAAGGTGTTCAGACCCTCCTGTCGCTGAAAGTGATCGAAAAACATGACGGAAGTCTATTCTCCATGGATTTGACGGGGCCGTATTACAAAGCTCATCCGGAACTCGGGCTGGAGGCCTATAAAGGAAAGGAAGAACCGGTCCGCTATCGTATTCAAGCGTTCGAAGGCATCGTGCTCGATCCTAGCGGCGCGGCCGTACCGGAAACCACAATCAGGGTGCTGAAGATGGGGGTGGAAGGCAGAGACTTCATGCTTTCGGTGAAGCCAAACGCCAACGGCCACTTTGCCGCACAACTGGCGGAAGGTCGTTACATCGCGTACTTTTTCGCGAATGATTTTCGTACCGCGAAAGCTCCATTTGAGATAACAAGAGAGGGTAGCGGAGAACTAAAGATCTCTCTGGACATTGGCCACTGTTAGCTCAGGAATTACAGCTTTAGAAGATTCGAACTAAAATGCCCAAACGTACTGACATCTCCAAAATCCTAATCCTCGGCTCGGGCCCCATAATCATCGGCCAATCCGCCGAGTTCGACTACTCCGGCACCCAGGCCTGCAAGGCGCTCAAGGCCGAAGGATACGAAGTCGTGCTAGCCAACTCGAACCCGGCCACCATCATGACCGATCCCGAGTTCGCCGACCGCACCTACATTGAGCCGCTCACTCGCGAATATCTGGAAGAAATTATTCGCGTCGAGCGCGAGCTTTCTCCCGGCGCCGGATTCGCCATCCTTCCCACCGTCGGCGGCCAGACCGCCCTTAATCTCGCCATCGAACTCTCCGACAGCGGCGTGCTCGAAAAGTACAACGTCAAGTTGATTGGCGCGAACGTTGAAGCCATCAAGAAGGCTGAAGACCGTCTCTACTTCAAAGACGCGATGCAGAAGATCGGCCTCGACGTTCCAAAATCGCAACTGGTTAACGATCTTAAGAGCGGACTGGAATTCGCCGGCAAAATCGGTTTCCCGGTAATCGTCCGCCCATCGTTCACGCTCGGCGGCTCCGGTGGAGGCATGGCCTACAACCGGGAAGAGCTGCTCGAAGTCCTGGCGCGCGGTCTCGATTTCTCTCCCGTGCATGAAGCGCTGATCGAAGAATCCGTTCTCGGCTGGAAAGAGTACGAACTCGAAGTAATGCGTGACCTGAAGGACAACGTCATCATCATCTGCTCGATCGAGAATTTCGATCCCATGGGCGTGCACACCGGCGACTCGATCACCGTCGCTCCAGCGCAAACGCTCACCGACCGCGAATACCAGGCCATGCGAGATGCCGCCATTGCCGTGATCCGCGAGATTGGCGTCGAAACCGGCGGATCGAATATTCAGTTCGGCGTTCATCCGCATACAGGACGGATGGTGATAATTGAAATGAACCCACGCGTGTCGCGGTCTTCGGCATTAGCCTCGAAAGCAACAGGATTTCCCATCGCGAAAATCGCTGCCAAGCTCGCCGTCGGCTACACCCTTGACGAAATTCCCAACGACATCACACGAAAAACTCCAGCCTGCTTCGAACCAACGCTTGATTATGTTGTTGTCAAGATCCCTAAGTGGCAGTTCGAAAAATTTCCCGGCGCCGACGAAAACCTCGGTCCGCAGATGAAATCGGTGGGCGAAGTCATGGCCATCGGACGCACATTCAAAGAAGCGCTGATGAAGGGCGTCCGCGCCCTCGACACCGGCAAGCGCATCGGCGGTGAAAAAATCGAGCCCAAGATTCTCACTCAGCGTTTAGTCACGCCGCATCCGGAGCGTCTTTCCTACGTTCGCTACGCCATTCGCCAGGGACACACCGTCAAGCAACTCGCCAAGATGACCGGCATCGACCCGTGGTTCCTCTACCAACTAAAAGAAATTAACGACATGCAGCTCGAGGTTGAAAAGCATCCGCTCGAGTCGGTCCCAACCGAAGTCTTGCGCGAGGCCAAGCGCATGGGCTTCTCCGACGGACGCCTCGCAGGAACCTGGCGCCTGAGCGGCAAGGGCGATCAGGAAAAGATTCGCCACCTCCGCAAGAAACATAAAGTTCTACCTGTCTATAAGCGCGTGGACACCTGCGCCGCCGAATTCGAAAGCTTCACCCCGTATCTTTACTCGACCTACGAAGAAGAAGACGAAGCCGCGCCCACCGACAAAAAGAAAGTCATCATCCTGGGCAGCGGGCCTAACCGCATAGGGCAGGGAATTGAGTTCGACTACTGCTGCTGCCATGCCAGCTTCGCACTCCGCGAAGACGGCTACGAGAGCATCATGGTCAACTGCAATCCGGAGACAGTTTCAACCGACTACGACACCAGCGACCGTCTCTACTTCGAGCCGTTGACCTTTGAGGATGTATGGGCGATCTACGAACACGAGTCTGCCGGGGGGGCCGAGGTCGGAGTGATCGTCCAGTTCGGCGGACAGACTCCGCTGAATCTTGCGCTCCCGCTCAAGAACTCCGGTGTGAAAATCATTGGCACTGCTCCCGAATACATTGATCTCGCCGAGGACCGCAAGCGCTTCGGTAAGCTGCTCGACGAACTCGAAATCCCGCAAGCTCCCGGCGCGATGGCTGCGTCACTCGAAGAGGCCGTCGCCGGCGCGGCGAAGATCGGGTATCCCGTGCTGGTGCGTCCTTCATATGTCCTCGGCGGCCGCGCCATGGTCATCGCCTACGACGAAGAAACCGTCGTCCGCTACATGAAAGAAGCCGTCGAGTACTCACAAGACCGCCCCGTCCTGATCGATCATTTCCTCGAAGACGCAATCGAAGTTGACGTTGACGCTCTCTCTGACGGCGAAGATGTCGTCATCGGCGGAATCATGCAGCACATCGAGGAAGCCGGCATTCACTCCGGCGATTCCTCCTGCGTGCTTCCGTCAGTGGATATCCCCGAGCACCTGTTAGACCGCATGCGCGAATACGCATTCAAACTTGCGCGTGCGCTGAAGGTCGTCGGCCTCATGAACATTCAGTTCGCGATCCCGCGCAGCGAATATGTGTCAGCCGAAAAACAAAATGATCTTGGGGGGACGGGCGTCCCCGCCCGTCCAACTGCTGGCAACGGCACCGGCGGCAAAGTCTACGTCCTCGAAGTCAATCCCCGCGCCTCGCGCACTGTCCCTTATGTTTCGAAAGCTACCGGCATTCCCATGGCCAAAATCGCAGCCCGTCTCATGACTGGACGCAAGCTCAGCGAATTCCTGCCTGAATACATCGAGCAGCAAAAAGACCTCGACACCGGCTCCTTCTATTATGTGAAGTCCCCGGTCTTCCCGTGGAACAAATTCCCTGGCGTGGACACCGTTCTTGGCCCCGAGATGAAATCCACCGGCGAAGTCATGGGTGTGGCCGACAATTTCGGCGAAGCCTTCGCCAAAGCGCAAATCGCCGCCGGACAGAAACTGCCTACGCAAGGCACGGTCTTCGTCAGCGTCACCGATCACGACAAGCCGCACGTTGCCGAAGTCGCCCGTAAATTCGTGGACATGGGATTCAAGCTGGTCGCGACCGCCGGCACCGCCGACGTCATCGAAAGTGCTGGCATGGCTTGCGACCGCGTGTACAAGGTAAAAGAAGGCCGCCCCAACGTAGTTGATTTGATAAAAGGCGACCGCATTCAGCTGATCGTCAACACCCCGGAAGGTGCCGACCCATTCTTCGACGAAAAAGCCATCCGCCGCGCCGCCGTAACCGTCCGCATACCCACGATCACGACGCTAGCGGCCGCCCGCGCCGCCGGTGAAGGCATTGCAGCATTGCAAAGAGGAGAAGTGAATGTGAGAGCGTTGCAGCAGTTGCACGCGCACAGGACTTCCAAAGCACTGCCCTAATGGCTCGCTGGTTGATTACTTTGCCGTGTGTTACAATTATGTCGTATGAGTAACACACTAACTATCCGTCTGCCCGAGGACATGATTGCCTGGCTCAAGGAAACATCTCGCCGCACTGGCATCCCCGTCGGACGTCTGATTCGGGAGCAACTTGAATCAGCCAAGGAGCATGGCGGCAAAGAGCGCTTTATGCGGCATGCGGGCACCATGAGCGGCCCGCCAGACCTGTCGTCGCGCAAGGGCTACTCGCGCAAATGAAGGGTATTGCCGATACCGGCTTCATCGTGGCGTTCCGGAACCGCACTGATCGTCACCATTCTTGGGCGGTTGAGTTGGCAGATCGGGTGAATGAGCCGCTGCTCACTTGCGAGTCTGTACTGTCTGAGGCTGCATTTCATTTGGGTTCTAGCAATGACGTGCTCGAGCTCGTCGATGATGGAATGCTGCGGCTTTCGTTTGATTGCAATCGGGAGCTTCCAGCTCTACGGGAACTCGCGCGCCGTTACCAAGATCGCCGTCCCGACTTGGCGGACTTATGTCTTATCCGTATGAGCGAACTTCATCCCCGACATCCGGTAATAACTGTGGATGAGGCTGATTTCCGGGTCTATCGCCGTAATAAGCGCGAGGTCATTCCGACGATTTGTCCTTCAAATTGATAAGCTAGATCCACATGCTCCTGCACGGCATTTTCCCTCCAATTACCACGCCGTTTTACCCCGACGGACGGGTGTATCTGAAAAAGCTCGAGCACAATGTTGAGCGCTATTCGAAGACGCCAGTCGCAGGCATCGTCGTGCTCGGCTCAACTGGCGAAGCCATCATGCTCTCCGACGAGGAGAGAAGGGAAGTGCTGCACACGGCGCGCCAAGCCTGTGCGCCGCACAAAGTCTTGATCGCCGGCACGGGAGCGGAATCTGCAATTGAGACTCTGCGACTCACCGAATACGCAGCGGAACTCGGCTACGATCTCGCACTGGTGCGCACACCGCATTTTTACCGTCCGCAGATGAAGCCCGCCAGCCTGCTTGCGTTTTATCGCACCGTCGCCGATCGTTCGCCGCTTCCAATGCTCATCTACAGTGTTCCGGCATTCACCGGCTATGACATGCCGGCAGAGTTGGTAATCGAACTCGCAGAGCATCCGAACATCATCGGGATCAAAGAATCCGGTGGTGATGCCACAAAGATTCGCCAGATAGTCGAGGCCACGCGCCACATCAAGCGCAGCGCAACTGTGACAGAAACGTTCGCAGCTGCGACGCCGCGCATGATGAATGTAAGGCAAAGAGAATCCTCAGAGATCACAGAGGACCTTGTCTCCATAGCCGCACTCGCGGGAGAAGGGAAAAGAGACTCTGGGGGAACGGGCGTCCTCGCCCGTCCAACAGGCCGCTTAGGGACGGGTGCCCCCATCGATCCGGCGGAGCGAAGCTCTGCAATTAACTCGTCTGCCGCGATCACGTCAGCTGGCAATCTCAAGACCCGCCAAAAGGAAGTTGGATTTCAGGTCCTTGCCGGCGCTGCTCAGCGACTGCTTCCGTCGCTCGAAGCTGGAGCCGTCGGCGCGGTTCTTGCCTTTGCCTCCCCGGCTCCGACTGCATGTTACGAAATTTACGCTGCGTGGAAAGAAGGCGACCAGGAACTTGCACGCATCAAACAGGATCGCATCGCACGCGCATCCACCCGAGTCGGCGCCGAGCTTGGCGTTCCTGCGCTCAAGTATGCAGCGGACCTGAACGGCTATTACGGCGGGCCACCGCGTCTGCCATTCCTGCCGCTTACAGCCGAACTGAAATCCGAAGTCGAGCAGTTAATGTCCGACATTCGCAACTGACGCGTTCGCACAATCTTGCGCAGGCCCGAATGACCCCAATAAACAATTTCGATTGGACGCCTCCTCCCGCCAGCCCCTAGACTTCTGAAGTGCCTCAAGGACGCACCGCCAGATCTCGGGTATTGCGACTTAAGCAGCCGCCTCCGCCGTCCCCATTTCCGCCTCCGTTTCTGAACTACCAATTCGACCATGCTTACGACGAAATGTTCAGCTTCCCTGGCGTCCCGCGCGCACATTATCAGGCCCTCTTTCGCACGCTGCTGGAATTGCCCGCCGAAGAACTGAAGAAGAGCCAGCAGGCGGCGGACCTGTCATTCCTTCACCAGGGAATTACATTCACCGTTTATGGAAATGAGCAGGGAACTGAGCGCGTTTTCCCCAACGATCTTCTGCCGCGCATCATTTCCGGAGAAGAATGGCACACCATTGAGCGCGGTCTGACCCAGCGCATCACCGCGCTTAATCTTTTTTTGCAGGACATCTACCATCAAGGCCGCATTCTCGCCGACGGTGTCGTTCCCCGCGAGCTGATCCTGAGCTGCAAACATTTCCGCCGCGAGATGCGTGGACTGCCGGTCCCGCGCGGCATCTACGTCAGCATTTGCGGCACCGACCTCGTTCGTTTGCCCGACGGCAGCTTTGCCGTGCTGGAAGACAATCTGCGCGTCCCCAGCGGCGTTTCCTACATGCTGGCCAATCGCAAAGTGCTGAAGCGGGTTTTCCCCGGATTGTTCCAAGACTACGGCGTCCGTCCCATTGATCATTATTCGCAATCGCTGCTAGCTACACTGCGAGCGCTAATCCCTGCAAGCCACTCGGGACGCCCGGAGCCAACCATCGTTCTGCTCACGCCAGGAATTTTCAACTCGGCGTACTTCGAGCATACATTCCTCGCGCAACAGATGGGCACTGAGCTGGTGGAAGGCCGCGATCTTCTGGTGCACGACAACATCGTCTATATGCGCACCACCGCCGGATTGCGGCGCGTAGATGTGATCTATCGCCGCGTGGATGACGACTTCATCGATCCCTTGTGCTTCCGTCCTGATTCGCGGCTCGGAGTGCCAGGCCTCTTCAACGCCTATCGCGCCGGGAACGTCAGCCTCGTCAACGCGGTCGGCACCGGAGTCGCGGACGACAAGGCCACCTACGCTTACGTCCCGGCGATCATTCGCTATTATCTCGGCGAAGATCCAATTCTCGGCAACATTGAGACCTACGTCCTCACCGACAAGGCGCAGCGCAATCACGTTCTCGAACATCTGGACGAAATGGTGGTGAAGGCCGTCGGAGAATCGGGCGGCTACGGCATGTTGATCGGTCCGCAAAGCACGGCAGATCAGCGAGAGAAATTCCGGCGCGCAATTGAGGCCGATCCTCGCAATTACATTGCACAACCGACGCTGGTCCTGTCGCGGGCGCCGTGTTTTGTGGACGGCGAAATCGGCGCGCGCCACATTGATCTGCGTCCCTACATTCTCTACGGAGAAAATGTGACTCTGGTGCCGGGAGGGCTGACGCGCGTCGCGCTGCGACGTGGGTCGCTCGTGGTGAATTCATCCCAGGGCGGCGGCAGTAAAGATACGTGGGTGCTGCGAGCATGATTCGCGTCAGAGACCATCACCATGAGGCTGCCCCACCCTTCGCGGTTTTCGAAGGGTGGGAATACGGAACCTGAAAGAAGAACCATGCTATCCCGCGTTGCCGACAGCTTGTACTGGATGAGCCGCTACCTGGAGCGGGCCGAGCACACAGCTCGTCTGATCGACGTGGATTTCCAGTTGCGGCTCGACCAGTCTCCGAAATCAAGTTCCACTCGCTGGTTGCGCCTGCTCGAGGCATTGCAGGTCCCAGTTCCTGCCGGAGGCAAAATTGACTCCGCAACTCTCGCTTACGCGTTGACGCTTGATCGCACGAATCCGTCCTCCATCGTGTCCTGCATTGCTTCCGCACGAGAAAATCTGCGGCAGGTACGCGAACAGTGCAGCTCTGAAATGTGGGAGCAGCTCAACCGCCTCTATCTCCAGATCGTCGCTACTCCCGCCGGTGAGAGCTGGATCCTGCATTCGCAACTTTTCTTTCGCGGAGCACTCGAGGGTGCCCATCTTTTTCAAGGCGTAACCGACTCGACAATGAGCCACGGCGACGGCTGGCAATATATTCAGCTTGGGCGCTTTGTGGAGCGCACTCACGGCCTGGCAACTTTGATCGGGACGCACTTTCGAAAATTCACCCAGCCGTGGGAGTACACCATTGACACCGATGAATATCTGGAATGGGTGGGACTCTTGAAAGATTGCGCTGCCTTCGAGGCGTACTGCAAGAAATACACCGCCGAGCTGCGTCCGTTACGCGTTGCGGAGTTCCTATTGCTGAATCCGGATTTCCCGCATTCTGTCCGCTTCTCTGTGGACAAAGTGCATGCCGCGTTACGTTCCGTAAGTGAACTGACAGAACGTAAAGCTGATTCGCCAACGCGCCTGGCGGGACGCATGCGCGCCAACCTGAGCTTTGCGCAAATCGAGGAAATCATGGCTGATGGCCTTCAGACTCACTTGAGCAACATTCAGCGGCTTTGCGGCCAGGCCCACAACGCAATTCAGCAAATTTATTTTGATTATCCAGTGGAGTCGGCATTGCGCATGTCGTAGAGACGTTGCTCGGCAACGTCTGAGACGTAGCAAGCTACGTCTCTACGGAAAGGGAATCGGGAGACCCATTGATCTACTCTGTCCGCCACATCACCAAGTTCCACTACAAGCCCGCCGTCCGCGAGAGCGTGATGGAAGTCCGCATGCAGCCGCGCAGCGACGAAGGCCAGCGTTGTCTTAGTTTCTCGCTCGACGTGTGCCCTGCTGCCGCCATCATGCAGTATCGCGATTTCCTCGGCAACATCGTCCATCATTTCGACATTGCCGGAAGCCACTCCGAGCTGACTGTCAAAGCCCAGTCGCTGGTTGACGTTCTGCCCTCGCCCAATCCATTCTCGGAAATCAACCGCACGTGGGACGACCTCGATCAGCAGGTCG
>Ga0137366_10002459_pt1 | contig 14215 bp, 10 predicted proteins | sample SagtaG_8_FD_104938 | JGI IMG/M metagenome (GOLD analysis project Ga0137366, IMG submission 104938) | Vadose zone soil microbial communities from Sagehorn Ranch, Mendocino, California, USA - Sage1_L_60_16 metaG | ecosystem: Environmental > Terrestrial > Soil > Vadose zone | place: USA... | reverse complement strand
TGACACATGTGCACCGTCACATTTATTCCAAAACGCCACGGGTTTTACCTGGGCATGAATCGTGACGAGCGAATTGCTCGCGGCCCGGCGACACCGCCAGCGCGCCTGGAATCTGCCTGTATCGCGGCCATCTATCCGCGAGATATCGAAGGCGGCACTTGGATCGGCGTCAACCAGTTTGGCGTAGCGTTCGCGCTTCTCAACTGGAACGATGTAGCTCTCGATTCAAATATCGAGAAGCGCAGAAGCAGGGGCCTGCTGATCCCAGAGCTTCTGAGCTGTGCTTCTCTGCAGCAGGCGCAGGCCCGCATAAAAAAACTGGATCTAAGTGGCACGTTGCCGTTCCGGCTAGTTGCTGTTTCGACTGAGTCCAGGATGATCCAACAATTTCAGTGGGACACACGCACTCTGACAACTGAAGCCCGCGGTTGGGAGCTGCGTCACTGGTTCTCATCCAGTCTTTCAGATCAAGAGGCCGCTGCTAAACGAGGTGAAACTTGCCAGATAGCACAGAGACACTCCGAGGCGGGAAGTCTTGCGTGGATGCGGAAACTACATCGTTCACACCTTGGCGGTCCAGGCCCGTTCAGCATTTGCGTGCACCGGAAGGAGGTGGAAACCGTCGGCTACACCGAGCTAATCTGCACTACCGATCAGGTCGAATGCCGCTACAGTTCCGGCTCCCCTTGCCTGGCTGAAACAGGATTACATTCGGTTGAGATCTGCGCACTGCCACGACCGATCTCGCATTGATAGCGAAACCCCGCCTACAAGGTTGGCTGTCACCCGCTCAGAGGGTGTTTTCCAACTAGGAAGGGTTTCAGCGCGCGCCAGATCGTCTAAATGACGGATCTACTCTGGTCGTGTGTGTCTCACTTCCAAATCGTCCGAAGCCTCCAGATGTCGCCCGTTACCGCGACCGGCTTCCCACTTTGAGAGAAGAGCGAAAGTCTGCTCTTATCGGAACGAGCGAAGACAAGATTGGTCATCGCAATCGTGCCATTCTGCGCATAAGCCTCTATTGACGAGCGGTCGACAATCACTTTGAGATCGTAAGGGCGGCTTTCGGCCAATGGGGCGGTCGTCCTCGTTAGGAAGTCTGCAGTAATTGCACGACCCGATTTAGTGCGGTCCATGTAAAACTCTCGCTTAGATCGATCGAATCCGATCTCGGTCCAATGCTGGTCGTCCGTGTAAAGACGAATGCCGAAGTTCTGCTCGGAAGGCTGCCCAAATTGCAAGTCCAGTTCAAACGGTGACTCCTGTGTGCTCTTTAGCTCGCCGGTTGGAGTCTGCCGAATAACCGTGTGCTCTGTGCGGAGAGGAGCAGTTACAGGTTCCTGTTTGATGGCCAATCCTGTCTCGTCGCGAACCAGTGAGAGCCGGCGAGGTAGGCTCATCTGTCCGCGCCAGGGTGATGTGGGCAATTGCTCTGCATATTGCCAGTTATTCATCCAGCCGATTAGTACCGGCTTTTCCCCTTGTGGCAGACCATTGAAGCTGATCGCACAGTAGTCGTCCTTTCCATAATTCGTCCATCCGTGCGAACCGCGCGCGGCCGAAGCAACAAAGCGCTGTCCATCAAAGCGTCCGAGAAAGTATTGCTCCCCCGAGCCCCCTTGAGGCGCACCAGGATTGAGTCCGACCTTCAATGCCCACAGATCCGCAGGTCCACTCTCGACTGGAATACGCACGAGGTCCGGACATTCCCAGGCTCCGTCCACATCGCCTGCGGGTCCAAAGTCGCTCAGGTGTGTCCACTTTTTCAGGTCAGGCGAGGCATAAAAGCTAATCTTGTGCTCGGTAGGCAAGGAAACCGTCATTCGCCAACGCCGTTCCTCCGTATCCCAGGAGACGCTGGGATCACGGAAGTCAGCCATCTGCAGATCGAGCACGGGATTGCCCGTGTACCGTGTCCACGTCCGCCCATCATCGACGCTATAAGCAACGTTCTGGGTCTGGCGCTGGGGCGATTGTCGATGTCCCGTATAGATGGCAACCAAGCACTCTTTTCCGGGCACGCAGAAGCCGCTGGTGTTCTTGCTGTCTATCACCACGCTCCCTGTGAAAACCATTTCCCCGTCCTTCTCAGCAATCGCGACAGGAAGCTCGTTCCAATGAAGCAGGTCAGTACTGATGGCATGTCCCCAGCTCATGTGTCCCCAGTCGCTGCCGACGGGGTTGAACTGAAAGAAGAGGTGGTACTCACCGTGGAACAAGACGAGCCCATTGGGATCGTTGGTCCAGTGCTCGCGTGGAGAGAAGTGTACCTGCGGACGATAGGGTTCCCGATAACTATTTTGAGCGGCAGCAAACGCTGATAGCACGATCAATGAGCAGGCAAAGAGACTCTTGTTCACGCAAGAAGTAGTCATTCTCAATGTTCAATGACTTCCTGTGGCTTCGTCCAGTCGGGGAAGATGCTCTATCTCTTATATCGACTCATTCCTGGTTCGTCGGCGACCCGGCAGTTGCCAGGCTAGACTGGCGACGCGATCGCGACGGGAAATTCGTTTGCACGTCGTTGATTTACTTCGTTTCCTGCTGCCTTCACAGCCGGCCGGATTCCCTTTACATCCTCCACATACGCCCGCAGTATCTCCGCTACACTCCATGCCTGTGCTACACAGCCGCACGGCCGATGCGGCGCGTCACCTTTGAAGATTTCGGAGATGTGCCCAAGTCCCGCTTCGCACAATTGGTTCTGCAGTGGCTTCAGCCACTCGGCAGCCTGTTCGCGAGCAGCACTGCTGCCGTTGTTCACTTTAATGTAAGCCGTGACGAACGGCCCGAGCAGCCAAGGCCAGACTGTCCCCTGGTGATAGGCTCCGTCGCGCTCGACTGGACCGCCGGTGTACCGTCCTTTATATTGGGGGTCGCTCGGCGCAAGGCTGCGCAGGCCGTAAGGCGTGAGCAGATGCTCTCGTACCTTCTCGACCACAGCTTTCGAGCGCTCCGGTGACAACATGCTGTGCGGCAGGCTCACTGCGAAAATCTGATTGGGACGAATCGACGGGTCCGGCGGCGCGCCGTTGGTAACGTCATACAGGCACCCGGTATTCTCGTTCCAGAACAGTCGATTGAAACTCCAACTTGCCACTGCTGCCATATTGCGATATCGCTTCACGCCAGCTTCATCGCTGAACTGCTGCGCCAGTTCTTCCATGATTTGCAATGCGTTATACCAGAGCGCCTGAATTTCGACGGGCTTGCCGCGACGCGGCGTCACCACCCAATCGCCGACTTTGGCGTCCATCCAGGTAAGCTGCACGCCGGGTTCACCGGACGCGAGCAGCCCGCTCGCATCTACTTTGATTCCGTAGCGCGTGCCGCGCACGTGCCAGGCAATAATATCCGCGAGTACGGGGTACATCTCTTTACGCACGAATTCGGAATCTTCGGTGTACGCGAGATACGCACGTGCAGCGTCGAAGAACCATAGAGTCGCGTCCACGGTGTTGTACTCGGCTGTCTCGCCGGCGTCTGGAAAGCGGTTCGGCAACATGCCCTGGCTCACGTGTTGAGCGAAGGTGCGGAGAATACTTTTTGCCACTTCATGCTTGCCCGTAGGAAGCGTGAGGCCAGGAAGCGCAATCATCGTGTCACGGCCCCAGTCGCTAAACCAGTGATAGCCGGCGATCACCGTTTTCTGCTCTGCGCGAGCAACAAGGTATTGATCCGCCGCGGAGGTGAGCGTCTGGGCAAAGTCATCCTTCACCGGCGATGAAGCGGCCAGAGTTCGGCGGCGGGCAATCTCGTTCTGGCGATATTCGGTTGCCTGGGCGGCATCGCGCAATTCCGTCGAGGCGATAACGCTTGCTATTTTTCGGACACGGAAATCGAACTTCAGCACCAGTGGATTGAACAGGTCTTCTTGGGAATCGAGGCCGCGCTCGCGCTCGGCGTCGTACTCAAAGTTGCGGTACCAGTCGCCAGTTTTCTGGATTGCGCCGGCATTGTGAGCCAAGTGTAGTGGAGGCAAATCCCGATATGGCGTGATGCTAGCCAATCCGGGTCGCTGCTCTACGGCTGGATTGATTCCACCATTTTCGTGAGTGGTGCTGTGGTAGTCGCGGAAGGCGATCAGCGGCCTCACTTCCAGTCGCAATTTCTTCGGTTGCTCCGGATGGTTGTTCTTCGTCAATTCGTATTGAACGACCGTGCTGTTCTCGCCCTGAATCATGAACACAGACTTCTCGATCTCAATGCCTTCGATTTCATACGTGAAAACCGGGAAGGGATCGAGCCGGAACTGCTTCAGATGGCGAAAGCCCTGCGGGTGAACTACACCGGGATAGCGATTGACGGAGAGTTCAAACGGCTGGCCCTCGATGAAGAGAGTTTCTTCGACCTTCGAGAGCAAAACGAACCGTTCTACGGGCGGCTTTAAAGCAGCCACCAGCAACCCGTGATAGCGCCGCGTGTTTGTCCCGATGATTGTTGAGGATGAGAAGCCACCCAAGCCGTTCGTCTCCAGCCACTCTCGTGAAAGAGCGTCCGTAAGATCGCCACAAACCGATTTTTTGAACTGAATCATGGCAGCCCCAGTCATCAGACGCACTCATTGCCAAAAAGTGACAGGTTCCACGCCCGTTCCCTTGCGCGGAATCTACGGGAGCACTCGCTAGTAACTCGCAATCCTTCTGAACGTGCAGAATCTACAACTTTCGTGGCTCGAACATAACCCTTCCTGGCACTTCTGTGCCCTTGTAATGCAGGCTAAACAAGGTAACCATGGGGTAAGGAGCAAGCTTTCGCAAAGGGGAGAAGAAAGTGGAAAAGTGGCAGCGATCTCCAAATCCAGACTACGGACTTGGACAAAGATTACCGAGGCGAAGCAGGACGCGCCCACTTAAAACCTTCCGGCGCTCTCTTTGTGGTGCCCTATTGTGTGGCACATCAGCAATCGTTGCAGCACACCTTTTTCGAGAATACTCCTTTAGTCTCTATCTTCCGCTCGGGTTCATAGCAGTTTTCCTCGGAGCAACCATCCTGTGGGGTAGAGTGGCAGGAATTGTTGGCTCCGTGATTTCGGCGATAACGTTCATGTTTTTCCTATTTTCACCAGTCGGGTCCTTGGCAGTGAGTAATGCCGCGGCTAGAGCAAACCTGCTTTGTATGGTGCTGGCTGGGTTTATCGTCTCGTACTTCGCCGAACCGCTTACCTCCGTCAAAAACTGAACAGCGTCGGTCTTCCATTAGAGCAAAGAGAACCAAGCCGCAACGTCAATTACCTCTTTGAACATATGGGTTTTCGGAACGGCGGGCGATAACTCCACCATTCTCCGCAGTGGCACACGAAAGGCAGTTGAGAGCGGTTTCGGCTAGGCTCGCTCGTCTGCAAGCCCCAGGCCCTTGACCAGCAACTTCATTGTCAAACCCTGTGCCAGAATTGAAAAAATCACAACTCCGAAGGTTAAGTCTAGTATCCGATCTCGGTAGGGGAATGCGTTGTCGAGACTGAGTGCCAAAGCCAGTGCCAGAGCACCACGCAAACCACCCCAGACGACCACATGTTGCCAACGAACGGGAATCTTTTCGGCAAACAAGTTGCTCGCCGGCACAAGAAGATACACAGAAAGTGACCGGCCGATCAGCACGGCGGCGATTGCGAAAAGGACAGGACGCCAGGTGTGAGCCAGTGCGTCAATATGAACCTCCAGACCGATCAGCAGGAAAACCAGGGAATTCATGACAAAAGCGACGTATTCCCAGAACGACTGCAAGACAGTTCTGGTTCGAACACTCATGCCTGTCTTCGCGCCGAAATTGCCGACAATCAGCCCTGCTGATGCGGTCGCTATAACACCTGAAAGATGGAGATGATGGGCAATGAGATAACTGCCATAGGCAACGATGGTGGTCAGAGTGACTTCGATTTCAGGGTCGTCGATCTTGTGGGTAATCTTGCTCGCCGCGTATCCAAATGCAAACCCAAGAAGTGCTCCTCCAGCGACCGCCCAGACAAATTGTGCAATTCCTTTTCCCGCGTTCAGGCCGCCGACCGCGACGCCCGCAAGCAGGATCTGGAAGACCACTACCGCCGTCCCGTCATTCAAGAGACTCTCGCCTTCAATGATGACGGGAAGCCGTTTGTTCATTCTAAGGTCTTTGAAAATGGCGAGCACTGAAATAGGATCTGTGGCAGAGATCATCGCCCCGAAAAGCAGCGCTATTAGAATCGGCAGGCCAATCGTCCAATAAACCAAGTAACCGGTCACCAGAGTGGCCAGCAGAACCCCGACGTTAGCTAAAACCAAGAGCGGCACATACTCGCGCAGAAGATCTGCCAGATCGATCTTTACGCTGCCCTCGAAGACCAGTGCAGGGAGAAAGAGAATCAGAATTACATCTGGTGTTAGCCAGTTCGGACGCTGATTCGGTTGGAGCGGCGACAGGAAAGGCACGTGAACTACGCTCAGGAGCAATCCACCAAGAACAAGAGCGACCGTATATGGAATTCGTAGATACTTCGTCAAAACTGCAATGATCGACGCAGCGATCAAAAGCCAAATCAAAAATTCTATCCCGGGAATCGCAGTCATGGCAGCCTAGTCCCATTGAAGTTATCTCTGACCCTGGGACGTAACAAGCATGTTCTCATGCTCCAGTTTCTGTATTAGCTCTCTCGTGCTCTAATAACCAGTTCTGCCGCTCCGGCACGGTGGCCCAATCTTGTTTCCACAGCCGAAGCTGCTAAGAAGAAGGACATGCGCGCAGACGAGATTTTTCGGTTGACTTCTTTGACCCACATTGCTTCTGCGGATGTTTGCGAGAGTTATCCTTCTGACCCACACTTTGGTGAGGACGACGGATGCAACAGTTAATGATTCCTGCAACTTCCGCTGCCGCTGTTTTTCTCGCGTTTCTCGGCTATTTCTGCATTTTCAGACCTGCAAGAGTGCAGGGGTTCGCTCAAAGAGCGCACAGCAGCAGCAATAGATTGGTTCAGAACTTTCCGTTCGCAAAGCTAATCTTCAAACCATGGTACCTGACCTACTTGCGTATCTGGGGTGTCTTCGCTTGGATGATGGCTCTTTTCTTCGCGTACCTTGTCGTTCACCTCGTACTACACGTCTAGCAGCGTGGGCAATAACTGGCCGTACAGTGGCAACTCCGAATCGAGTCTATCCGCACCCTGCTAGTGCGAGAAGACTTGGTCGCTTTCGTTCCACGCCTTGCTGTAGGTTACGAATACAACTCCGGTTCGACCGTGCAAGACGACTTGGTTGCACGTCGCCCGTCTCGTCGGATTAGTTCTTATACTTGCGGCCATAATCAGAAAGAATTTCTGAGGAGCAAGCATGAACCCGACGTCATGTTCGCGGGGCTCACACTTCCGCCACCTCACAGAAGACTTTGATAGAACCGTTCGGCGATGTCAGCTTGTTGAAGAGCTCGCCGTAGTTTTCCAGCCCCTTCACCGGATCGGTCAACAGCTTTCCCAGCCAGCCGGGATACTCGAGTTCGGCCTGGCACATATCGCGGACACCCAACTCAAAATACTCACGATTGGCATTGACGCTGCCAACCATCACCTTGTTACCAAGCACAAAGTCGAGGTTGATTTTGTCTGCCGGAATCTCAATCTTCCGGTCGCCGCCGGTTACGCTGGTCAGCACCAGGACGCCATTTTTTCCCACCGCCTGCATGGCATCGAACACCACTCCTGAGTTCCCCGTGCATTCGACGATCACATCAAACGGGCCATGCGTTTCCGCGGCCTCCTTGATCGGGGTCTGGTTGGTAGGAACGTAGCGAGCCCCAAGTTCCTCAATCAGGTCCGCATTCAGATATGGCTTGGGGGTACGGGCGAAGGTGGTCACGTCCAGTCCACGCAAGCGCAACACCAACGTGGCTAGCAGGCCGATGGTGCCGGCGCCCATCACTGCCGCCTTTCGCGGCTTCCAGACTTTCAAGCGGCGCTGGATTTCGTATGCCTGATAAATTCCTTTTTCCACAACCGTAGTCGGTTCGAGCAATACGCCGACCTGCTTCAGGCCTTGCGGAATCTTCACCGCAAATTCGGCGTCGTCGACGTAGTACTCGGTCAAATAGCCGTGGCGAAGGTTGATCCCGCGCTCGTAGTAGGTGTCGTCGGTTGTCATGTCGTTAGTGCCGATCAGATCATAGATGCTCTTGCCGGGACGGCGAACAGTGGCGACTACGAAGTCTCCCGGCTTCAGCTCTGTGACGTTCGCTCCGACGGCCTCGACTTGACCGAAGCCTTCGTGGCCAATGATCAAGTAGTCGAATCCCGGAGGTGCGGCTCCGTATTCGGCGGCGTTGATCTCCTTGTCCGTGCCATCGACGCCGACGCGCAAGACTTTGACGAGCACGCCACGGCCATTTGCGACCTGGTCGAGCGATGGTTTGGGAGCGTCTGCTAGGTGGACACTGCCCGGTTTACCGGGAAACACGCCGATTGCCTTCATGTGCAACTCTCCTCTTTACTTGCAAACCTTGAGTCAGCGAAGTTCGCAAAGAAAACCTTTAACAAAACCTAATCTGCAGCCGCCGATGCGGTCACGCGGCCCGCGCTCTTTTCGCTGCGGGACTCGCCACTCTGCTGCATAAGTTTGGTAACCACTCCGGTCCAGCCAGTCTGGTGACTGGCGCCAACTCCTGTCCCTGAGTCGCCGTGGAAGTACTCATGGAAGAGCACGAGATCGCGCCAGTGCGGATCGGTTTGGAATTTCTCTAGATCGCCGAAAACTGGACGACGGCCGTTCGCATCTTGGAGGAACGTGCTCGTCAGACGCCGCGACAGCTCCACAGCCACATCCCACAGCGTCAGCATTTTGCCTGACCCAGTCGGGAATTCGACTGTGAAGTCCTCGCCGAGATAGTGATGAAATCTCTGCAGCGATTCGACGAGTAAGAAATTCACGGGAAACCAGATCGGCCCGCGCCAGTTCGAATTCCCCCCGAACAGTCCCGTAGACGACTCGCCTGGTTCGTAATCCACTCGGTGCTCCGATCCATCCACCACCAGCTTGTACGGGTTCTCGCGGTGGAAACGCGAGACGGCGCGAATTCCAAACGGCGAGAGAAACTCACTCTCATCCAGCATGTAGCGCAAGATGCTCCGCAGCTGGTCTTTGCTCGCAATGGACAACAGGCGCCGCTCACCTCGCCCGGGCGTTTTCATGCAGGCAACGTTCTCGGTCAGGTCGGGCCGGTTCTCGATGAACCAACTCATGCGTCGCTTGAAGTCGGGCAGGCGATCGAGAACATCGGGTTCTAACGTCTCCACGGCGAACAGCGGGATCAGCCCTACCATGGAGCGGATTTTCATGGGGAAGTGCGTGCCGTCGGGCAGTTTAAGTACGTCATAAAAGAAGCCGTCTTCCTGGTTCCACAAGCCCATGCCATCGTGGCCACGATGTCCCATGGCGTTAGCGATATAGATGAAATGCTCCCAGAATTTGCTGGCGACGTCTTCGTAACATGGTTCTTCTTTTGCCAGTTCGAGTGCAATCGCTAGCAGATTCAACGTGTACATCGCCATCCAGCTGGTGCCGTCAGACTGCTCAATGTAGCCGCCGGTGGGCAACGGCGCGCTGCGATCAAAAACACCGATATTGTCGAGGCCGAGAAAGCCCCCCTGGAAAATGTTCATGCCTTCTGCGTCTTTTCGGTTTACCCACCAGGTGAAGTTCAACAGCAGCTTGTGAAACACGCGCTTCAGGAATTCGCGGTCGCCCTTGCTGTTGCGCTTCTTGTCAATTTTGTAAACCCGCCACGCGGCCCAGGCATGCACCGGCGGATTTACATCCCCGAATGCCCACTCATAGGCGGGGATCTGCCCGTTCGGGTGCATGTACCACTCGCGCAGCATCAGTGTGAGCTGTTCCTTCGCAAAATCAGAGTCTACGAGCGCTAACGGAACACAGTGGAATGCCAAGTCCCACGCGGCATACCACGGGTACTCCCACTTGTCCGGCATTGAAATCACGTCGGCGTTATAGAGGTGCAGCCACTCGTGGTTGCGCCCTTTGCCGCGCTCCGCAGGCGGGGGAGGATTGCCGGGATCGCCGTGCAGCCAATCTTTGATTACGTAGTGATAGAACTGCTTCGACCACAGCATGCCCGCGAAGCCCTGGCGCATAACGTTCTTTGCGTCGCCGGAGAGATCCTGGGGAATTACTGTGGCGTAGAACTCGTCGGCTTCGCGCTTGCGCAATGCGAACGTCTTATCGAACGACGTGAACGCAGTCTTGGGAGCGATATCGGTACCGGCAAGCCGTAACCGCACACTTACCTGCTCTCCGGCGGGAATTGTGAACCGGTAATGCGCCGCAGCCTTGGTGCCACGATGCTCGGGATTGACCGCGTCCGTTGCGCCGTGCACGACGTAATCGTTGATCCCGTCCTTTGCGAACTGGCTGCCGTTTCCCGATCCGAACAGGCGACGGGTATTGGTCTCGTTTTCCGTGAACAACAGTTCGGAAGCGCCCTCGCAATGCAGCGAGCGGTTTCCTAGCTGCGAGTGCTCCAGTGCTACCACTGGATTGACTCCAGCACTGGACTGGCACAGCTCGGGTTTTTTCCCTGCATCTTCCCAAGACCAGGTGTTGCGGAACCAGATGGTTGGCAGAAGGCGGACACTCGCCGCCTCCGGCGCACGGTTCGCTACTGTGATTCTGATGAGAATGTCTTCAACATCTGCTTTCGCGTACTCGACAAACACATCGAAGTAGCGGTTGTCATCGAAAACACCGGTATCGAGCAGTTCGAATTCCGGTTGATCTTTTCCACGGCGGCGGTTCTCTTCGACTAATCTTACGTAAGGAAATTCTGCTTGCGGGTACTTGTACAAGTACTTCATGTAGGAGTGCGTTGGCGTCGAGTCAAGGTAAAAGTAGTATTCCTTCACGTCTTCGCCGTGATTCCCTTCGTTGCCCGTTAACCCGAAGATCCGTTCTTTCAGGATGGGGTCGCGCTCGTTCCAGAGCGCAACCGCAAAGCAAAGAAACTGCCGCCGGTCGCTAATTCCGGCGATCCCGTCTTCATTCCAGCGGTAAGCTCGCGAGCGGGCCTGATCGTGAGAGAAGTATTCCCACGCGTTCCCATATGGGCTGTAATCTTCACGGACTGTGCCCCAGGCCCGTTCGCTCAGATAAGGGCCCCAGCGCTTCCAATGCTTCTTGCGCGATGCGGATTCTGCGAGTCTGATCTCTTCCTGCGTCATTACGCTGCTCCTATTTCTCTTCGACCTCGACCGCGTGCCCGTCTGGATCGCGAACCACGAACGCCTTCTTGAATCCGAGCTCAGCATTAGGATTCGCTACGACGGAGGAAGATACAAATGGCACGTGCGAGGCTTGAGATTTGCCAGCGATTGCGTCAGCATTTGCGGCCCATAGAATCGTCTGCCGATGAACAACGTCATTGGCATGCTCATCCGGCGGAAATGGTCGCCCATCTCGCGGAGCAAGGTATTCAAGAAGTTCGATACCCGGACCTTCCGCCCCCCGCAGTGCAGTGATTCTCAAGTGCGCTCCAAACACGTTGTTCAGGTGTTCCTGTTCGGTACCGTAGTTTTCGCTTTCCCCGGCTACATGCATGCCGAGAATGTCGCGGTAGAACTTCAGGCTAGCATTCGTATCCGCAACCACGATCGCAGTGTGGTCGATGCCCAGAAACAACTTTTCGCTCGGGCGGTGCCACTTCTCCGCACCCTTGCCAGGCGGAAAATGCAGGACCTCGACTGGATGTCCGTCAGTATCTTTGAAATAGAACGCGGAGATTCCACCGGCATTCTTGTTCCAGTCCGGCAGAAGCTGCGGGCCAGATGACGCGTGCTCTACTTTGTTTTGACGCAGCCAGGCATAGGCCTTGTCCATATCGCTAACGATGATTGCAATGTGCTGGAACCAGCGATCATTGCTGCGCGAATCAACGGGGATGGGACGGCCTTTAGGCGCGAGGTATTCGTCGAGTTCGATCGACTCGCCTCCGAGCTTCATTCTGACGACACGTATCCGAACGCCGAAAACACCTGCAAGGTGCTCGTAGTCTTCGCCGCTGACTTCAGAGTCCGACACTTTTTTAAAAGTGAGCACCTTGGAATAGAAATCAACGGCTCGGTCCATGTCGGAGACGGTGATTGCGACGGAGTCAACGCCGCTGATGAGAGGCGCCGCTGTCTGTGCGTTGAGTGTGGGCAGTTGCAGCGCGATCAACAACGAAATCGTGATCGCAATGCCGCGAACTTTCGAGTTGGACAATCGATGTTCCATAGCTGATCTTCGCTTGGACGGGAGCGACGCCCCTCTCTCCAGGTTTTGTTTAGTCGCCGGCTCCGACTAACTGATGCTCCTTCGCAACCGTAGCCGCACCCAGCTGATCGAGCAGGTGATCGCCGACACGGAGGGCGTTTGCCATAATCGTCAGCGCCGGATTCACCGCTGCGCTCGATGGGAAGAAGCTCCCGTCGACAACGTAAAGGTTATTGACATCATGCGCCTTGCAATTCACATCCAGCGCCGACGTTTTCGGATCGTGACCAAAACGGATCGTACCGTTCTGATGGGCAACACCGGCTAGCGGAATTCGCTGTCCAACATATAGGTTTCGGCCAAAGAGTCCCTGATGGCACTCGTGGCCGTGCATGGCGCAATTCGTCTGTTTCATTGCGTGCTTCAGCTTCGCCTGCAACCGCTCGTGAGCTTCAAGATTGTTTGGCGTGTAGCTGAGAACGATCTTCCCGTCGCGGCCGATGGTGACGCGGTTATTTGGGTCCGGCAGGTCTTCCGACGTAAGCCAGAAATCAAGCGAGTGCTGGGCCATTAGTTCCAGCGTGAAGTTCGGGGCTATAGCAGGCGCACCGGCACGAAGTGTAATTGCGTCGAGTTTTCCGACAAAGGAGATGTGTCCCATGGGATACTGCCAGTCGCTTGAGCCGAAGTAGTAGTCGTTCACACCGAGTGTTTTCTGGAAAATCGTTGGATTCGGGCACTTGGAGACCGCCATGAGAACCGAGTTGGTATGACCCATATAGTTCCGCCCTACAACGTCGGAGTTGTTGGCTAGACCATGCGGATGCTTGTCATTCGCCGAGCGCAGAAGCAATGCCGCGGAGTTGATCGCGCCGCAAGAGACTACGACGATGTCCGCCGAATAGGCTTCAACACGCCCGTTCCGCTCAACCACGACGCTCTTCACCTCGTGCCCCGATGGGCCCGTCTCCAGCTTCTTCACCAGCGAATTCGTGAGCAGGGTGACGTTTGGATGTTTAATCGCTTCGTCAACGCACACTACCTGCGCATCGGATTTCGCACCGACCAGGCAAGAGAATCCATCGCACGTCCCGCAACGAATGCAGCGGCTCTTGTGCGGGTTTTTCTCATCGAGCATGACGCCGACAGGCACATGGAACGGTTTCAATCCGGCATGCGCGAAGTCGTCTGACAATTGCTGGATACGCGGTTCATGGCTCACTGCCGGCCAGGGATACGGTGAACTGGCCGAAGGCTCGGTCGGATCTTCGCCGCGATTGCCATGCACCTGGTACAGATTTTCGGCCTGCGTGTAATAGGACTCAAGTTCGTCGTAACTGATCGGCCACTCCGGAGAGATTCCTCCGTGATGCCGGAGTTCGCTAAAGTCTTCCTTGCGGAGTCGGAACAGCGCAGCGCCGTAAAACTTTGTGTTCCCGCCAACGTAGTAGTTGGTGTGGGGATGGAGGTCCTTGCCGTCTTTGTCGAGCCACGACTCTTTGGTGTTGTAGTGGCCTTCGACATTGACGATCTTAGGGTCCCAATTCGCTTTTTCGCGCGGAACATAGTCGCCGCGCTCGAGGATGAGGATTCGTTTCCCAGAGGGCGCCAGGTGATAAGCGAGCGTGCCGCCGCCTGCTCCGGTACCGATGATGATTACGTCATAGCGATAGTCACTCATTTGCGAACCCTCCATTTGCTCCGCAGAATATGCAGCGTTTGTCGTTCTGGTGGTGGAGCTTGCAGCACTTCACGGCTGAATTTCCTTTGCGCCAGAGATAAACTTCGGCGGCTGCAAGCATGCCCAGCAAAGGCGCAGCGAAATAGATCCAAGCCCCAGTCCATATCCCCCCTGAAAGCCCTGATCCGAATGTCCGCGCCGGATTCATGCTCATCCCGGAAAACGGCGCTTCGATGGTGATGTAGATCGCAACCAGGAAGCCGGCAAATAGCCCCGTGTAGCGTCCGAGTCGCTCGTCGTTCGAAATGCG
>Ga0137366_10002450_pt1 | contig 14231 bp, 10 predicted proteins | sample SagtaG_8_FD_104938 | JGI IMG/M metagenome (GOLD analysis project Ga0137366, IMG submission 104938) | Vadose zone soil microbial communities from Sagehorn Ranch, Mendocino, California, USA - Sage1_L_60_16 metaG | ecosystem: Environmental > Terrestrial > Soil > Vadose zone | place: USA... | reverse complement strand
GCGCCGCCGGAGCTCTACGACGAGATCTCCCGGGAAGCGGACCGGCCGCTTCCCGGATCCGCCCGCGCCGGACAGATCTCGACCGTGGACCTCGTCCGACCCTACCGCGAGCGGCTCGGCGCCCTTCTCGACCTGCCCGCAATCCGCGACGCGGGACTCTCCGTCCTCGCCGACTCGATGCACGGAGCGGCGGGGACTCTGGTCGCCGAGGTCGTCGGGCCGGGCAGAACGAGAGTCGTGCCGTTCCGCTCCGAGCGCGACGCGCTCTTCGGCGGCGTGCATCCCGAGCCGATCGGGGCGAATCTCCAGGCCGCTTCCCGGGAGGTCATCGCGCGGCGTCTCGACCTCGCGGTCGCGCAGGACGGAGACGCGGACCGGCTGGGCACGCTCGACCGAGGGGGGGCGTTCGTGTCGCCTCACCGCGTGCTCGCGCTGCTCATCCTTCACGCTTTCCGGCGTCGCCGCCTGACGGGAGGGATCGCGAAAACCTTCTCGACGTCGCTCCTGATCGATCGCGTCGCGGAAAAGCTCGGTGTTCCCCTTTTCGAGACGCCGATCGGGTTCAAGCACGTCGCCGAGCTCATGAACCGGGGCCAGGTGGTCGCGGGCGGCGAAGAGAGCGGAGGATATGCCTTCGCGTTCCACCTTCCCGAGCGCGACGGAGTCTTCAACGCACTGCTGCTCTTGGAAAGCCTGGCGCAGAGCGGAAAGGACTTCGACGGAGCGCTCGCCGACCTCGCCTCGGAGTTCGGAAGCTTCGCGTACGGCCGGCGAGACGTCTCCCTCCCGGTGCCGGTCGTCTCGACCTACCTGCGTTCGGTTCGGAGAGATCCGCCGACGCGGGTGGCAGGCGTTCCCGTAACGGACGTGACCGAGAAGGACGGAGTCAAGTACGCTTTCGGCGCGGAGGGATGGCTCCTGCACCGGCTCTCGGGAACCGAGCCGATGGTCCGTCTCTATTGCGAGCACCGGGAAGACGACAAGGTCGCCTCGATCCTGGCCGAAGCGGAGGAGCGGTTGAGAACCTTCGCGGAAGGGTGAGAGGGAAGAGCGAAGCCGCCGCGTTCACGCCATGGGATGGTGCGTCGCGGCCGTTTGCTCTCTTCCGGACGGCGTCGAGCCGTCCGCTTAAAACGTCTTTAACACCGGACGGTTCCGCGAGTCGCGCTCAACCCGGACGGGCTTGCCGGCAAAGGACTCTCCCGCCGGCTTCCCGAAGCCGCCGCGGAGCGTGCTTCCTCCGCCGTACGGGGTTCCGTAGTAGGCCGTCAGCGCCTTGCGCACGTAATCCCGCGTCTCGCCGTAGGGAGGAATGCCGCCGTAGCGCGCGACCGCGACTTCCCCGGCGTTGTAGGCCGCCAGCGACTTCTCGAGGTTCCCGTCGAAGAGGCCGAGCAGATGGGAGAGGTACCGCGTTCCCGCCGCGATGTTCTGCGCCGGGTCGTGGACGTTGCGCGCGCCTTGGCGGCTCGCGGTTCCCGGCATCAGCTGCAGTAGCCCCCGCGCCCCTTTGGGGGACACCGCCGCGGGGTTGAAGCCCGACTCGACGAGCATGACGGACTTGACGAGGCGCGGGTCGAGCGAATGATCGTTCGCGGCCCGGGTGATGAGCGGGTCGAACTGGGAGGGGCGCGAGATCCGGGCGGCGAGCCACTGTTCCCCCCCGGCAGAGCGCCTTCCCGCGGTCGCCGTCTTCTCCCCGACGCCGTCGTTGTAGATGATCCTCTTGCCGTTTACGACCTGGATCCGAACCCTCGCCGACCCGGTCGCCGCGACGGCGAACAGAAGGCCGAGCGCAAAAAGACTTTTCGAGCGCATAAACAGTTTTGGGACGGCTTCGTCAACCGAGATGCGGTCATTATATTCCAGGCGTTTCGAGACCTCCGTTGGTGACGGCGGTCACGCAGCCAGGATCTCGCGAACCGCCTCCCGGCCCGCGCGAAGGCCCTCCGAAAGAAGCTCTTCCCGCTTCCCGCCGGCCTGGGCGAGGTCCGGCTTTCCCCCGCCGGAGCCGCCGAGAGCCTGGCCGATCCGGGCCGCCACTCGCGAGGCCGGGACCCGCTCGACCAGGTCCGGCGTCACCGCCGCGACGACCGACGTCTTGCCTTCCCGCGCGGTTCCCACCAGGACCACGCCGCTCTTGACGCGCGACCGCAGCGTGTCGGAGAGGTTGCGCAGCTCCGGAATCGACAGCCCGGGAACGAGCCGCGTAACGACGCGAACTCCCCCGATCTCCTCGCTCTCCCCTTCGCTTCCCGCATCGCCGGACGCGAGCTTCATCTTGAGAGAAGCGACTTCGCGCTCGAGCGCCTTCAACCGCTCCTCCCGCTCTTCCCACCGATCGACGAGCGTCTCGCGGGGCGCCTGCGCCGCCGCGGAGAGCCGGTTCAACGCCTCCTCGTCGTGGCGCAGGAGGTCGACCGCGCCGAGTGATGTGACGGCCTCGAGACGCCGGACGCCCGCCGCGAGTGATTTGTCCGAGACGATCTTGAACGCGCCGATTTCCCCGGTTCGCGGGACGTGGCAGCCTCCGCAGAGCTCGGTCGAGAAGCCGGGCACCTCCACGACGCGCACGCGATCGGAGTACTTGTCCCAGAAGAACATGTCGGCGCCGCGGCGCCGCGCTTCCTCCATCGGAAGGATGGACTTCGTGACCTCGCGGTCGCGCAGGACCTCGTGGTTGACGAGACGCTCGATCTCCGCGATCTGGTCGGGAGTCGGAGGAGCCGCGGCGGCGTAGTCGAACCGGAGCCGGTCGGGCGCGACCAGGGATCCCATCTGGCGTGCGCCGGCCCCGAGCACTTTCCGCAGCGCGGCGTGGAGCAGGTGCGTGCCGGTGTGGTTCGCCTGCGTGCGCCGGCGGACCCACTCGGGGATGCGCATGTCGACGGCCGCGTTGCGCTCGAGGCGGCCCCGGACGACCCGCACGCGGTGCGCGATCGTGTCGGGGCGCGGCTTCCAGACGTGAAGGACCTCGGCCTCTCCGCCCGGCCACTCGAAGGCGCCGGTGTCGGCGACCTGTCCTCCCCCTTCGGGATAGAAAACCGTCCGGTCGGTGACCGCCTCGCCCGTCTCTCCGGCTTCGAGCCGCGCCGCAGGCGCGCCGTCCCTTGCGAGCCCCACGACCCGCGCTCCGTCGAGAGCGATGAAGTCGTGCTCGGGATAGCCGCGGAAGACCGAGTGGCCCGAAGGCAGATCGAGCTTGTCGTAGACGGAGACGTCGGCGGCCTCGAACTTCGCGGCCGAGCGGGACGCCCGGCGCTGCTCTTCCAAGAGCCTTTCGAATCCTTCGCGGTCGAGCGCGACCCCCTCGTCGGCCGCGATCTCCTCGATCACCTCGATCGGGATCCCGTAAGTGTCGTAGAGCCGGAAGACCGTCTCTCCCGAGAGGATGGATTCGCGCCGCTGCCTCGCCCGGCTCGCGGCCTCCCCGATCCGATCGATCCCCTCGGAGAGGGTCCGCGCGAAGCGCTCCTCTTCCGGAATGAGGATTTCGGCGACGCGGCGGGCTACGGCGTCCGCTTCGTCCGGCTCGATGTGGATTCCGCGGTAGACGTCCACGACCGGACCGGTCAGACGGTGGAGGAAGGGCTCGTGCAGTCCGAGACGGCGCCCGTAGCGGAGCGCGCGCCGCAGGATGCGGCGGAGCACGTAGCCGCGCCCCTCGTTCGAGGGCAGAACGCCGTCGGCGATCAGCATGGTCGCGGCCCGCGCGTGGTCCGCGATCACCCGATACGGCGCGTCCTCGACGGCGAAGTTGCCGCGATACCGCGGGCCGCCGCTTTCGGAAACGATGTCCGACAGGCTCGAGAGGATCCCCGCGAAGAGGTCCGTGTCGAAGTTGTTTCCGACCCCCTGGAGCACCGCTGCGAGTCTCTCGAGACCCGCGCCCGTGTCCACTGACGGTCGGGGCAGGGGCTCGAGCTTGCCGGAGGCGTCCCGCTCGAACTGCATGAAGACGAGGTTCCAGACCTCGACGGTCTCGTCGCCGGCGCCGTTGACGCGGTCCGCGGTGTTCCCGGAAAGGTCCTCCCCCCGGAAGTAGTGGATCTCCGAACAGGGCCCGCACGGTCCCGTCTCCCCCATCGCCCAGAAGTTCTCGGACTCGCCGAACCGCAGGACCCGCTCCTTCGGGAGGTAGCGCTCCCATATCGCGGCGGCGTCGTCGTCGGAAAGGAACACGGTCGCCCAGAGGCGCGCGGGATCGAGTCCGTAACCGCGAACCCGGTCGGTCAGGAGCTCCCAGGCGAACCGGATCGCGTCTTCTTTGAAGTAGTCGCCGAAGGAGAAGTTGCCGAGCATCTCGAAGAAAGTGTGGTGCCGCCCGGTATAGCCGACGTTGTCGAGGTCGTTGTGCTTTCCCCCCGCCCGGACGCACTTCTGCGAGCTCGTAGCCCGCGCGTAGTCGCGGGTCTCCCGACCCGTGAAGACGTCCTTGAACTGCACCATGCCGGCATTGGTGAAGAGGAGGGTCGGGTCTTCCGCGGGGATCAGGGAGGACGACGGGACGCGGCGGTGCCCGCGCTCCTCGAAGTAGCTAAGAAACCGTTCGCGGACCTCGTTGGCCTTCATTACCGTTTTTGAAGCTTCTCTCGAACCGATCGATCATCTCAGAAACCTTCTCCGGCGAAAATCCCCGACGCGCCAGAGAGTCGAGCACGCGGCGCCGCCGGATGAGAGAGGGAAGCCGGGCGTTCGATTTCCAGGCTCGCTCCAACGCTCGGGAGAGCGCGGTTTCTTCCCGATCCGGATCCCTCTCCGCGAGCGCTCTTTCGACGGTCTCGCGCGAAAAACCGCGCGCGCGAAGCTCCCTCTCGAGGCGCCGCGTTCCATAGCGCTCCCCCCGGGTCCGCACCGCGGACCGGGCGGCGGTGAGGTCGTCGAGCAACCCCTCCCGTTCCAGGCGGTCGACCGCGCCCTGGACCGCCGTCCGATCGTAACCGCGATCGGCGAGCGCGCGGGAGATCTCCGTGCGTCCGCGCGGCCGGATCGAGAGAAGCCGCAAGGCGCGCTCGCGCGCAGCGTCGGAGGAGGAGGTACCGGGAGGGGTCTTCTTGTCCGTCTCTATCTTCCCGGCGGGACCTGATTCGAGAAGTCGAATGGAGACTCTTCGTCGAGCGGGTTGAAGTCGGTCGGCATTTCGAGGACCGAGTCCATCGCTTCCTGGGCGACGTCGCTCGTGGACTGGATCCCCTGAATCTTCAGCCGGAACTCGTTGGGGTTCGTCGCGCGGCGCAGCGCCTCTTCGAGAGTGATGAGCCCGGCCTTGTAGAGACCGTAGAGCGACTGGTCGAAGGTCTGCATCCCGTACTGGGAAGTGCCCGCCTGAATCGCGTCCCGCAGGAGGCTCGTCTTTTCCTTGTTCTCGATGCACTCGCGGACGTAGCCGGTCCGGACGAGGACCTCGACCGCGGGCACCCGCCCGAGGCCGTCGGCCCGCGGCATGAGCCGCATCGACAGGACCGCCCGGATGACCGCGCCCAGCTGGAGGCGGATTTGTTTCTGCTGATGGGGCGGGACGACCGAGATGATGCGGTTGACCGTTTCGGTGGCGTCGAGCGTGTGGAGAGTCGAAAGCACGAGGTGGCCGGTCTCGGCCGCGACGAGCGCCGTTTCGATCGTCTCGTAGTCGCGCATCTCACCGACTAGGATGACGTCCGGGTCCTGGCGCAAGGCGCTCCTCAGCGCGATCGAGAAGCCCTTCGTGTCCACGTCCACTTCTCGCTGGTTGATGATCGACTTCTTGTCCCGGTGGAGGAACTCGATCGGGTCCTCGATCGTCATGATGTGCTCGTTGCGGGTCGCGTTGATCAGATCGATCATCGCGGCGAGCGTGGTCGACTTCCCCGATCCGGTCGTTCCCGTGCAGAGAATGAGCCCTCGCTGCTCCTGGCAGATCTTCTCGATCACCGGCGGCAGCAGGAGCTCGCGAATCGTCCGGATCTTCTGCGGAATCACGCGGAGGACGAGACCGACCGTCCCCCGCTGCTGGAAGATGTTGCACCGGAAGCGGCCGAGCGTCGGAACCGAGTAGGCGATGTCGATCTCGAAGTTGTTCTTGAATTTTTCCTTCTGCCGGGCCGACATGATCGAGAACGCCATCGCGACGGTCTCTTCCTGCATGAGGGGACGCAGCTCGGCGAGCGGAATGAGCGTTCCGTCCACTCGGATGACCGGGTGGGACCCGACCTTCAGGTGCAGATCGGAGGCGCTCCTGTCGACCGCGATTTTGAGCAGATCGTTGATCAGCACGAATTTGTCTCCAGAGGGGATAGCGTACGCCCGATGACCGGGGATTGGAAGCCGGGAAACGGGAAGCGGGAGCCGGGAAATGGAAAACGAAGCAGGGGTCGTGTTTTCTCTCGTTTCCCCTAACCGGTTTTTCGTTTGCGGCTTTAGACCCGCGCTTCCACCGGGATGGGCGTCAACCATCCATACCGGTCCTCGACTTCGCCGTCCAAGAGCGCGAAGAAGTCTTTCTGGAGACGCTCGGTGACCGGACCCCGGGACCCCGTGCCGACCGGGATGCGATCCACCGAGCGAACCGGCGTGATCTCCGCCGCGGTGCCCGTGAAGAAGACCTCGTCGGCGATGTAGAGCATCTCGCGGGCGATCTGCTGCTCGACGACCGCGAACCCGGCGTCGCGCGCAAGCGTGATCACCGACTCGCGCGTGATCCCCGGCAGAATCGTACCGGCCAGCGGAGGAGTCAGTAGCCGCCCCTTGTAGACGAGAAAGATGTTCTCGCCGCTCCCCTCCGAGATGCGTCCCGCGTTGTCGAGCGCGATTCCCTCCGTGTAGCCATTGACGATCGCCTCCATCTTGATCAGCATCGAGTTCAGGTAGTTGCCGGTCGCCTTAGCCATCGCGGGAAACGTGTTGGGAGCCATCCGGTTCCACGACGAGACGCAGACGTCCACGCCGTTCTGCACGGCGTCCTCGCCCAGGTACTGTCCCCACCTCCACACGGCGATCACGACGTCGACGGGGCTCTTGAACGGGTTGACGCCCAGAGCTCCCAGCCCGCGATAGATCAAGGGACGGATGTAACAGGCTTCGAATCCGTTGGCGCGGATCGTGTCGAAGATCGCTCCCTTGAACTCCGCCGCCGTGTAAGGAATCTCCATCCGGTAGACCTTGCAGGAGTGATAGAGCCGCTCGATGTGGTCGTCGAGACGGAAGGCGGCCGGACCGACGCGCGTCATGTAGACGCGGGTGCCCTCGAACATCGCCGACCCGTAGTGGAAGACGTGCGAGAACGCGTGGATTTTCGCGTCGGCGAAATCCACGAGCCTTCCATTCATCCAGACCTTGGAAACCTCTTCATACGACATCGCGCGGGCCTCCAGTGTCGAGGTGGACCGGGATCGCGGGAGTATCCGCCGAGGTGGAGAGCGGTGTCAACGCTCTACGGCCGAGTGGAAAAGCGTGAGCGCAGCGATCGCTGCCGTTTCCGCGCGGAGCGTTCCCGCCGGAAGAGCGACGATTCTCCACCCGCGCTTCGACGCTTCGGTTTTTTCCGGATCCGTCCATCCGCCCTCCGGGCCGACGAGGAGCGCGGACGGGAGAGGAGCGAGCCGGAGCGGAAACCGATTGCCGTCGGCGTCGAAAAGTAGACGGTGCGCGCATCGCTCTTCTTCGAGAACCCGCTCGAGATCGACCGGTCCGGAAATCGTCGGCCAGTCGGCGCGCCCACACTGCTTGGAAGACTCTCGCGCGATCCGTTCGAGGCGCGGTACGAGACCGGCCGACGCGCGAAACGACTGTGTCCGGCCGCTCCGGACGACGACGACGCGCGCCGTGTCGAGCTCCGTCGCCTTCTCGACCGCCCAGGCGAGTCGCTCCGGCTTCAACCCCGCGAGGTACAGAGTGATCGGGGTCGGGGTCTTTCGCGATCGACCGACGACGATCTCGGAAACCCGCACGATCGCCTCTCCCCGCGAGAGACGGACGATTTCGGCGACGGCGTGGACACCGCTTCCGTCGGAGAGCAGCACGGGATCGCCCGGGCGGAGCCGACGCGAGCGCGCGTGCGCGGCCTCTTCGCGGGAGAGCTGCAGCGTTTCCCCAGGCGCACCGAGCGCCGGGACGATCAGCCGTGCTCGAGGATCACGCACGTCCATCCGTTCTCCCGCCGGCAGCCACTCAAAGCCCACCGGCGCGTCCGTAGCTTCGTCACGACCTCGCCATCTTGCTCCGTCGGGATCCCGGACACGATCAAGCGTCCCTTCGAGGCGACTCGGGCGAAGATTGCCGCGCGCATCGGGAGGAGCTCCTCGGGGAGCAGGTTGGCGACGACGATCGGAAAAGTTCCCGCGAGCGCATCCGGGGTGCATGCCGCGAGCACTACTCGCGCGCCGAAGGCATGCCGGCGGACGTTCTCGCGAGCCAGGAAGATCGCCTCCGGATCGGAGTCGAACGCGACCGCCAGGCTCGCCCCGAGAGCGGCCGCGGCCAGCGCGACGATCCCGGATCCTGTTCCGACGTCCAAGAGGCGCCGGCCCTCCAGCGGTTCTTCCTCGAGCGCCAGAAGGGCGAGCTGCGTCGACTCGTGCTGACCGGTCCCGAACGCGCAGGAGGCGGGGAGCGCGAGCGCGATGCGTCCCGGCGGCGCCGGCGAGTCCGAGACCTCGCCGGGATCGATCCAGAATCGTTTCCCGACCGGGAACGGGCGCGACGCGGCACGGTACGCTTCGAGCGGATCTTCTTCCGCGAGGTCCGTGACGAGCTCGTGCCGGACTTTCGCTGCGGCGAGCGCACTGCCCGCCGCCCGGGCGGCCCGCGCTTCCCGGTAGTAGGCGACGAGGTCGGGCCCCCGCTCCAGGAAGCCGAGAGGATCGAACAGAGACAGCAGACCGACGACCCCGTCGTCTTTCGCCTTGCGTCGAATGGTCAGGCGGGAATACTTGAGACGGGACAGCTGTCGACTTTCACGAGAAGATCTTCTTCGCCCGATCGAACACCTTGTTGCCACCGCCGACCGGCGCGCCGATCAACTCAGCGTACTCGCGAAGCAGCTCCTTCTCCTTCGCCGTCGGCCTCTCGGGAACGGCGACGCCGGCCCGGATTACCAGGTCGCCGCGGCCGCTCCTGCCCAGGCGTCCGAGGCCGCGCCCTTTCAACTTGATCTCCCTTCCGGCCTGCGTGCCGGCGGGGATCGTCACCTTCTCCGGCTCCCCGTCCAGGGTTGGCACCGAGATCTCTCCGCCCAGGGCGAGCGTCGGGAAGGGCAGGGTCAAAGCGAGGAGGAGGTCGTCGCCGTCGCGGGCGAAGATCTCGTCGGGGAGAATGGTCAACACGACGTAAAGGTCGCCGGAAGCGCCTCGGGCCGGACCCGCGTCGCCTTCGCCCGCCAGGCGAAGGCGTGATCCGGTCTCGACTCCTGCCGGAATCCGGATCTCCAGCTTGTGCTGCCCGCGCTTCCTTCCCTCTCCCTTGCACTGCCGGCACGGCTTCTCGATGATTTTTCCTTCCCCGCCGCAGTTGGGACACGGACGCGTGACCACCAGGAAACCCTGGGAGATGCGCTGGCGACCGCGGCCGCGACACGCCGAACACGTCACGGGAGACGTGCCCTTCTCCGCGCCCGATCCCCCGCAGTCGCCGCACCGCTCGAGACGCGAAACGACGATGGGGGCATCGATGCCAAACGCCGCGTCCTTCAGCGTGATGTCCATCCGGTAGACGAGATCGCTGCCCGCCATGCGCCTCTCGCGGGGGGCCGAGAAGCCGAAGAGCTCGCCGAAGAGATCGGTGAAGTCCGCGAACGTGGACGGATCGAACCCGCCGAAGCCTCCGCCGCCGGCCGATCCGACGCCGGCATGACCGAAGCGGTCGTAGCGCTGCCGCCGCTCCGGATCGGAAAGCACCGCGTACGCCTCGGACGCCTCCTTGAACTTCTCCGAAGCCGCCGGGTTGTCCGGATTGCGGTCCGGGTGGTACTGCAGGGCGAGGCGTCGGTATGCCGACTTCAACTCGGCCGTCTCCGCCTCGCGGGAGACACCCAGCACCTCGTAGTAGTCGCGCCGGGTCGGCATCTCTACGATCCCGGCGCGGCCACTTCGCCGGCGCCGGCGGCGGCGCGCTGCAGCATGACGCGGGTCAGGACCTTCGAGACCCCCTGCATGTCGAACAGGGCCTCGTTCAATTCGTCGCGGGACTCACTCGAAGCGATCTCGCGCGAGCGCAGCAGAGTCTCTTCGATGCGCTCCCTCTCGTCCGGCGCGAGCGCGGAGGAAAACTCCGTCAGCACCCGTTCGTTCGACGACAGCATTCCTTCGAGTCGGTTGCGCATCTGGGCAAGCTCACGCCGGTCGTTGTCCGCGGCCGCGAAGGTCTCGGCCTCGCGGATGATCCGGTCGATCTCCGACTTCGAAAGGCCGCCGGCCGGGTTCAACTGCATCCCCTGCGCCTTGCCGGTCGCGAGGTCGCGCGCGGAAACGTGGACGATCCCGTTCGAATCGATGGCGAACGTCACCTCGATCTGGGGGACGCCACGGGGCGCCGTCGGCAGGCCGACGAGCTCGAATCGGCCGAGAGACTTGTTCTCCCGGGCGAGCTCGCGCTCCCCCTGCAACACGTGGATCTCCACGACCGACTGGTTGTCGGCCACCGTGGTGAAGACCTTGGTGTTCTTCGTCGGGATCGTCGAGTTGCGCTCGATCAGTTTCTCGAACAGGCCCCCGTGGGTCTCGATCCCGAGCGAGAGCGGCGTCACGTCGAGGAGGACGACTTCCTTGATCTCGCCCTTCAGCACGCCGCCCTGGATCGCGGCGCCGATCGCGACGACCTCGTCCGGATTGATCTCCCGCGACGGGTCCCTCCCGAAGAGCTCCGCGACCATCCGCTGGACCTTCGGGGTGCGGGTCTGTCCTCCGACCAGGATGACCTGGTCCACGTCGGACGGCTGCATCTTCGCCGAAGCGAGCGCATCGAGGCACGGCGCCGCGGTGCGGTCGATCAGGTCCGCGACGAGCTGCTCGAACTTGTCCCGGGTCAAGGTCCGACTGATGTGCTTGGGTCCCGAAGCGTCGGCCGAGATGAACGGGAGAGTGATGGTCGTCTCCATCGCGCTCGATAGCTCGCACTTCGCTTTCTCTGACGCTTCCTTCAGGCGCTGCAGCGCCATGCGGTCCTGCTTCAGATCGATGCCTGCCGACTTCTGGAAGTCTTCGAGGAGCCAGTCCATGATCTTCTTGTCGAAGTCCTCGCCCCCCAGGTACGTGTCGCCGGCCGTCGCTTTCACCTCGTAGATTCCGTCGCCCAGCTCCAGGATCGAGATGTCGAACGTTCCCCCGCCCAGGTCGTACACCGCAACGATCTCGCTCCCTTTCCGGTCGAGGCCGTACGCGAGCGCCGCCGCGGTCGGCTCGTTGATGATCCGCAGGACGTCCAATCCCGCGATCCGCCCCGCGTCGCGCGTGGCCTGGCGCTGCGCATCGTCGAAGTACGCCGGCACCGTCACGATGGCTTCGGTGATCTCCTCGCCCAAGACTTCTTCCGAGAATTCCTTGATCTCGTGGAGGATGAAGGCGGAGATCTCCTCGGGGCTGTATTCGTGGCCGCGCGATCGGATCTTCACGTCGCCGTTCGCGGCTCGAACGATCTCGTACGGGAGAATCTGCCGCGCGTGCGCGGTCTCCTGGGAGTCGAACTTCCGACCGACGAGACGCTTGACCGCGAACACGGTGTTCAACGGGTTCGTGATCGCCTGGCGCTTCGCGATCTGACCGACGAGCCGGTCGCCCTCTTCGGTGAACGCCACGATCGAAGGGGTCGTGCGGCTGCCCTCCCGGTTCGCGAGGACCTGGGGCGAGGTGCCTTCGACGGCGGCCACGCAGCAGTTCGTCGTCCCGAGGTCGATGCCGAGGATCTTGCTCACGCTACCCGTGCTCTTCTTCCGGGCGATTCTCGCCGGACGCCTCGCCCGGACGGACCGCGACCTTGACCAGCGCCGGAAGGATCAGCCGGTCGCCGATCGTGTAGCCCTTCCGCAGGACTTCGAGAATCGTGTTCGGGGGGGCATTCGACTCCTCGGTCGCGACCGCCTCGTGGAGATTCGGGTCGAAACCGCCGGCCGTATCGACCTCGCGCAGCCCGTGCTTGCGCCAGAGGTCGGTCAGCTGCCGGTGGATGAGAAGGATGCCCTGGCCGAAGTCGCTCTCGAGATCCTTGGAGGAGGCGTGCGACAGCGCGCGTTCGAAGCTGTCGACGACCGGCAGGAACTCCCGGGCGAGGTCGGCGAGGGCGAGCCGACGGGACTCGGCCTTCTCGCGCTCACTTCTCTTGCGCAAATTCTCGAACTCGGCGAGCTTGCGGAGGTGACGCTCTTTCAGCTCCTCCAAGTCGTGCTGAACCGACTTCAGCTTCTCCTCGGCCGCGGCGATGGCCGACCGCTCTTCCTCCGCGAGCGCGGCGTCGAGCGACTCGCCCGTGTCTTCCAGGAGGATGCGGTCCTCGTCCTCGGCGTCATTCCGCCGGTCGCGGTCAACCATGCGGGGGCTCCCGCCGACGGTTCTCGCGGCTCTCGAGCCGCTCGGAGAGCGCGCGGCCGAGGAGCTCGACGACCGGGATCACCCGCGGATACTCGCGCCGGGCCGGTCCGATCACTCCGAGCATTCCGGTCAGTCTCTCGCCCGGGCCATACGACGTCAATACGGCCGACAGCCGCGGATCGGACGCGAGGCTCGCCTCGGAACCGAGGACGACGCACGTTTCTCGAGCGTCGAGGTACCGCGTGACGAGATCGAGCAGGCGCGCCTTCTCGTCGAACGCGCGGAAGATCCTCTTCAAGCTTTCGACGTCGGAGAACTCCGGCTTGTCGAGCAGCTTCGAGGCGCCGTCGACGTAGACGTGCTGCTCCCCCTCCCGCGCGTCGAGCGCGAGCCGGGCGAGATCGAGCGCGCGCCCGAGCATCCGATCGCAGGCCGCCTTCTCTTCGGTCACCTCGTCTTGCAGGCTCCGCCGCACCTCGTGGAGCGTCCTGCCGGCATACTCCCGGCTGAACCGTTCGCTCGCGTCATCGAGCTCCCGCGAGGTGTAGTCGCCCCCGGTCTCGATGACCCGGGACAGGACGACGTCGGGCTCGTTGACCTGCACGACGAGGACTTTTCCGGGCGCGACCGAGAGAAACCTCAAGGTCTTCAACACGGTGTGGAGCGCATCGGGCGCAACCACGAACCCGACCTCCCCGGAAAGGCGTGAGAGCAACCGGGAGGCGGTCTGGAAGAGACCGGTGACCTCCGGCCCGGCGGACGCCAGATCCAGATCCACCTGCTCGCGGACTCCCTCGTTGATCCGCCGGTTCCTCACGAGCTCGTCGATGTACAGCCGATAGGCGCGATCCGTCGGCACCCGCCCCGCGGAGGTGTGCGGCTGCGCAAGATAGCCGCCGTCGGTCAGGTCCGCCATGATGTTGCGGATCGACGCCGGGGAGAGGTGGAACCGGCTCGACTTGAAGAGCGTCCGGGAAGAGACGGGCCTGCCGGTGTCCACGTGGACCCGGATGATCTCTTTCAAGATCGCCTGACTGCGCGTGTCAAGTGTGCTCATGAATTCGCTTCTGGCACTCTCGCGCGGAGAGTGCCAGATTCAGGGTAGCGGCGGGAGCGGTTTCAGTCAAGGACGCGGAGTTCGCCAGGTCGTAGACTCCGCGCCGTGTCGGAGGATCTCGAAGATCCCGCGATCGTTCTCGTCGGTCCCGGCCGGGCGGGCCGCGCGTTCGCGCGCTCCTGGACCGCGGCCCGCGGCCGAATCGTGCTGGCGGGGCGCGACGCGGACGCAACGCGAAGATTCGCGGCCGAGCTCTCGGGAGCGGAGGCGCGGGATCTCGGCGACGGCGGCTCGCTCGGCGGCGACGTCCTCATCCTCTCCGTTCCCGACGACGCGATCGCTCGGGTCGCGGCCGCTCTCGTTCCGAGGGGCACCTGGCGGTTCGCCCTCCATTTCTCGGGGGCGCTTCCGAGCGGCGTCCTCGCTCCGCTCGTCCCCGCAGGCGCGAAGCTCGCGTCCTTACACCCTCTCCGCGCATTCAGCGGCGCGTCCCGCGAAAACTGGAAAGACGCCTTCGTGGCCGTCGAAGGGGACGAGCCCGCGGCGGAGGCGGCCGCCGCGATCTGCCGCCGGGTCGGCGCGCGCCCGCGGGAGATCCTCGCTCTCGGCAAGCCGCTCTACCACGCGGCAGCGACGCTCGCCGCGGGAGGATCCGCGTCTCTCCTGTCTTTGGCGGCGCG
>Ga0137366_10002444_pt1 | contig 14237 bp, 11 predicted proteins | sample SagtaG_8_FD_104938 | JGI IMG/M metagenome (GOLD analysis project Ga0137366, IMG submission 104938) | Vadose zone soil microbial communities from Sagehorn Ranch, Mendocino, California, USA - Sage1_L_60_16 metaG | ecosystem: Environmental > Terrestrial > Soil > Vadose zone | place: USA... | reverse complement strand
TTCGCCACACGACGCTACTTAGGAGCGATCCAAGTGGCTCGGGAGTCGACGTTCAAGCTTCAATTGGGCCTGCTGGTTAGCTCAAAGTGAACCAGGACCTTGGGCTCAGAGTCCTGAGCGAAATCATGGGATGGGATAATGATCGAGCGAGACGGGAGTTCGTGTGGCTGAAGCTCATGTCTCGTTTCAAGTACGATGGCTACCACGACTTCGTCGCGGGAATGCGGTTCGTAGAGAGTTTGGCGAGCTGGATTCAGCAGTTCCTGCCGAGTGAGCGCGAGAGTGCTTATGCATTTCTGCGAAGTAGGATGGTCTATGTCGGCACGGCTGAGATGAACCACCTCGTCGACCAAGCATATCCAGAGACGATTCGTCGGTGCCTCGTGCGCGCCGTGGCCCAGCGCTATGGCGTTCCTACTTATCGGGTTTGGGCGACGCCTGACGCGACACGTGCATATAATCGATTACTACGACAGACCCTCTTCATGGGACTGAGCGACGGAGCTCGCATAGATGTTTTTCGAAGGTCGAACGCAGGCATTGTGAGTAATGAGCAGGTCGTTGTGGGGATGCAAATCGCCGATGAGAAATGGACTGACCTTTTGGCAACCCTTCAGAAGGATGTCCACCCTACGGCCAAGTTCGCCTACGTGTATCTTCTGGATGATTTCGTTGGGAGTGGCAAGACGCTTCTCCGGAAGGATGGCAAATCGTGGAAGGGCAAACTCCTCAAGTTCTGGGACAACGTGAAGACACGGATTTCAACCCATTTTGAGGATGATTGGGTACTCTGTGTTCACCACTATCTCGCGTCTCATCAGGCGAGCAAAGGAGTCCGCGACACGGAGGCTGAGATTCGGGCAGCCCGGGCGGCACGGTGGTTTCAACACGTAGAATTCTCCTTCGGAACCATTCTTCCTTCATCGCTTCCAATCGATCGGACGCGCGATCCAAACCTGATGGCTCTGATCGACAAATACTATGACGATGCTCTAGAAACCGAACACACAAGCGTCGGTGGGGGAGACGTGAGACTAGGGTTCGGGGGCTGCGCTCTGCCTCTGGTGCTAGAGCACAACACACCTAATAACTCGATAGCCCTGCTCTGGGCCGAGACTCGAGGACTGAACGGGAAGCACTCGATGAGGCCACTCTTCCGACGTCGCCAGCGTCATACATGACCCTCCATGGATAACCCATTTCTAAAGCGAGCGACTGAGCGCCTCCGGGACGAGGAGGCGTTTCTGGCGCTTGTTAGTCCGGAACCCGTCACGACGTTTCTCGGCGACTACGGCCGTACGGGTGAACTCTATGATCGTTTGATCCTAGTGCGCGGCGCGCCCGGAAGCGGGAAAACGACGCTCGCAAGGCTTTTTCAATATCAGACGATCACTGCCCTCCTGCGCAATCGAAACCATTCTTCGTTCAAGGCTCTGCTTGCGGCGCTGGCGGACTGCGGTGCGGTCCGGGACGACTGTCCGGCGCTGCTGGCTTGTAGGCTGCCGATGGAGTCGGACTATCGGGACATCTGGGAGTTTCCTTACCCAGAGGACCTTCGCACGAGCTTGCTGACTACCCTAATTCAGGCTCGGGCGGTCTTGGCGTGGCTCAGAAACATTCGCTCGAGTGGTGTCGACGAAGATGCCATTGAGCTTGTTCCAAAGGATGACGGGCTCGGTGCCGTTGCAACTGTGGGCGGCACGAGTGGAACAGGAATTCTGGAGCGTGCTAAGACAGTTGAGCTCGCCCTGTACAAGATTGCCGGATCGCTCATCGCACCGGACCAGTCCGTCCTCGAATCCAGCGGGATCGGAGCGTACCGTCCGTTTGACATCGTCGATCATTTCATCGTCGCGACAGATGTGGCCGGCGTTCCGCGACGTGTTGCCTTGCGGCCCCTCCTCATCCTGGATGATGCTCATACTCTGCACCCGAGTCAGTTCCGCAGCGTCGAGCGCTGCCTGGTTCGCCGCGAGCTCCGGTTGGCTCGCTGGATCCTAACCCGTCTAGACATCCTTGCACCGCGAGAAGTCCTTGCTGGTAATGCTGGCCACTCGGAGGCATCCGGGGAGTTGCCTGGAATCATCGCTACCCGTGACTCCCTCGAAGTCTGGCTTCAGACAAGCTTGCAGGATCGCCGCGAGAACCGCACGGCTTTCAGACGAATGGCCAAAGACATGGCTGCTCGCTACCTACGCCAGATGCCACTCTTCGCCGCGCGGGGTTTGGGCAACCTTGGCGACTTTTTGAGCACTGAAGTTACGCCGATGGCGCCGGGAAAGGTCCGCGAGCTATCGAAGCAGGTTGATGCGAGTCAAGAACAACTCGACATCGCGCCAACTCGTCGAGCTCAACTGGAAGCTGAGATCGAGCGGTACTCACTGGGCTCCCGCAGCGGTCAACTCACAGCTGAATTACGGCTCGCCATGCTTAGCATCATGATGTATCGCTACGCCAATCGTGTTCCGCAGGAGAGTTTGTTTGCCCAGGACGATCCTGAACCATCTCGACCGCTGGTGGCCGACAGCACGGTTCTAGATGCTGCTCGTCTTCACATGCTACACCGTTTGGGGCGGCCGTTCTTTTATGGGATCGATGCGCTGTGCGATGCCGGCTCTGAGAATGCTGAGCAATTCTTGAGGTTGGCCTCGCTTTTGGTGGAGCAAGCGGCCACTCAGATAACCCGGTCAAAACCCCCTTCGATCGATGCCGGCACGCAACATAGACTGTTGACGGACCGCGCCACGGAGATACTGGATCAGTGGAGTTTTCCCTACCACTCTCTGGTTCGTAGCTTGACTCACGCGATAGCGACCCGTTGCCTGAGTGCCTCTCTAGAACCGAATGCATGGCTAGGGGCTGGCGCCAATTCGTACGGTGTGCGGGCGAGTGAGTTCTCCAGAATCGCGGAGGATCAACCCGAGCTTGCACGTGTGCTCCAGTTTGGGCTCGCCTATAATGCGCTGACACTAATCCCGAAGTATCAATGCAAGGATGAGGAATGGTGTCTACTCGAGCTCGGTGGCACCGTGATACTCCATTACGGTCTCACGCTCAAGCGTGGGGGATTCCTCGAGGGCACCGTCACCGACCTCGCTCGAATGGTCTTAGCTACCGAGCAGTGATCGGCCAGCGTAGGCGATGGGATCCGTGTGTCGATCACCGAGACGATACGGCACGGGCGTTCGTTCAGGATTATTGGGGAGCGGACTCTCGCCGGATATTGATCATTGCAGGTGTTGGGTTCGATCCGCGTGCGGGGATCATTGCCCAACTCTTATACGACGCGGCGGGTAGCCGAGTTAGCGCGGTTTTCGTACGAGAGGAGCGGCCGAGCACCGATGCAGCACTCACTGCCCGGGCCACCGCCAATCTCCTTGCCATGCAAGCGGCCATTCCGCGGCATGCCCTCGTGAGTATTCAGGTCTTCGCCGCTGACAATGCAGTCACTGGGGGGCGCACCGTCGTTGGAGAGTTGGGGCAGACATTGAATGCCCTCATCGATGGTATCAGCGACGTGGTGGTCGACTTTAGTGGGCTTTCAATCGGGATCAGCTTTCCGATCGCGAAGTACCTTCTGCAACGGTTTACGCGTGTCGGACCAAACCTCCACGTCATGGTAGTGTCTGATCCCGAACTTGATTCTGAGATAAGGCCAATACCTGGCGAGTCTCCGAATGCTATCCACGGTTTCGCGGGAAGGCTGAGGCTTGAGGAGACCGCCCGCGCGGCCAAGCTTTGGGTACCTCAGCTAACGAGAGGTCAGCGGCCAATTCTGGACATCATCCACCGTGAAGTAGCGCCCCACGACATCTGCCCGATTCTTCCGTTTCCGGCTAGATCGCCCAACGCAGGTGACATGTTAGCGGAGGAGTACCAGGACGAGCTGCGCGGCATTTGGGATGTAGATCTACGCAACATTATCTACGCCGATGAGGAAGACCCACTAGATGTATATCGAACGTTACTCGAGGTCGACGATGCTAGAGAGCCGGTTTTCAGAAGCGTCGGTGGATCTCTGTCAATTCTGTCTCCAGTGGGCAGCAAGGTGGTAGCTATGGGGGTCCTCATGGCTGCCGTGGAGAGGGATTTCCCCGTGGTCTATGTTGAGGCGCTGGGCTTCTCTGTCGGCCAGACAGCGCTCGCAAACTGGTCGATGGACCGCGGCCGCTTAGCCCATGTGTGGCTCTCTGGTGACGCATATCCGCCTCATTCCTCCGACAGATCTCCCGATGCCACGATCGAATAGAGCATCGCTGAAACGTCCCTTTGGACTGTCGAGAAAGAAGCCGACGGTTGTCGGCACCGGACTGATCGCGCTGGACGTTGTTTTTGGAGAAGGCAAGCAGCGTACCACACGCGCTTGGGCCGGGGGCACTTGCGCCAATGTCCTTGCGATTCTGAGCTACCTCGGCTGGCATGCGTATCCGGTCGCGAGGCTGAATGGTGACTCGGCCGCACGACGCGTCGAGCGTGATCTACGACGTTGGGGCGTCCGCCTTGAATGGGCGAAACTCCAGCCCGGTGGTCGCACGCCCATTGTTGTTCAACGCATCATGTCAGACGACTCGGGGAATGGGCTTCACCGCTTCTCGCTGCACTGCCCCCATTGTGGCGGCTGGCTCCCTACCTATCAGGCTGTCCCTGCACGAGTGGTTCGGAGTCTCACGCTCGAAGTGCCTGATTCAAGTGTCGTCTTTCTTGATCGTCCTTCAAGGGGTTCGATAATCCTCGCGGAGCACTATAAGCAAAAGGGTGCCCTTATCTTTTTCGAACCGTCTGGTAAAGGAGATGTTGGGTTATTCCGGCGTGCGTATCAACTAGCTGACATCATAAAATACTCTCGCGAACAGGCAACGGGCTTGGCGCTCCATCGCCCGCGTTCGTTGCAAGCGCCAGTTGAAGTAGAAACACTGGGTTCTGCAGGTCTAAGGTATCGAACGGCGTTGCTGGGAAGAACCCAGCGAGCGTGGACAGAGGTGCCAGCTTACAAAGTCCACCAGGTAAGCGATCCTGCGGGTGCGGGAGACTGGTGTTCAGCTGGGATCTTACACTTCCTTGGGCGACGAGGGTACGCGGGCCTTGAGAAGATCACGAGCGTGGGTCTCTTGCGAGCGTTTCGATTTGGCCAGGCTCTTGCGGCATGGAATTGTGGATTTGAGGGTGCAAGGGGAGGCATGTACGAAGTATCATTGAGTCAATTCCGAGAATCGGTGGGTCATATCTTGAAGGGTGCTCGTCCTGTTGCTCACACGAACGATGGGAAGAAGGAACCTAGGACTCGGTTATCTGTGACGATTTGCCTGACCTGCGGCACGTGACCGCTCAAGGTTCACAACGGACTTCGTTTCGTTCCTGTCGCTGTACCCCTCCGATCAGTTCCTCACAGTGAACGGTCCCCTAAAAGAGGGTGTTGCGCCTTTGCCATCACACCTTCTTCCTGGTCCAGCGGCCGGCGTCGCGGGAGATGACTTTGGCCATCATCTCCGCGAAAGCGTCATCGAGATCGATCTGCTGCGAGTTGGCGAGGCAGATCACGACGAAGAGGATGTCGGCCAGCTCCATGGCAATCGAGCCGGGCGCTTCTTCGGGCTTCTTCGGCTTCGGACCGAAGCGGTGATTCACTTCGCGAGCCAACTCGCCGACTTCCTCGGCGAGACGCGTGACGTTCGCGAGCGGGGTGAAGTATCCCTGCTCGAACTGCCCCACCCACTGATCGACGGCCTGTTGGGCCTCTCGAAAACTCATGGCTGACCTCGTCGCGCCTTTTCGGGGTGAGCGGTTTGCCGACGTTGCCCGGCTCAGCCGTCTGATCGCGCCTCCGTATGACGTAATCGATCCGGCGGAGCGCGCGCGTCTCGCGGCGCTCGACGCTGACAATATCGTCCACGTGATGCTGCCGGAAGCACCGCCGGGACGACCCGAGGACGACCGTTATCGCGTCGCCGCCGAGCGCCTCGCCGCCTGGCGCCGCAGCGGCGTGTTGCGGCGCGACGCGGAGCGGGTGCTGTTCGTGCTGGCCCAGGAGTTCACGCTCCCCACCGGCGAACGCCGGACCCGGCGCGGCGTGTTCGCGGCGGTCGCCGCGGAAGGGTACGAGCCGCGCCGCATTCGCCCCCACGAGCGTACGCACGCCGGACCCAAGGCGGACCGGCTGGCGCTGCTGCGGGCGACCGCGACCAACATCGAATCGATCTTCTTGCTGGCGCCCGATCACGATCGTGTCCTGGCGAACGCCGTGGCCGCGGCCGCTCAAGGGACGCCCGATGCGACGGCGGAGCTGAATGGCGTGGGAATCCGTCTCTGGATCGTTCATGACCCCTCCCCCTTCCCCCTTCCCCCCTCCCCGCTTTACATCGCCGACGGGCATCACCGTTATGAGACCGCCGGCGCGTACGCTCGGGAGAACCCGAAGGCGGATCGTGTGCTGGCGCTCATCGTATCGGCGCAAGATCCCGGTCTCGCCGTGTTGCCGACCCATCGCGTGATCTTTGGCACGGGGCGGGAGCTGGAGCGGATGCTTCCGCATTGGCGGGAGTGGTTCGATGTCCAGACGGTCCCCGCGGGACGCGATCCCGTCGCTGTCCTCACGTCGTTGGGTCGCGACCGCACGGCCTGTCTCGTCGCGGACCGCTCGCGCGTCATGGCGCTGCTGCTCCGCCCCGGCGCGTTGGCTGACCGGTTGCCGAGCCTGGCGCAGAGCGCCGCCGTGCGCGACCTGGACGTCGCGCGCATCGAGTCGCTCGTCGTGAAGCAGATTCTTGGCGCCGAGACGTCGACGCCGATCGTGCGGTACGTCGCCGATGCCGACGAAGCGCTGGCGATGGTGCAGCGTGGCGGCGCCGCGCTTGCGGTGCTGCTCAATGCAACCCGGGTCGATCAGGTGTTTGCGGTCGCCGATGCCGGCGACGTGATGCCGCCGAAGTCGACCTACTTCGTTCCCAAGGTGCCGAGCGGACTAGTCTTGAGGCCCCTGACGTAACGCGGCGATCAGCGCTTTGCAGAATTGCGGCAAATCGGCCGGCGTGCGCGAAGAGATGAGATTGCCGTCGACCACGACCGCGCTATCCTCCCACACCACGCCCGCGTTTTCCATGTCATCCTTGATCGCACGGACGCTGGTGGCGCGCTTGCCCTTCAGGATCTTGGCCGAGATCGGCACCCAGCCCGCGTGGCAGATGAACGCCACCGGTTTGCCGGCCTGGTACACCTCGCGCGTCAGCCGCAGCACCTTGTCGGAGCGGCGCAGCTGGTCGGGCGCGAACCCACCGGGGATCACCAGGGCGTCGAAGTCTGCGGCGTCGATCTGGTCGACGTCGGTATCGACGGTGACCGGATAGCCGCGCTTTCCTTGATAAGTGCGGTCGCCCATGCCGGCCACCGTCGTGGCCGCGCCTTCTTCCTCGAGCCGGATCTTGGGATACCACAGCTCCAGATCTTCGTACTGCGCGGCGGCAAAAATGAGGACACGCTTCCCTTTGAGCGTCATGCGCGGAACCTATATCTTTTTCAGTCATGAATCCACGCCTGCTATTACTCCTCGCGGTCGTCTCAGCCTGTAGCCACAAAGCTGATATCGTGATCACGGGTGGGAGTGTATGGACGGGTCTCTCCACTGGACGCGGCCAGCCCGGCGCTGTCGCCATCAGCGCCGGCAAAATCCTCGCCGTAGGCGACTCGGCCGACATCGCGCGCTATGTCGGTTCCAGGACCGAAGTGCTACGCGCCCATGGCGGTCTCATTTTGCCCGGCTTTGCGGATGGGCATACCCACTTCATCGACGGCGGTTTTCAGCTCGCCTCGGTGAATCTGCGCGACGCCGCGACGCCGCAGGAGTTTGTGCGCCGTCTCAAGGAATACGCCGCCCGGCTCAAGCCGGGCGAATGGATCACCGGCGGCGACTGGGATCACACGCTGTGGCGCGGCGCACCGCTGCCCCAACACAGCTGGATCGATTCCGTAACGCCCAACAACCCCGTCTTCGTGAACCGCCTCGACGGGCATGAAGCTTTGGCGAATAGCGCGGCGATGCGTGCGGCCGGCGTCACCAGAGCCACGCCGGCCCCGGTCGGTGGCGAGATTCCGCGCGACTCGCGCGGCGAGCCGATCGGCATATTCAAGGATCAGGCGATGGGGCTGATCTGGCGCGCCGCGCCCGATCCCTCGCCCGAGCAGCGCGATTCCGCGCTTGCGCGTGCCCTCGCGCATGCCGCGTCGCTCGGCGTCACCGCGACGGGACACATGTCCGCTTCGTGGGCGGACCTCGCGACCTACCGGCGGCTGGAGCACGCGAACCGTCAAACCGTGCGCGTGTTCCTCTATTTGCCGCTCGACGATTGGCGCACCGTCGCCGAGAGTGTCGGGCGCGCCGGCACGGCCGACGACTGGGTGCGGATCGGGGGCGTGAAGGGTTACATGGATGGCTCCGCCGGATCGCGCACCGCGTATTTCTTCGAGCCGTTCTCTGATTCGGCGAATTACCGCGGCCTGATGCAGCACCCCGAAGCCGACATGCGGCAATGGATCGGCGCGGCGGATTCAGCCGGATTGCAGATCGCGGTGCATGCGATCGGCGACCGGGCGAACGCGATTCTGCTTGCGATCTATGACAGCGTGGCCCGCGCGCATGGCGCCCGCGACCGCCGCTTCCGCGTCGAGCACGCGCAGCACCTGCGCGCCGAGGACATTCCGCGCTTCGGCCGGCTGCGCGTGGTGCCGTCGATGCAGCCGTATCACGCGATCGACGACGGTCGCTGGGTCGAGCAACGTATCGGTCCGGTGCGGATCCGCACGACGTACGCATTCCGCACGCTGCTCGACTCGGAGGCACCGCTCGCCTTCGGCTCCGATTGGACCGTGGCGCCGCTCGACCCGATGCTGGGGGTCTACGCGGCCGTCACACGCCGCACGCTTGATAATCGCAATCCCAATGGCTGGGTGCCCGAACAGAAGATCACGGTCGGGGAAGCGCTCCGTGCGTACACCTCCGGGAACGCGTGGGCGACCTTCAACGAGCAGAAGTGGGGCACCCTCGCGGCCGGCCGCTTCGCCGACGTCGTCGTCCTGGACCGGGACCCGTTTGCGATCCCGCCGGATTCCCTCGGCGCTATCAAGCCACTCTACACGATCGTGGGGGGGAGGGTGGTCTACCGGAAGCCATTATGACGTTTGGCGCGGGGTGGGAAGCCGGGGATTGGCAACCAGGATATATTCGCTCAAACACGCCCTCTCCGGAGCGGCATGTTGCGACGGTTCTCATTCGTTCTCTTGGGGCTGTTCACCGCGGCCGGCCCGGTGCAGGGCCAGCGGCTCGCCGTCCTCGATCGCAAGCTCAAGGAAGTAGAAGCGTGGGCCCGCGAGGACACGAACGACGCGGAGCGCCAGTACTTTCTCGCCATCAGGCACTGGAAGGAACACCACTGGCGGGAGACGGATAGTCTCCTGCGGCTCGCGATCCAGCTCGAGCCGCGCTACGCCGAAGCATATCTCGCGTTGTATTACCTCCCCTTCGCTCGCCGGCCATCGCTGCGAGACGAGGAATTGAACGGCCACGTCCCGGATGCCTGGAAGTCCCCGCTCGAAGAAGCGAATCGGTTCTATCAACGGGCGTTCCGCACCGACCCGATGGTCGCCTTCAATATCCTCAGCGTCGCGTACGATATCGAGGAACCGCGAGCCATCGATCTCTCTCCCAGTGAGTATCTCGCGTATCAGCGCTGCTGCGCCTGGGCGGTGGACTTCGGCCTCGGCCGTTACCGCTCCGCCTACGAGCGGCTGAAGGCGCTCGCCCAGCGGGAATACGACGAGACGAAGCATCCTGAGCGGGTCCCCGACGGGCTCTTGTGGCTTCGCGGGCTCGCCGGCGCGCACACGCTGCAGATCGACGCCGCGATCGCCGATTTTCGCGCGCTGCTCGACCGCTCGCTCAAGAAGTTACAGCGCGACGAGATCGTGCACGTGCCGTTGGGGGATAACGAATATCGTTTCATGCTCGCTGCTCTCCACCACGTTGCCGGCCATACCGACAGCGCCGTCGCGCTGTATCAGGAGGCGCTCGAGCATGACCTCGGGCTCGTGATGGCGCACACCTACCTGGCCAGTATTTACGACAAGGCCGGGAGAGCGGAGGACGCCATGTTGGAGCGGCGGCGCGCCGCCGAAGTGAGCACCGACGATCCTACGGCGCTGTTCGATCTGGGCATGTCGCTGTTCAATTGGGGGATGACCACGCAGGCTGAAGAGCCCTTGCGCCAGGCGATCGCGCTGAACGCGCGCTACTCGCCGCCGTACTATCTGCTGGCCCGCGTGGATGAGGAGCTCGGCCGCATCGGCGACGCGCGCGAGCATTACAAGCGGTTTCTGGCGCTCGCGCCGCTGCGGCTGGATGACCTGCGTGGCAGTGCCCAGCAACGGCTGGCCAACCTGAAGTGAGCTCAGCCGGAGTATTTGAACCCTGCTTCCTGCAAGGTGAGCGGCTCGCCCTCGTGCTCGACGCCCGCGGCGACCACTTCGCCGAGCACGAGCGTGTGATCGCCGGAGGGCAGCGTCGCGACGACCCGGCATTCGACCCAGCCGAGGGCGTCCGTCAGCACGGGCACGCCTGACACCGGCGCCGGCTTGGTCTTGATGCCCTTGAGTTTCTGCGGCGCCTGCTCGGAGCTGCGTCCCAGCTTGCCGGCGAGGTCGCGCTGCCCGGTCAGGAGGAGATTGATGGCACAATGGTGGGAATCGCGAATCAGGCCGATGGTCTTGGACGTGTTTTCGATCGCGACCGCGACCATCGGCGGCTCGAAGGAGGCCTGCGTGAGCCAGTTCGCCGTCATGCCGTGCTCGTCGCCGTCGTGAGCGACGGTCACGACGTACAGGCCATAGGGAAAGTGGCGGAGAATGGCCTTCTTGGCGGCCTCGTCCATGGGCGGAAGTTACTTCTATTTGCTCGACCGTGCGGTCAGATTTCCGTGACCGTGCGTCTGCTCACGCTGCTCTCCGCCGTTGCGCTGTTTCGTGCCGATACCAGCACATCCAACGATTACATCGATCGGTATCGGGAGATCAATGGACTCGCCCCATTGCCGGAACAGATCGCGGCAGTGACGAACTTCGTGCTGCGGCGCGGTGGTGCAGAGATCGTCCTGTCGCAGGGCACATTGTACTTGCTGTCACCCGTCGGCGGGCGCACAGTGGGCGCCGTGTTTCGCGGCGCCGGCCGCATCACGTTGCATCCCCCGCATCCCGCCGAGCAAGAGGCGCTGCGCCGGCTCGTTGGGTCGGCGGCGCTGAATGACAGCGTCGACGAAGTCATCCTGATCTTCTCCGACTCCACGGCGAATCAGCTGCGCAGTCTCACGTTCGCAGCGGGGGACGTGCCGGGGGACGTGCGGGGCGACGTACGCGATTTCATCGGCAGCCTGCGGGGACGAAAGGACAACACCTTCAACGCCAGCGTCTTGGGCGCCCTGCTGAATGACGAACCTGACGGATTCTTTTTGGCGCACCTGCGGCGTATCAACGGCTCGCCTCTCGTCTTTCAGATCGATCCCGCCATCGTGGAGTCCGTGCAGCTCCTCAAGCCCGCGAGCATGATGCACTACGGGACGAACTGGTCCGTCGTCACGCAGTTCGTGCCCGCCACCTCGCGGCCGAACAACGAGCCGATGTGGCGCTTCCGGCATCGCGTCGCGACGCCTCGTTACCAAATCGAGGTCTGGCTCAAACCGACCCCGGGGATGGATCTCGACTTCGAGGCCGTCGCGCGTGTGATACTATCGGCTCGCGCAGCGACGGGCCCATGGCTCTACTTCGGGCTTGACCCGGAGCTGACGATCGACTCGGCTCGCTGGGGCGACGGAACGGAAGCGGCGACCTTCAAGGCCAAGGATGACGATGATACGTGGGTGCGCGCTCCACACCGACTCGCACCGGGCGATTCCGCCGTCCTGACCGTGTTCTATCATGGCAATCTCATCGATCGCTATGACAACTTCTTCTTCATCGATCCGGGTGCGGACTGGTTTCCTTCCAACCGGCAGGGTGACGAAGCGGCGCTGTTCGACCTGACCTACCACAGTCCGGCGTGGTATCCGATCGCGAGCGTCGGCGAGCGCACCGACTCGTCCCTCGACGGCAAGGTCATGACCACCCGCTGGGTCACCAAGCGGCCGTCGCCCTTCGCGACATTTAACCTGGGGCTGTTCAAACTGTACCACGCGCAGTACGACGGGGCGCCCGCGCTCGACGTGATGATGTCCGATGAGGCCCACCGCGCGATCCGGAATCGGCTGCACGACATGGGCTACATGTTGCTGGCGCAGAGTCACATGTCGGAGACCGTTGCTGCAGATGTGTCCAACAGCCTCAAATGGTTTACCCATGCGTTTCGGTCCGCCGTTGTTCGATCACTTTTACGTCACCGAGATCCCGTACTTTGAGGGCGTATCGTTTCCCGGCATGATCGATCTCTCCTGGGTGACCTTTCAGAATACGGCGCTCGACGGCTTCGATGAGTTCTTTCGGGCGCATGAGGTCGCGCACCAGTGGTGGGGCAACGGCGTCCGGCCCGCGACCTATCGCGACGCCTGGCTGAGCGAAGGGATTGCCTCGTTCAGTGGCCTCTGGTACCTGCAAAGCATCCGCAAGGGCAACAAGGAATACTTCCGATTCCTGGACGAGTATTTCCGCAACATCAAGGACGTGCGAGACCGCACGGGTGCGACGTGGCTGGGTTATCGGAACGCCTCGACGGACGCCCGGTACGGCTATCAGGCGCTCATCTACGAGAAGGGCGCGTGGGTGATGCACATGCTGCGGATGCTGATGCTCGATCTGAACACCGCCAAGGACGACCGCTTCAGCGCCATGATGCGGGATTTCCACGACACGTTCGCGGCCTCGAGCGCGACCACCGATGATTTTCGCGCGGTCGTCGAAAAGCACGTCGGTATGCCGATGGACTGGTTCTTCGACCAGTGGGTGAAAGGAAACGCGATCCCCACCTACCATGTCGCCTGGACGACGGAAGCCACGCCGGAGGGGAAATCACGCGTGCGCCTGCGGGTCACGCAGGCTGACGTGCCGCCCGAATTTCAGGCCTGGGTCCTCGTGTCCGCCGACCTCGGCCAGAACCGCTTTGCGAACTTTCGCATCAAAGTGACCGGGGCACAGAGTGACTACACGAGCCCGCTCCTCCCATTCCCTCCGCGCTCGATCACGTTCAACGAGCTGCACAGCGTGCTCGCGGATGTGAAGCTGGAGCCCTGGTGATGCTCGCGCGGTGCCTGGTCGTTCTGACCGCTGCCGCGGTGACGACGGCGTCCGCCCAGCACCCGCGCGCCAAGCCGCCCGGCCTCGAAGCGCTCGAGGCGCGCGTGCGCCAGGATTCGCTCGACCCCGAGGCGCATTTCCGCCTCGCGGCGCGCTATTACACGCTCAAACGCTTCGCCGATGAGGAGCGTGAGCTGCGGACGACCATCGCCATCGATTCCCGTTATGCCCCGGCCTACCTGTGGCTCGGCGACCTGCCCTTCGACCGGCGGCCCAAGCTGTGGCGGGAGTATCGCAACGACAGGGTTTCTGCGGAATTCCAGCCGGCGGTCGAGGAGTCGTCCCACTTGTGGCAGCAGGCGGTGCTCATCGATCCCATGGTCGACTTTCGGGTCCAGGGAACGACCGCTCCCCCGGAGGACATGATGGTGATCCCCGAGTACGGCGGGATCACGACCGACTACCTCCTGTGGCTCGGCCTCGGCGCCTTCGGCGTCGCGCGCTACGAGCTGGCGTACAGCGGCCTCGATCTCTGGGCACAACGCAGCTACGCGAACAAGCCGCAGGATTCGATTCCCGATTTCCTCTTCCTGTATCGCGGACTCGCCGCCGGTCATCTCAAGGCATACAACAAGGCGATCGCGGACATCCAGGTGCTGTATGCGAGGTCACTGCAAGCGGAGCGAACCGACTCGCTGCTCCCCTTCCCCCTCAAGACGAACGACTATCGCTACATCCTCGCCGTGCTGAACCAGTCGTGGGGCAAGTCGGCGGATGCGATTCGGTTGTTCGAAGAGGCACTCGCGAGCGATCTCGGCCTCTACATGGCGCATGTCCGCATGGCGCAGATTTACCGCGCCCACCAGATGTGGGGCCAGAGCATCGCGGAAGCGCGGCGCGCCATCGAGACGAATCCGAATGACCCCACCTCCATCAGGGAATTGGGCGTCATTCTCGACGAAGCGGGTCAGGCCGCC
>Ga0137366_10002442_pt1 | contig 14239 bp, 17 predicted proteins | sample SagtaG_8_FD_104938 | JGI IMG/M metagenome (GOLD analysis project Ga0137366, IMG submission 104938) | Vadose zone soil microbial communities from Sagehorn Ranch, Mendocino, California, USA - Sage1_L_60_16 metaG | ecosystem: Environmental > Terrestrial > Soil > Vadose zone | place: USA... | reverse complement strand
GTCGGTCGTGGGCAAGCTCTACGTGATCGGCGGGGGACCTAGACCCGGCTTCTCGCAGACAGATGCGGTCGATGTATTCGCGCCCTGAGAGCTCGCAGGGTCGCACGAGCGCCGGGAACCACTGAAGCATCCGGTGCATCGAGCTAAACTTAAGGCATGCCGGAGCTCCAGGTGGCCCTCCGCTACGTCGTGTTCGCCGCGTTCGCCGCGAGCGGGCTCGTGGCGCTCGCGTCCTGGCTGGTACGCACCCGACGGATCTCGCCGTTCGGCGCGCTCGGCCGGACGCTCCGCACCGCGAGCGACCCACTCATCCGTCCAATTGAAACGCGCCTCGTGCGAGCCGGCGGCAACCCGGTGCACGCGGGATGGTGGCTCGTCGTGGCGGTCGCGGCCGCCGGCGTCCTGCTCATCACCCTCTGGAACTGGCTGGTGGACACCGCGTTCAGCGTGGCGGCCGCCTACTCCGCCGGGCCGCGCGCGGCGACCGCCTTCGCGATCGACGTCGTGTACCGGATCGTCGTGGTCGCCCTCTGGGTGCGGGTGCTCGCGAGCTGGTTCGGCTACTTCCGGTACTCGCGCTGGCTACGGCCGGCCTACGCGCTGACCGACTGGCTCGTCGAGCCGATACGCCGGGTGCTCCCGCCGGCCGCGGGGTTCGACTGGAGCCCGTTGGCCGCTTGGCTCGCGCTGTGGGTGTTGAAGCGCGTGCTGCTCACCATCGTCGTGGGGTGATGGCGACCCTCGTGGTGCACGTCGTGCCGCGCGCTCGCCGAACCGAGGTGTCCGGCCGTCACGGCGATGTCATCAAGATCAGGCTTGCGGCGCCCCCGGTGGACGGCGCGGCGAACGCGGAGCTGGTGCGCTTCGTCGCCGAGCGCGTGGGCGTGCCGCGGGGGGCCGTGACCATCGCGCGCGGCGCGACCACCCGCCGCAAGACGGTCGCCGTCGAAGGCGTGGCGGCGGATGCGCTCGCGCGGGCGCTACTCCGCGCGGATCCGCAAGGAGACTCGGTGTGAAAGACGCGATCATCAGACGATTCGACCGGCCCGACGAGACGCGCAGCTTCGAAATGGGGAAGTTCGATCTCGTGAAGATCGGGGACCTCGCCGTCGGGCGCGCCAGCTACGAGCCGGGGTGGAAGTGGTCCACGCACGTCGGCCCCATCGCGGGGACCAAGAGTTGTCAGGTCGAGCACGTGGGGCTCGTCGTCTCGGGGCGGTGCCGCGTCGTCATGGACGACGGCAAGGCATTCACGCTCGGGCCGGGCGACCTGTTCCACATCGCCCCGGGGCATGATAGCTGGGTCGAGGGAGCGGAGCCCTACGTGTCGCTGCATTTCCTCGGCGCGGAGCGGTACGCGACGTGACATTGCTCAAGACCCTCGTCAACCTCGTCGTGGCAACGCTCGTCGGAGCGCTCGGCGACAAGCTGTTCGGTGTGTGGGGGATGCTCCTGGGCTTCATTGCGGGCGGCCTCGCCGCTTGGTGGGTGGCGCGGCGAGTGTTCGACTGAGCCATCAGGCACTCCTCTTGAACACGCGAAACAGGTAATACAACGACGGCAGCAGCACGACCGCGCCCAACGCCACGGCGCCCAGCACGAGACGGAGCGTGGCCCTGGGGGCGGCAGCGTTCGCAATCGAGAGGTCGGGAGGCAGGATGTAGGGATACTGGCTCAGCGCCCAGCCCCACAGGATGAGCGACACCTGCATCACCGCAGCCGCGCGCGCCACGCGCCAGCGGCGGACCCACAACGCCGCGAGCGCCGTGATGGCCGCCGCCGCGGTGAGAAGATGCAGCGGGAGCGCCCAGGCCGCGAAGATGAGCCCGTCGCGCACGCGGGGGGCGCCGTTGAGGGAGAACAGCAGCGCCGCCACCGCCCCCAGAAACAACGCTCCGCCCGACGCCAACGCGCGCCGACGGAACTCTTCTTGCAGCTCGCGCTCGCGCGCTTCGAGCGTCAGGTACACGGCCGCCAGGAACGCGAACGCGATGAGCGCGAACAGTCCGACCGAGAGCGGGAACGGCTTGAGCCAGGGCGCCACGTACAGCGTGTAGAACCCGTCTCCCTGTCCCCCGTCCCCGACCGCTCCGGAGGCGATCGCCCCGGCCGTCGTGCCGAGCAGGACCGGCGTGATGAGACTCGCGATTGCGAACACCACGCCCCAGTGGCGTTGCTCCTCGTCCGCCCCGTACCTCCAAAACGTAAACGCGGAGCCGCGCAGCACGATGCCGATCAACACGAGCGAGAGGGGGATGTGCAGCAGCGTGCCGAGCCGTGCGAAGGCCGGCGGGAAGCAGGTGAAGAGCAGCACGATCGCGAGGATGAGCCATACATGGTTCGCTTCCCACACCGGGCCGATCGCCTCCGCGACGAGCTCGCGCTGATGCTGCCTGCGAGAACCGAGTGCCAGGAGGTCCCACAGGCCGCCTCCGAAATCGGCGCCGCCCAGCACCGCGTAGGCGTTGAGCGCGACGAAAATGACTCCCGCGAGCAGATCGGCGAGCGTCATTGGACCGACCGGTGCGCGGTGCGCAGTGCGTGGTTGCTGACGTTGCGGTTGGGGTGCACGGATGGCACCGGAGGCAACCGCGTACCGCGCACCGCGTACAGACCTATCATCGGACCTCTCCCGGAGGCATATAAAACCCCCGCCATTCCGGAACCGCCGGACTGCGGAGGATGTGCCGGTACAGGAGCCAGACAACGATGGCGCCCAGGAAACAGTAGAGCAGGGTGAAGGTGACGAACGGCACGACCAGCCCCGGCATCGGGGTGACCGCGTCCCGGGTCTTCAAAAGTCCATAAATCACCCACGGCTGCCGGCCGAGCTCGGTCACCATCCAGCCCGCCTCGACCGCCACGAAACCCAGCGGGGTCGCGAGGGCGACGGCGCGCATGAGCCAGCGGTTTTGAGCGAGATCGCGCTTGCGCCACGCGAGCCATCCCGTCCACAGCGCCACGAGGGCGAGGTACGTGCCGGCGGCGACCATCACGTCGAACGAGAAGTGCACGGCCCGGACGTTCGGCCATTCCAACTCCGGGACCTGGTCGAGGCCCCGGACCACGGCCTGCGGATCGTGGAACGCCAACAGCGACAGCGCATAGGGGACTCGGACGGCGAATCGCGTCTCGCGCGCCGCGGCGTCGGGCCAGCCCCCGAGCGTGAGTGGCGCGCCGGTCTGAGTGCGGAACAGCGCTTCGGCGGCGGCGAGCTTCACGGGCTGGTGGAGGGCGAGGTGGCGGGCGGAGATGTCGCCCGAGATCGGCTGCAGCACGGCGGCCGGGGCGCCCACGATCAGCGCGATCCCGAGCGCCCGGCGATGGAACGCGTTGGCCGGATCCTTGAGCAGCAGGAACGCGTGGATCCCGGCGACCGCGAAGCCGGTGGCGGCGTACGCCGCGAGCGTCATGTGCAGCGTTTGCGACAGCGCGGCCGCGTTGGTCAGCGCCGCGATCGGATCGACGTTCACCACCTGCCCGTTCACGAGCTCGAACCCCGTGGGCGCGTTCATCCAGGCATTCGCGATCACGACGAAGACACCGGACGCCGTCCCGCTCACGGCGACGGCCACCCCGGCCCAGAGGTGCGCCCGCGACGAGATGCGGTCCCACCCGTACAGGTAGATGCCGAGGAAAATCGCCTCAGTGAAGAAAGCGCACCCCTCGAGCGAGAATGGCATCCCGATGATCGGACCGGCGAACTCCACGAACCGGGGCCACAAGAGCCCGAGCTCGAACGACAGCACCGTCCCCGACACGGCGCCCACCGCGAACAGGATCGCCGTCCCCTTTGCCCAGCGCTTGGCGAGATCGAGATAGATCGCGTGTCCCGTCACCTGCCAGCGCCGCTCCGCCAGGACCATCATGAGCGGCATGGCGATCCCGATGACGGCGAACACGATATGAAAAGCGAGCGAGACTGCCATCTGGGAGCGGGCGGCCAGGAGGTCGGACATGAACAAAAGCTAAGTGCGTGGTGGGTGGTGCGTGGTTGTCCGCGGAGCGCGGGGAGCCGCCGCTCGCGGGTGCAACCACTCACCACGCATTTACTTCAGTTTCGCCAACCGGTCCTGGATAGCACGATTGTTCGCGAACTCTCCTGCCATCGTCTCCAGAATCGCCCGGGCGCTGTCCCGCATGCCGGCGGAGGCGAACGCGTCGGCGCGGAGCAACCCGATCCGGAACCGGAGGAAGCGACTGTCGAGCAGGACTGGGAAGGAGGCCAGTGCCGCGAGGGCGGCTCTGCCATCCTTCTGGTCCACGATGAGCGACTCGATGGCGAGCAGGCGCGCGCTCGTGTCGTCGGGATACCGTTGCGCCAGCTGGCCGATCAGGCGGGCGGCCTCGGCCGTCCTTCCCGCCTTGCGCTCGAGCATGGCCTGGTGATAGAGCCCCGCCACGAGCAGCCGGCCCACGTCGTCGGGATTGCCACTGCGGATTCCCACGCCACCAGCGTAGGCATACACCAACTCACCGCCATGCTCGCCCGCTTCGTACAGCGAGAACGCGCCCGCGAGTCCGACCAACGCCGAGGCGAGGTGCACACCCTTGCGCCACCGCTGCGCGGCGGGGATGAGGGCCGCGATCTCGAGCGCCGCCACGACGAGAAAGATGTTGCGGGTGCGCTCGCCCCATTCTTCGTGCGCCACGACGGCGGCGCGGGCGCCCGGCACACGCTCCACCGGCCCGTGGGCGTCGGTCCCCGATTTCGCCGCCAGCACAGCGCCGAGCGTCCCGACGAGGAGCAACACCGCCGCTGCGGGGCCGGTGAACGCCGCCCGGCCCGTCACCGCAATGCAGCGGAACACGACGCCCGCAAACAGCAGGGCAATCACGAAGTGCACGATTTGCGGGTGCAGCGGGGCGAGCGACACGGTGGCAGCTCCCGAGGAAAGAGTGGACCGGGAGAAGATACGGCTTGCGGCGGCGCGTCGTTGACCTAGATTCCGAGCGACAACTGCTTCCGTGGCGATTTGCGGCCTATTGCAGCCACGTTAAACAAGTCGCTAAAACGCCAGCCCGTTTGGCGACTACTCGGCCGAACGGGCCTTGCGTTTACGGATGACGGATGACGGCACACGGATGACGATCACTCTTCGCGATCTGCTCGACGACGGCAAAGTCCACGTGCTCGATGGCGCCATGGGGACGATGCTGTACTCCAAGGGCTTCTTCCTGAACGTCTGCTACGACGAGCTGAACCTGAAGCAGCCCAAGCTCGTCCAGGAAGTGCACGAGGCCTACGTACGGGCCGGCGCGGAAATCCTCGAGACCAACACCTTCGGCGCGAACCCACTGAAGTTGGGGAGCTACGGGCTCGCCGACGATACCGAGAAGATCAACCAGGCCGCGGCCGAGCTGGCCCGTCGCGCCGCCGCGGGGCGAGCGAGCGTCGCCGGCGCGATCGGGCCGCTGGGCGTCCGCATCGAGCCGTTCGGCCCGACGTCGCGCGAGGAAGCGTTCGCCCACTTCCAGCGCCAGGCACGGGGCCTCCTCGCGGGCGGGGTCGACGGGTTCATCCTGGAGACGTTTTCGGACGTGGACGAGATCCACGAGGCGCTGCGCGCGGTGCGGAGCGTGTCCGACCTCCCCGTGATCGCGCAGATGACCATCGGCGACGACGGGCTCACCCACTACGGCACCGGTCCCGAGACGTTCGCGAAACAGCTCGCGGCGTGGGGCGCGGACGCCGTGGGGGTAAACTGCTCCGTGGGTCCCGCCGGCGTGCTCGAAGCCGTGGAGCGGCTGGTGAAGGCCACCGATCGCCCGATCTCCGCCGTCCCGAATGCCGGCCTGCCCAAGGACGTGGGCGACCGGAAGATCTACCTCGCGTCTCCGGAATACATGGCGAGTTACGCGCGCCGCATGATCGAGGCGGGCGCGCGCATCGTGGGGGGTTGCTGCGGCACCACGCCCGAGCACATCAAGAAGATCCGCGACTACGTCGCGAGCGTCGTGCCGCGCCATCAGCCTGCGGTGGTGTCGCGGGAGACCATCGCGGCGCCCGCCGGCGTCGAAGAGGTGCCGCTGTCCGCGCGCTCGTGCTGGGGCGCGAAGCTGGCCAGGGGAGAGCTCGTGACGAGCGTCGAGATCGTCCCTCCCAAGGGGGTGGACCCGACGCCGATGCTCGAGCAGTGTCGGGCGCTCAAGGCGGCGGGCGTGGACGCGGTGAATGTCCCCGACGGGCCGCGGGCCCAAAGCCGCATGGGCGTGCTGCCGTCGGCGATCCTGATCCAGAAGGAAGTGGGGATCGAGACTGTCATCCACTACTGCTGCCGGGACCGCAACTTCCTCGGGATGCTGTCGGACATCCTCGGCGCCCACGCGGCGGGGCTGCGCAACATCCTGATCATCACCGGCGATCCGCCGAAGATGGGCCCCTACCCCGAGGCCACCGCGGTCTTCGACATCGACTCGATCGGCCTCACCAACCTGGTCTATCGCCTGAACCACGGGCTCGACCCGGGGAACAACCCGATCGGGGCGCCGACCCAATGGGCGATCGGCGTCGGGGTGAACCCCGGCGCGGCGGACCTGGACCGCGAGCTGTCACGCTTCCATTGGAAGGTGGACGCGGGGGCCGAGTTCGCCGTCACGCAGCCGGTGTTCGACGTCCGCCAGCTGGAAAGCTTTCTCAAGCGCGTAGAGCAGTTCCGCATCCCCATCGTGGCCGGCATCTGGCCCCTCATGTCACTCCGGAACGCGGAGTTCCTGGCCAACGAGGTGCCGGGCGTCGTCGTGCCGGCCGAGGTGCTCGAGCGGATGCGGAGGGCGCAGGACAAGGGCAAAGAAACGGCGCTCGCCGAAGGCGTGAAGATCGCGCGCGAGATGTTCCAGCAGGTGAAAGGCACGGTGCAGGGGGTGCAGGTGAGCGCGCCGTTCGGGCGGGTGGAGGTGGCGCTGGAGGTGTTCGGGGGCTGAGTGACACGACTGTCGCGTTTGCGCCCTATCTTGCCGCAAAAATGGCCTACCGACATTCAGCAGAGCCACTAATCTAGTTGTGACGGAAATCTACACGCCGCCGGCTACCACCCACCTAGGAGTGTACCATGCGGCTGCGGGAAATCCACGCGAGCAACGTGCCGCCGATAAAGACCTTCTCAGTCCAGGATCTCGCAGACGTGGTGGTCTTCGCTGGCCCAAATGGTGTCGGTAAGACTCGATTGGTAGAGGCTGTCCTGCAGGCGTTTCAGTCGCCGGGAGCGGTGAGGAGCGTCAGGCTGGTCATCGAGGCGACAACAGAGGAGGAGAAAAAGATCTGGGCCAAGACGGAACTCGATACCGCCGTAGACGATGATGCGCGCAGGCTCACCCTCACACTTCAGAGGAATCGGCGCCGATCAACCTGGCAAAGCAGCGTAATTCAGTTCGAAAGCGACCGGTCGATACAGCAAGTACGGCCATATCAGTTCAGCTGGGAAGCGCCGGATCCTTGGGAGGAGTCAATTGGCTGGACCATGACCTTCGGACGGCTCCGGGACCGGTTCCAGGATACCTTGGACTCCATTTTTCGGAAGGTCCAGAACATCCGTGATCAAATCGGGCGCAAGGGCGAGGCGCTCCAGAAGCAGGGTGTTCGCACCATGGAGCTCGATTTTCCGGACCCGATGATCCCATTCAAGACGGCCTTCAGTCGCCTTCTTTCTCCCAAACAGCTGATGGACGCGGACCCGAAGCTTCAACAGCTCTTCTATGAGCTTGAGGGCAAGCAGTTTCCCCTGACCAGCCTGAGCTCTGGCGAACGGGAGGTCGTCAACGTTGTGTTCGACTTCCTCCTGAGAGGACCGTCGGACTCCATAATCGTTTTTGACGAGCCGGAGCTTCACCTGCACCCAGAACTGAGCTACAAGCTTCTGCAAACGCTCCGCAGCGTCGGAAACAACAACCAGTTCGTATTCTGTACTCATTCTCCAGACATTATCACGGCGTCCCTTGACAACTCGGTTGTGTTCATCGCTCCACCACGCGAAGGGGGTGCGAATCAAGCGATTCTTGTGCGCGAGGATGATGACACACACGAAGCACTCAAGCTGCTGGGTCAGTCCATCGGCATCATATCACTTGGAAAGCGGATCGTGTTGATCGAGGGATCGCACGCAAGTCTCGACAAGCAGGTGTACGGGATGCTATTGCGCAGTCGCTTCCCAAACCTCGTACTCGTTGCGAGTGGCGGAAAGGGCGTCATAACATCGTTCGCCAATCTCCTTCGGTCGGTGCTTGAACGGACGGTCTGGGGCGTAGAGTTCTTCATGCTTTGCGACCGGGATTCCGTACCGCAGTCGCGTTCTGCGGATGACCTTGAGGCCTCTTCTCGTGGCCGACTTCGTGTGCTGAAACGCTATCACCTTGAAAACTACTTCCTTGACGAACAGATCATCTCAGAAGCGCTTGCAGGCATGGAGCCAGACCACTCTCCGCTCAGGGACCCTGCGCAGATCAGAGTGAAGCTTGAGGGCATTGCGCGAGCAACGATGTCGTACGCTGCTGCGCTCGCGGTCACGGCGCAATACCGCGATCTCGTCGGGAATCTAGACATCATGCCGGACGCTTGCCAGAACAAGTCTCCCGACGAGCTCGCCGCGATGATCGTGGAACTAGCGACACGTGAGAAGGACCGAATCAACAAGGTTCTCGACCCGAAGGCCATCGAGGCCGATGTGAAGAAAATGATCGATACCCTGAACGGCGCCTTCGAGAATGGCTCCGACCTGTGGAAGCACCTAGTGCCTGGTTGGCCGGTACTCAACATGTTTGCCGCTCATGCAGGGATAAGATCCGATCGGTTCAAGCTCATGTACATGCGTACGGCGGAAAAGAAGGACCCCGGACCGTTCGACGAGGTCGTGTCCATCTTTGCGACGTTCAGTGGCCAGGAGAAGCCGGCTGCCGTAGGGCCCGGGTCCCGATGAACCACTCCGAAATCGTCTCGTTCATCTGGTCCGTCGCCGACCTCATCCGCGACTCCTTCAAGCGCGGCCATTACCAGGACGTGATCCTGCCTCTCACTGTCCTGCGGCGGCTCGACTGCGTACTCGCCCCCACCCGCGAAGCCGTGTGGCGGGCCAACGCCAAGTACACGTCGCCCGGCCGAAGCCCGCTTCCTTGTGCCGGGCCGTCCGAGCGCTCATACTCCAATCGTCAATACATACCGGAGGTACGACATGCGGACACTGCTTTGCACCGCTATCGTCGTGGCTGCCTGCGCGCCGGGCGACAAGTCACGCGCGTCGGCCGCCGCCGGCCCAGCGCAGAAGTATGCCGGGACCTGGGAAGGTCGGTCGTACCGGAGCGCGTCGGACACCGGGACCACGTGGCGCATCGTGACCGCGGTCGCGCCAGATGGCTCGCTGCGCGGGACGATGACGTACACCTCGGTCACCGCTCCCCCGGTCCCGATCCGCGCGCGGGACGTCAGCGACAGCGCCGTCGTCAGCGAGCTCGGTCCCTACCACAGCATCGCGGCCAACGCGGACGTGGTGACGACCACCACGGGCAAGGTGCGGGGTGACTCGCTCAACGGCACCTTCGAGATGCGCCCGGCGGGCGGCGGGAACCCGATCATGAGCGGCAACTTCCGCTCGAAGCGGGTCACGCCGTAGACGAGCCTGCGGCACCACCTGTAAGTCGCTCACACACGGCGACTTGAGCAGAAGCGTGACGGGCGCCGTAGCCGCACTCGTTACTTTGGGACTATGCAATCCCAGCGGGGCGCAATGCGGATAGCGGGTATCGCCGCTCTGGCCGTCTTCGGCGCGGCGTGCGGCGGAGCGCAGGGCGCCTCCGATCGACCGCGTATTGTCGCAGCCGACTCCGCGTTCCGGGCAGACTCCGCCACACTGGCCGCCATCGTGCAGCGGGACGCCGCGGAGCGGCGCCAGGCCGTGGGCACGCACACGAGCGGGGGGTTCGGATCCTACGCTGGCGACGGTCCGGCGGCGCCCGCTGCGTTCTCCAGCACAGATCCGCCGCCGCCCGCCGCTCCCGCCCTCGACGCAGCGGGCGTTCGCGCGGTCAACGCATCCGAAGCCGCCCGATACCTGCGGGGTAAGAAGGGACGGGTGACGCTCGCCATCCTCTACGGCACGCGGTGCCCGCGATCCAAAGCGATGTTTCCCGGCTTCGTCGCGCTCGCCCGTCACTACGAGGGACAGCCGTTCGCCGTCGCCGCATTCTCCACGGACGACGAGGAAGACAAGGACGGCATTCCGGGCTTCCTCGCGCGATACGAGGCGCCGTTCGATCCGCTGTACATCAAGCCGTGGCAACCCGGCGAGTTGAGCGGTGCGCTCAGTCCGCTCGGCTTCGGCCTCACGAGGGCTCCGTGGGACCGGCCGTACGTGGCAGTGCTCGATCCTCAAGGTAGCGTGGTCGCGCAGTGGAATGCCGCGACCAATCTCGCGGCGATCGACGCCGCTATCCAATCCCAGCTCGCGCGATAACCGACCCCGATCCTTCTACCGGCCTCGAGCGGCGCGCGCGCCTCGCCCTCACCGCCATGCTCGCGCTGTACGGCGGGTTTCTGATTCTCAACCCCGGCCACTACGGCTGGCTCGACAGCCTCGACCTCGCGATCCACGAGTTCGGGCATCCCTTGTTCGGTGTGTTCGGAGAGTTCATCGGCTTCCTCGGCGGAACGCTGATGCAGCTCCTGATGCCGGCGTTCTTCGTGGCGTACTTCTGGCGCCGGGGCGACCGGCATGCGGCCATGGTCGCGCTCTGGTGGGTCGGCCAGAACCTCTGGAACATCTCGGTCTACGTGCAGGACGCCCGCGCCCAAGAGCTGCCGCTCGTTGGCGGCGGCGAGCACGACTGGAACTACCTCCTCGGGGCCCTCGGACTCCTCGACCGGGACCAGCTCATCGGCGGCGCCGTACGGTTGGCCGGCGTGCTGGTGTACGCGTGGTCCTGCCTGCGAGGATGGACCTACGCTGGCGAGCGAGCCGAGCCGACGTAGCTTAGCCCCGACCCCAAGGAGCGCTCATGCCGACCGCCGACATCAACATCCTCGCCGTCCTCATCGCCGCCGTCCTGACCTTCGTCCTCGGCGCCGTCTGGTACTCCCCCGTCCTGTTCGCCAAGCAGTGGATGGCGGCTCAAGGGTACACGCCCGAGAAACTCGACGAGATGAAGCGCAAGGGAGTAACCCGGGCGTACGCCGTCTCCGTGTTGTGCTATCTGGTGACCGCCTACGTGATGGCGCTGCTCGCCTCGTACACGAATTCGACGACTCTGGCGCAAGGGTTGTGGCTCGGGTTCCTCTGCTGGCTCGGGTTCGCCGCTACGGTCGGCCTCACTGCGAACATGTTCTCGGAGAAGCCGATCGCCGCCTGGGTGCTCGACGCGGGCTACCAACTCTCGTATCTCGTCCTCATGGGCGTGCTGCTCTCGGTGTGGCGCTGAGCGGGTGACCCCCACCTCCACCCCCACCGCCGCTCCCTCCCGCACCGCGCTCGTCGCCGGCGCGTCGGGCCTGGTCGGCGGTCACGTGCTGCGCCTGCTGCTCCAGGATCCGACGTACGCGCGTGTCACGGTCCTGGCCCGTCGCGAGCTGGCGCTCGCACACGGGAAGCTGGACCAGCGCGTGGTGGGCTTCGATCACCTGGCCCAGATCGCCGATTTCCCGCGCGTGCACGACGTATTCTGCTGCCTCGGCACGACCATGAAGCAAGCGGGCTCGCCCGATGCGTTCCGCAAAGTCGACTGCACCTACGTCGTCGAGCTCGCCCGGGTCGCCGTCCGGCACCGCGCCTCGCAGTTCCTCGTGGTGACGGCGCTCGGCGCCGACCCTCGGTCCCGGATCTTCTACAGCCGGGTGAAGGGGGAAGCGGAAGAGGCAGTGCGCCGCCTGCAATTCGATGGCATCCAGATCTTCCGGCCGTCGATGCTCGTCGGCGCGCGGGCCGAGAGCCGGCCCGCGGAGCGCGTGGCCGGGTTGCTCAGCCCGCTCGTCGCCTGGGCGTTCGTGGGGCCGCTGGCCCGGTACCGACCGATCAAGGCCGAGGCCGTAGCACGGGCCCTGGTGCGAGTCGCCCTCGAGGCGCCCCGCGGCACGCACGTGTACGAGTCGCACGAGATCCGGCGGCTCGGCGCGCGGCGGTGAAATTCCCCCACCCCCTGACGCTGCTGTGCGGCTGCGTGCTGCTTGCCGCCGGGGCGAGTCACGTGCTGCCGGCCGGTCAATACGACCGCCGCGACGATCCCGCCACAGGCCGTAGGGTCGTGGTTGCGGGCACCTATCACCCCGTCGCGGCGCGGCCCGTGGGGCTGTTCCAGATGCTCGTCGCCATCCCCCGCGGCATGGCCGACGCGGCCGCGGTGATCTTCTTCGTGTTCCTGATCGGCGGCGCGTTCACGGTGGTGGACGAGACGGGGGCGCTGCGGCAGGCCGTCGACTGGCTGGTGCGGCGCTTCGGACACTCCGAGGCGCTGGTCGTTCCCGCGGCGTCGCTCGCGTTCGCGCTGGGCGGGGTGCTCGACAACATGAAGGAAGAGATCATCGCACTCGTGCCGGTGATGCTCTTGCTGGCACGCCGCCTGGGGTACCGGCCGGTAGTCGCCGTCGCGATGAGCCTGGGAGCGGCCGCCGTAGGTGCCGCCTTCAGCCCGATCGACCCGTTTCAGGTGGGGATCGCGCAGCAGCTGGCGCAGCTGCCGTTGCTCTCAGGCTGGCTGTTTCGGATCGTCTTCCTGGCGGCCGCCCTCGGCATCTGGGTTTGGGGCACGTGGCGTTACGCCGGCCGGACTCGTGCCGCGCCGACCACGGCGCCCGACCCCACCGCGGGCACGCTGGACCGCCGGCGCGGCGCGGTCCTGACCCTGGTGCTCGTCGCGTTCGGCGCGCTCGTGGTCGGGGTGCTCCGGTTCGGCTGGGGGTTCAACGAGATGGCGGCGCTGTTCTTCGCGATGGGCGTGGTCGCGGGGCTCGTGGGCGGGCTGGGCGTCGGCGGCACGGCGGACGCGCTCGTCGCCGGATTCCGGTCCATGGCCTACGCCGCGCTGCTCATCGGGTTCGCGCGGGCGATCTTCGTCACCCTCGAGGAAGGCCGCATCGTGGATACGATCGTGCACGGACTGTTCACGCCGGTCGCCCAGCTGCCGCTCGCGCTCGCCGCGCTCGGGATGATGGTCGTGCACGGCCTGGTGCACGTACCGGTGCCGAGCCCCAGCGGTCACGCCGTGCTCACGCTGCCGATCCTCGTGCCCCTCGCGGACCTGCTGGGGCTGTCGCGTCAGGTCACGGTGCTCGCGTATCAGTACGGAGGCGGACTGTGCGAGCTGTTCACGCCCACGAACGGGGCGCTCATGGCGATCCTCGCCGCGGCGCAGGTTCGCTATGAAGATTGGCTCCGGTTCGCTCTGCCGCTGCTCCTGACCCTGCTGGCGCTGGGAGCCGGCGCGATCGGACTGGGCGTGGCGATCGGTCTCCAGTAGGTTAGGACCACCTTCCCCATTCGAAATGAGGGGCGCGATTGATTGTCCGGACCGCCCTGTTCGCGATCGTGTTCATGGGCAGCGTACTGGTGTACGTGCCGTACCTCCTGGTGTCCGGTACAGGGACCGAGCACTGGACGCTCGGGCCGTGGCGCCCTGTCGGGCTGGTGCCGCTCGCGGCCGGGATCGCGGGCCTCGCATGGTGCCTGCGCGACTTCGCCCTGGTGGGTCGCGGCACGCCCGCCCCGTTCGATCCACCGCAGCAGTTGGTCGCCACCGGCCTGTACCGTTGGGTTCGCAATCCGATGTATCTCAGCGCGCTGTCGCTGCTCGTGGGTGAAGCGACTCTGCTCGAAGCGCCCGTCCTGCTGCGCTACGCGGCGGGATTTTTCCTGGTGACGCACGTGTTCGTGGTGTTGTACGAGGAGCCGGCGCTGCGTCGCAAGTTTGGCGAGTCCTACGACCGCTACCGGGCGACGGTGCCGCGCTGGCTGGCGCGGAGGCCACCGTGAGCACCGACCGGCGCATCGCGCTGCTGCTCGACATCTTCGACCAGGCGTTCGATCGCAAAGCGTGGCACGGTACAGCGCTGTGGGGCTCCATCCGCGGCCTCACGCCGCGGGAGGCGTTGTGGCGCCCGGGCCGCCGCCGCCACAACATCTGGGAGATCGTGCTGCACACGGCCTATTGGAAGTACATCGTGCGCCGCCGACTGATGCGCGACGCCGAGCTCGAATTCCCTCGCCCCGGGAGCAACTGGCCGGCGCTTCCCGCGAAGCCCGACGCGGCGGCGTGGCGGGGGGAC
>Ga0137366_10002440_pt1 | contig 14248 bp, 8 predicted proteins | sample SagtaG_8_FD_104938 | JGI IMG/M metagenome (GOLD analysis project Ga0137366, IMG submission 104938) | Vadose zone soil microbial communities from Sagehorn Ranch, Mendocino, California, USA - Sage1_L_60_16 metaG | ecosystem: Environmental > Terrestrial > Soil > Vadose zone | place: USA: California... | reverse complement strand
GCTGCTGAGACGTAACCAATGTGGATTGTCTCGCGGAGGATGGAGGTCGAGTGGTCTCAGTGCTTCCCACTCCGCTCATGATCGACTGAGGCCTGGCTTTGGTTGCTTTCAGTGCGGCAAGTGTCAGTGCGCTGAAAAGTAAGACGACAAGCACGCCGGCTACTGCCGCCTGCCTCCAACTAGAGCTTAACCTGTCGGCAAGTGCTGAGACGGGTGAGAATGGCACAGCGTCGATCTTGCTGAGATAGTCTTCCCACGCCGTACCTCGTTCAGTAGGGTCATATGGCCCGATCCTTCTTATGCCCTCTCCGAAATCCACTTCTTGAGTGTTCCACTCGGAGACGTAGAAGCTCTGCTCAGCACACTTCGTAGAAGTCGGAAGATCGGTCTCGCTCAGTTCCTGTTCGCACGGAATACTTTGTGCCGTAGGTTCTGGAGGCTGGATAGTTATCCTTTCCCGGAAGTCAATATCTTTGCTGTTCGTCGCGAGTTCCAGGAGGTTCAGCTCCACGGGGGCTGATTTCATGACCTCGATAGCTGACACCATATCGTCCTTATTTCTTTGAGCGACCTTGAACTCCGCTTCTGATTCTGAAAGACGTGGTTTCGAGCCTTCAGATTTGATTATGACTGGAACTGCTTCCAAAGGTTGACGGTCGGCAGTCCGCAGCAGTTCTTCGATATCAAGAAAACCGCGAGCGGCAGCCCACCTTTCCAACGATGTCCCGCTTCTGCTTTGGACGTGAATGTCGGCGCCTCTACCGATCAATTCACGGATGACTTCCTGATGGCCGAAAAACACTGCGAAAGTTAAGGCGGCAAATCCATCAGTCCTGTTTTTATTGATAGAAGCGCCCCGGTCCATTAACAGCTGAACAACTGCTAGATGCCCCTTGGCCGCAGCGTTCATCAGAGCTGTCGTCCCGACTTTAGTTGCAGCGTTAACATCTGCTCCCTGGGCAATTAACGCTTCGGCTGTCGCTAAGTTTCCCGTCTGCGCTGCTCGGATGAGTAAACTATTCCTTGAGTCAGGTCTACCCCCGTCTGTTTTAGTTTGCCATTTAACTGCCGCTACCATATGGACTCCTTGATACATTCACGGTAAAACGGTGATGCGATCACCCGGTTCAATGAGGGGATCCGGAACCTTCCCTTTATTGATCTCTTTTAGTTTGAACTCTTGTAGAGTTAGGAAACCTTCCGCGCTCGCGCGCGTCAACTGGACCTTTCCGCCTCTCGGAGTTAACCCACCGGCGGAGAGTATTGCCTGCGTGAGAGAGAGACCGTGGCGAAAGGGAAGTTCACCAGGTGATTTCACTTCGCCGCCGATATAGAAGAATTGTTTGAGTGGGGGCTGAACGGTTAGGACATCGCCCGGCCGAACCAACATGCTCGTTTGCGCCGCATTCGCTATTTCTATTGTGCGGCTCTTAACCGTTTGTTGCGACATTACCGTTACTTGCGAGGCCTCAGGCAATGGTTGTGCATCGGCCAAAACAACATATAGTGGGATCGCTTCGCGCCGTAATATTTTGGTTCCCGGTTCTTTCACCAGGCCACTGACTAGAATCGTGTGACTGTTGTAGTCGCGCACTCCTACTTCCGGATTTGCCCCTCCGGCTATCGAACGGCGCTTCAACTCGGCGCCCACAAGGTCGCTTATCTCTTCCGTGGTCAGACCCAGTACCTTAACTGCATGGCCCAAAATCGGATGTTCTACCTGTCCGCTGCTTGAAACGGTGAATAACGTCGACTCCTCAGTCATGTTTCCGGGTATTCGTATGTCAAGGACGTCGCCAACGCCTACTTTATAAAGTCGAGTGAGATCTCTTTCGGCGTTGCCATTTTCCAACGACGCCTCGCTTGGCTCCGAAGTTGGGGTAGTCAAAAGGACAACCGGCTCAGTCACAACCGAACTGATTGGACTCTTCGATGACTGCTTTTCCTCTTTTAGCTTTGCGTATGCTTGTCCCAGCGAGGTGTAAGCGTCGACAGCTTGCGGATCGAGTTTGATTACTTTTTCGAAAGCGGCAACAGCCTCATTGTAGCGACCAAGATCAAGGTTGGCGTGTCCCAGACCATAGTAGGCATCTGCGAATTCGGGGTCATACGCGATTGCCTGTTCGAAAGATTGTAAAGCCTGACGGAAGAGGTTGGCGCGTCCATACTTCACCCCAGCCTTGTATTGTCTCTGTGCGTTATCTCGAGCAATCTTTTCTGCGCGTTTATCCGCTTCACGTTTGTCTGCGTCGCGTTTCTCGGTGTAACGTTTATCCGCTTCGCGCTTGTCTGTCTCACTCTCTGCATCTGCCGGAACCGTCGTCGCAGAATTCGTCGCTTTTGAGTCTTGAGATCTGGTGGTGGGGGACAAGCTGCTTTCGCGTGTTGATTTGCTTTGGGCAGAGGCGGAGGTTGCAAAGCCGAGAGAGATCGCCAAAAACACCAGCGAAGCGTCGGAAATTCTGATCATGGGTCCTCTTCTATGAGCTCACATTCGAAAACTGAGTAAAAAGCGAGGGGAATACCATCGCGTAGACCTACAGCGGGGAAGCGCTGAAAGGGGAACCTCAACAGGGCAACGATGCTTACAAACTAATTAGTTTTCAAGCACTGAATACACCTATCAAGTTTCATAGTCAAGAGTTTCCACGGAAGACGTCTCTTAACTTGCTCAAAGGAGCCTCTAACATGGCTAACCCTCCATATTGGTCAAACCAAACACCTTGGCATTCGTCACGCCAAAGCAGACATCACGTTCTGGCGGAGCATTTCTCCAGCACTGAGACCACTGTCGCTTCCGATAAGAACAAGGGTAGAAATATTTCGAGTTTTGCGACACCTCAGGAACCACAGAATTCAGCCTAGATTTTTCTGCAGGTTTTTAGTACCTATTGTGGAGAAGTTCGCGTTGTGGGGATCAGTCCAGTTTGGCTTTGCCCAATAGTCAGTTTTCAGAGGCGATGTTTTGGGCAAGCTTCTGACTTTTTGGGCAAACTGGAAAACAAAGAGCGGCAATGAGGCTTTGCCGCTCTCTAGGTAATAAGTAAATCAGCTTCTGCGTCAGGGGGCAGTGACTAAGAATACATCGCACGCCCAACGGCCCAGTTGCAAATCGTGCGTATCTTTCACCTTGGCGCGGTAGCGGAATCGATTGCCATACTGATCAATTCGCTTCGATGTGTGGTAATCCAAATCAAAGTCTTCAGGCCACCTTCCGGCAAGTGTGTAGCTCGGAACGCCCACTGCTCTCTCACGGTGCCGATAACAGATACGCATCCCACGCCCAGCGTCCGAGTTGCGCGTCGTGCGTGTCTTTCACTTTCGCACGGTAGCGAAACTGATTGCCATACTGATCGGTCCGTTTCGATTTCTTGTAGTCCAAATCGATTGTCTTAAGTCCAAGGTCGCTGAGAGTGTGTAGCTCTGATGGTTCCGAAATGCCGTTATGGTTTACGTCCTGCCAGAGACGCAGCGACGAAAAGACAGCGTCACTTCGTTTGATCATTCCGTCGCCGTTGCCACCGTTTTCCGGCTTGTCGAATTCCGCCAGGGGAATGAAGCCGTTCCTTTCTTTTCCCGGCGGCGGTTCCGGTTGCTCCGTTAAGTTACCGAAGACTTCCTGGCCGTTGTCGATCCTGCCGTTGCCGTTACGGTCTAAAGCCAGCCACGCATCGTCCGACCCTGCGGCTGTCCAGGAGAGCTTCTCTTTAACGCCGTCGCTGTCAAGATCGAAGAAAACGCCGCTGGCATTGTCCGTCATATCGAAGCCGTTGCCCAACACGTCGATGACTATGGGAGAAGGAGGATAAGAACAACTGCACGTTCCCCAATTCCACCATCCGTTTGGTGGGCATGTAGTGGGTTGATTTTGGCAATAGTCACATTGTCCCCCGCTGCATGTGAGCCCTTCACAACAATCGCCCGCCATTACACACGTTTCTCCATAATTGCTGCAAGCTATCTCGCATGGGATATATCTTTCAACGTCCTCGAGATACCCGGGGCACGAAACATAGCCATTGTCAGTATAATACTCGCAGTGTTCGAGACGATCCTCAGTGAGCCAAGCACCCATTTCAAAGGGTTGCAAGATATCCCGCCTGATATTGCATGTTAAGACGTTATCGCAATAGTGCCGGGGGTTGCCATTCTTTCGCTCGGCACCCCGACTGGGGCACAGGATTAGGCAAGGTTAACGAAGTTTTTAAGAAAGAGCGGCTAGTCAGAATGTGATTACGGTCCGGTGGGCTTCTAGGCTTGTAACTTTGAGCCTTCGGCCGCTCGGGCACGGCGAGTTTCCTCGTGGGATCGCCGGGACTCTTGGGGTCTGGCAGGAACCACGTCCCACTGCGGAGCACACTTCCGTCTTCGAACCCAACCTCTGTGACTTCCAGTTCGACTCGCTTAACGCCGTTTGGATAGCCATTTTGTTCCAGGTCAAATTTCAGGCTTTTGTAATCCTCAGGGCTGAGGTGCAGCTCAGCGGTCTTGCCTACCCTAATTACGTTGTTTGGATCTCGGAGGATATATTCGGGGCCACTCGGGCTAGGGCCGAAATGCAGTTCCTTAGCAACTGGCGGCCTGGTGTCGCCGGGCTCTCTGCGGAAGATCATCTCGACAGTCATCGCCGTGACGGTCTTATCGGAGTTGTTGGCGACGGCGACCGTAAAGCCGTCGAGCCAGTCGTCATCTTCAACGAATGCTTTGCTTATCTCAATGTTTGCTCTCTTCTTCGTTTTAACGCCGACAACTCTTACCGGCTCCACGCGAAAAGGCTTCCTAGCTACAATCCGGTCCGGTTGCTGACTCTGAGCACTGCTATCAGCGAACCACATAGCAAAGATTAGTGAGACTCCGATCAGCGTGATCAGAGTAACCCGAGCGATGTATCTTTTCATTGGTTCTCCTTTGCGCATTCCAATGGACTGCGTGGTATGGTGGAGTTCCTAGCTTAGCTAAGCTAGCCTGACTCGGCTCGGTAATACGACACCTTGACTCTTATCGGCTTAAATCTCTGGCAGTCGTTAGCCAGGTGAGACTTAAAGACTCAATTTGACTCCTAGTGTTAGATCCACATAGGAGGGAAGCTGGTGGACCAGGACTCCTGATAGGGTTCAGGTCGACCGTACGCCTAATAACCATGAGAGTCAAGGTTCTTGACACGAACGACACGAACGGAACGGCCAGGTATTGGCTTCTCAATAGGACAGCAGGTTTTCCTGTCTCTGGGAACCAGGGATAATTTCCAAAACTACTGAGGATGGTTGCGGCTCAGGTGAAGGCAACAGTCGCCAACCTAGAACACCTGAGTCCTGAGCCGCATTTGTAGCGATTGATTGTTGCAAGCATATTATTGTTGTCTGTCCAAATGCGTACGAAGCAACAACGCGCTGAAGACTGTCGCGCGAGTTCTGCCGCCGCATTCATCAGAGTAAGAAACTAGTAGCGGACCTGGGCTGATTATCGTTGGAATTAATGTGGAAGGGTGAGCGATTGCACCTCCGTAAGGTCGTCCTAACGCTTGCCGACAGACTTCGTTTCCAATGCGTTCGCTTGGGACATCAACCATACGGAATCGTTACGCTTTGCGCGGGCTTCATTTTGCAGCCTTCGTGCTTCTTCGCGGTTGCCTTGTTCTATCAGACTAAACGACACATTCAACATACTGGTCGAGTCTTGCAGGGCTTTAATTGCCTTTTTTTGGAGCTCTCGTATTAGTTCCTGCTTGCTCATAACAGTGCCCCGGTGTCTTATTGCGGGACAAAACATCCGGCCTTCGGGCATAACGAGCAACGGACATGCCAGAGAAGACTGTGATTCAGCTGGCCGTATATCGTCAGGTCTATTGGAACAAGTTTTTTGAAGGGACTAAGGCCGGTTGCCCGAAGATACTTGGTCAAGTATTCTCTCTTCACAGCTCGGAAATTGCATCCGCCAAGAACTGCAGGACGACGCGTTTATTCAGAGGAAGTGAGACGTGAACACAACTACCGGTCAAGCCGCTGTTGCCGACGAGCAAACGAAGAAATATCTAACACTGCTGGAACTCTCAAAAGCGATAGCCTCGCATCGCGACTTGTCTGGACTGTTCCATGACCTTGCCTGCCGCTTGCAGAATCTTGTCGATTTTTCCCACCTCGGTGTGATGCTCTACGACTCGCGTCGAAACGCCATGCGGTTTCATCTACTGGAAACGTGCGAACCGACTGAGTGGCAGACACCCGCCGAGGTCCCGATGGAAGGTTCAATCGCCGGCTGGGTTTGGCAGAATCAGGAGCCTGTTGTTATTCGCGATCTTGAATTGGAAGATCGCTTTCCCTTCGCGAAGACTCTGCTAAAAACTCCGGTCAAGTCAGTTTGCAGCGTTCCCTTAACCACCGCGCACCAGCGACTGGGTGTCGTAAACTTTTGGACCGAGAAGGCGGGTGCCTACGATCGACTCGATCTCGAATTCGTCAAGCTGGTAGCCGCACAAATAGCAGTTGCGGTCGAGGCCCAGTGTCATCAGCACAAGCTGGCACGCGAGCGCGACCGCTCTCAATTGCTGTTAGAAATAAATAACACCCTGGTCTCAAATCTGAACCTTCGAGAACTCGTGTCGGCGATCTCCACCTGTCTCAGACGGGTGATGCCGCACGACGTAGCCGGCCTTGCGCTGCTTGATCCTGTAATTAACAAGTTGCGCGTCACTGCCTTGGAGTTCCCGGCAAATGAGAACGTCTTTGTTGAAGATGAGATTATTGATCTGGAGGGCACTCCCGGAGGGATCGCCTTTACCACACGTCAACCCGTGATGAGCGGCTTGGGTCATTCGGCAGATCCCGTGGGAAATCGTGCTGGCCTGAAATCAGGCTGCACCGTTCCCCTTGTCTCTCATGACCGGGCACTCGGCATCCTGGGTGTTGCGAGCTTGCGAGAGAATGCGTTTTCTGACGATGACGCTGAGTTGCTCAACCAGGTGGGTAAGCAAGTCGCCATCGCAGTCGAAAACGCGCTGGCGTTTCGCGAGATTGACGCCCTCAAAAACCAACTGACACAAGAAAAACTCTATCTCGAAGAAGAGATTCGTACTGAATACAACTTCGAGGAGATTATCGGATATAGCCCCACACTCAAACGTGTGCTGCAGGACGTTGAGACGGTAGCAGCGACCGACTCAACTGTGTTGATTTATGGTGAGACCGGGACCGGTAAAGAGCTCATCGCGCACGCCATCCACAATTTGAGCCGGCGGCGTGAACGCACTCTGGTCAAGGTGAACTGCGCAGCGATTCCGACTGGTTTGCTGGAAAGCGAGTTTTTCGGTCATGAGCGTGGCGCGTTCACGGGTGCGATTGACCGGCGCATAGGGAGATTCGAACTCGCGCACCAGGGCACGATCTTTCTTGACGAAGTCGAGGATATTCCGCTCGAGTTGCAGTCGAAACTGCTGCGTGTGCTTCAGGAGCACGAATTCGAACGATTAGGGAGTTCGCGCACGCTTCAAGTAGATGTTCGAGTGGTCGCTGCCACGAACAGTGACCTGGCCCAACTGGTGGCCGAAAAGAAGTTTCGCAGCGACCTTTATTATCGCCTGAATGTCTTTCCGATTAACGTGCCTCCACTGCGAGAACGATCTGAGGATATCCCTCTTCTTGTGCATTTCTTCGCCAACAAGTTTGCTCAACAGATGAAGAAACCGATTGAGAGTATTCCCAAAGAGACCATGGCGGCGCTGACCAGTTACCACTGGCCAGGCAACATTCGGGAGTTACAAAATCTCGTCGAGCGAGGTGTAATCCTGTCGCGCGGTTCCAGACTTGAGATACCGCTTGCCGAGTTGAAGCAGTCCAACAAGGTATCAAATCATACTAATGGAGCGACGACGCTCGAAGCCGTCGAGCGGGAACACATTCTTCGGGTCCTTGGTGAGTCTAATTGGGTGATTGGCGGTCCCAGTGGGGCCGCCGCGCGCCTTGGCCTCAACCGCACGACTCTCAATCATCGCATGCGCAAGCTCGACATTACTCGCCCTCAACCACAACAGTCGTGACCGTAGCCGGTCACTGGCCGCATATCGTCACGTGCTCTCGCCAATGCTTTACTAAGCGGAAATCATCAACCGCACGGTATCTTCACTAATCTCAAAGACTTTATCCGATGCTGCACAGGGCTGGTGTAGTGTGGCTAGACATTTGCATTTGAACATGGCCGTAGCAGAGGAGGGTTACATGACAAAAAAACTTAACGGTAAGGTCGCGCTGGTCACCGGTGGCAACAGTGGCATCGGTCTCGCCACAGCTCAGCTGTTCGCCGCTGAGGGCGCGCACGTCTTTATCACCGGTCGCCGTCAAAATGAGCTTGGCGCTGCGGTGAAGCAGATCGGAGAAAACGTCACCGCCGTTCAGGGTGACGTGTCGAATCTCGCAGATCTTGATCGGCTGTACGCGACGGTGAAGGAGAAGCAGGGCCGCATCGATATTCTTTTCGCCAACGCTGGAGGCGGCGAATTCGCCCCGCTTGGCGCAATCACCGAGGAACACTTCGACAAGATCTTCAACACTAACGTCAAAGGGCTTCTGTTTACCGTGCAAAAGGCTTTGCCGCTGTTTCAAGACGGCGGTTCGATCATCCTGAACGCTTCGGTCGCCGGATCCAAAGGGATCGAGGCCTTTAGTGTGTATAGCGCGACCAAAGCGGCCGTGCGGTCCTTCGCGCGCACCTGGACCACCGAGCTGAAGCAACGCAGGATCCGCGTCAACGCCATCAGCCCCGGACCAATAGAAACGCCGGTCATTAACAACCTCGGGTTGACGGGGGAACAGATAGAGCAGTTCAAGACCAATGTCGTAGGCGCAGTCCCACTAGGGCGAATGGGCTATCCAGACGAGATCGCGAAGGCCGCCTTGTTCCTCGGATCCGACGACAGCAGCTATGTCACCGGTATTGAACTGTTTGTCGATGGCGGCATGGCACAAATCTGACGTTAGACCGGACTTAAAAAGCGTCGTGAGGCAAATTACTCATCGGTGAGGTGATGGAGACATGAATTCGGCTGTGAGACTCATAAAGCGCGGAAACGAAGGTTTGAAAGATGTGCCGGCCCATCAGGGTGGGAAAACAGATCGGCAAAGCACGCGTGAAATCGTAAGCACAGTGAAGGGTTGGATTGCCGAGCTGGAGCAACGACAACGTGCCGAGGAACGGAAGTCAGTTCACTTCTAGCAGACGAATTACCAGCCAGGCCGGCAAGACGTTCATCGTGACGGGAGCCAACAGTGGTCTTGGTTACGAAACGCTCGTGAACTTGCGCGCAAGGGTGGGCACGTCATCATGTCAGTGCGCAACGAGGTGAAGGGCAAGGATTCTTGATGGGTGCTAGTGTCATGAAGAACTTAATTTTGACCGAAGGCCAGGCCAGGCCAGCCATTATGAGAAGGTGGGCCGGCAGAGCACGCGTGAAATCGCGAGTGTAGTGAAGGGCTGGATAGCCGAACTGCACCAGCGCCGGCGGGACGAGGAACTCACCACCTCGACGTTCAGGAAGATCGGAATAGTACTTTCTTTGATCACGCTCTCATTCTGGGGGCTGCGGACAGAGAGCGACGGTCAACAACTTCGCGACACATTTCGTAAGGTCGAGCAGGTGGGAGATCAGATTTTTGTGGTCGGGGCTCCTACGGTATCAGTAACACGTTGACGGCAGGACACGTCAGTGGACGTCACTCGTTGGACAAGAGGACTGAGAACACGACGGCGGTTGAGTTTTTGCAAACCGACGCCGCTATAAACCGCGGAAACTCCGGTAGTCCTGTATTCAGTTTGGACGGCGAGATTATAGGGATTATCAGCAACATCATGAGCAGGTCTGGAGGCTCTGAGGGTTTGGCTTTTGCCGCAACCTCCAATACTGCACGGCGGCTCTTGCTCGAGCAGAAACCGTTCTGGTCTGGTATTGAAGGTTTTCTTGTCGACGGTGACCTTGCAAGGGCACTTAATCTGCCACAACCAGCAGGCGTGCTTGTTCAGCGTGTGGCAGAAGGGTCGATCGCGTGGCGTTGGGGAATCCATTCAGGAACTTTGCGAGCCAGCGTGGAAGGCTAGGAGCTGCTTCTCAGAGGAGACATTATCCTGGGAGTAAACGAGATTCCTGTCGAAAAAGGCGACGACAGCTACGATGAGATTTATGCGAGTATCAATAAAGAACTACTCTTAGAATTGAGTCTTCCAAGATTGGTGACCGCGGCCTGTCACCTGGCAGTATCTGGTCACGCCTTCTCACGAAACACCTCATCAATTCCTCGGTGTTTACCGCAAATTCAGATATTTGCTCAGTCGAAAACTCTGGCAGGATTGTTGCTGTGTAGAAGACAAGTGAATTCAGCGCTTGGTAATGACGAGGCCCGAGTTATGAATCGAGCGAAGACAAACGGCTTTCAAGGCGGGACACAGGCTGAAACAAAAGGGGCGTGGGGCCTGTGTTCAAGAGCGGGTGGACTTGGAGGAGGTGGGGCTCATGGCGCAAGTCCACCCGCTTTGCGGGACCTTTACGAAGGCTTTCTGACTGCAAGGGCCCGAACACCGCCCTTCTGGCATTTGAACAAGAACAGGTGATGGGGTTTCCATGTTAATGGGACTACGAAACTTTTTGGCAAAACACAAGCTAGGCTCAGTGATCGTTCTCGCAATCGTTGCGATCCCTGGCATTTTAATTGTAGTCGGCCGCTCAAATAAGCCGGCTCAGGCAGCGCCTCCACCGCTTGAGGTCGAGGTAGTAAAGGTCGAGCAGAAGAACGTGCCGATCTATAGCGAGTGGGTAGGCACAACTGATGGGATGGTGAACGCTGACATAAAAGCTCAAGTCACCGGCTACCTGCTCAGGCAGGATTACAAGGAAGGCTCTTTTGTAAAGAAGGGCCAGTTGCTTTTCGAGATCGATCCGCGGCCGTTCCAGGCGGCGCTGGATCAGGCAAGCGGTCAGCTCGCCCAATTTCAAGGACAACTCGAACAGGCCAATTCCCAGGTGACACAAACAGAGGCACAACTCGCGCAGGCCAACAGTCAACTCTCGCAGGCGCAAGCGCAGCTCGCGCAAGCAGAAGCTAATCAAGTTAAGACGCAGCTCGATGTGAACAAATATGCGCCACTGGCGGAACAGAAGGCTGTCACGCAACAAGATTACGACAATGCAATCCAGGCCAACGTCGTTGCCAAGGCCCAGGTCCAAGCGGCCAAAGCTGGAGTTGAGGCGGCGCGAGCTCAGCTGCGTGTCGCCAATGCTCAGATCGGAACTGCTAAAGCGGCCACCGCGACCGCCAAGGGTCAAGTTGAAAACGCTCGAGCTACTGTGAAAACGGCCGAGCTCAATTTGAGTTTCACCAGAATCATTTCGCCAATCGATGGGATTGCCGGTATTGCCCAGGCGCAGGTCGGTAACTTGATCAGCACGACAAGTAGTCCGCTAACAACCGTTTCGACTGTAGATCCAATTAAGGTCTACTTCACACTGGGTGAGCAGGAATATCTGAGATTTACAAAACACAACCTGATTGACGCTCAGTCCAGTGCAAGTGTGGCGCAACTCGAACTGGAACTGGTTCTATCCGATGGAACCGTCTATCCACACGAAGGAACCTTCTTCTTTGCCGACCGGCAAGTCGATCCGAAAACCGGTGCGATCCGGCTGGCTGGGGTCTTCTTGAATCCTGGAAATGTCCTTAGGCCGGGACAATACGGCCGCGTCCGCGCTGTGACCAGCACGAAGGAAGAAGCATTGCTCGTCCCGCAGCGTGCAGTCGCCGAATTACAAGGAAGCTACCAGGTCGCCGTCGTAGGACCTGACAACAAGGTGAGCATTCGGCCCGTCAAGGTGGGAGATCGAGTGGACAACATGTGGATTATCGAAGAGGGCTTAAAGCCTGGTGAAAACGTTGTCGCCGAAGGCACGCAAAAAGTTAGACCAGGCGTGACGGTAAACCCAAAGACAGCTGCGTTGTAGGGGCGGCACTCCGTGGCCGCCCCTCGGTGCGGGACAGACTTTATAACGAGGTGCGTGATCTTTTGAGGCTCCAGTAGCGAGAAAGGGGAGCGCCCACGGGAGTGACGCCTCTACAGTAGGAATGTGATCGATGATTTCCAAACTCTTCATTAACCGGCCCATTGTGGCTATGGTTATCGCCATCGTAACCGTCATTGGGGGCCTCGTTGCGATGCGGGGCCTGCCAGTGGCTCAATTTCCGGACATCATCCCACCCCAGATCATCGTTTCAACCACCTTCACAGGAGCAGACGCGATAACAATAGAGCAGTCAGTGGCCACGCCTCTCGAGCAGCAGATGAACGGCGTAGACGACATGCTCTACATGCAGTCGACCAACGCGAACGATGGAACGATGGCGCTGACCGTTACCTTCAATGTCGACACGAATCCAAATGTAGATCAGGTCAACGTGCAAAACCGCATGGCGCAAGCGCAACCAAATCTTCCCTCCGACGTCAACCAGTTTGGGTTGACGTTGCGCAAGTCGACCGGACTGCCGATGCTCGTCATCTCGCTCTTCTCGCCCAACAAGACATACGACTCTCTCTTTCTCGCCAACTACGCGAACATCAACATCAACGACGCGCTTTATCGGGTTCCGGGCGTAGGCGAAGTCAGGCTATTCGGCGCAAGCGACTACGCGATGCGAATCTGGGTCAAGCCGGATGTTCTCGCCAAGCTGGGTCTGACAGTTCCCGATCTCTCCCGTGCAGTTCAAGAGCAGAGCACGGTCAATCCCGCAGGTCAGTTCGGTGCCGAGCCAGCGCCAAAGGGAAAGGAGAAGACGTACACGGTACGTGCCCAGGGACGGTTACAGACTCCGGAAGAGTTTGGACAGATCGTGGTCCGCTTAAATCCTGACGGCTCGGTCGTGCGTATGAAAGACATCGCTCGGATTGATCTCGGCGCCCTGAACTATCAACAGTTCACGCGCTTCAATGGCCAGCCCGGAAGTATCATCGCGGTCTTTCAAACGCCTGGTTCAAATGCGCTCGCCGTTGCCGAAGGTGTCAAGAAGACAATTGCAGAGTTGAAGCAGAACTTCCCGGCTGATCTCGAGTATAAGATCTCGCTCGACACAACGCTTCCGGTCACCGAGGGCATCCGTGAAATTGTCGAGACGCTCGTCATCGCGATAGTGCTGGTCCTGCTTGTGGTCTTTTTATTTCTACAAAACTGGCGAGCGACACTCATTCCAATGATCGCGGTGCCTGTGTCGCTCATCGGCACGTTCGCCGTTTTCCCGCTGCTTGGATTCTCGATCAACACGCTATCGCTGTTCGGTCTGGTATTGGCCATCGGCCTGGTCGTCGACGATGCGATTGTCGTAGTCGAAGCGGTCGAACACCACATTGAAGACGGAATGTCGCCGCGCGATGCCACGATGCAAGCAATGAGAGAGGTCTCAGGCCCGGTTATCAGCATCGCGCTCATACTCGCTTCGGTGTTTATCCCGATCGCTTTCGTCAGTGGGATCCAGGGTCGCTTGAACAAACAGTTTGCGGTGACGATCGCTATTTCAGTCGTCATCTCCGCGTTCAATGCGCTGACACTGTCGCCTGCACTTTCAGCCATGTTGCTAAAGCCGCGCAAGGAATCTACGGGCCCGCTCGGCCGCTTCTTCCGTGCATTCAATCGTGGGTTCACGCGGGCTACTCACGGTTACGTCAATTGGAGCCATTTCATAATCCGTAAAGCTCTTATTGGCGTGTTTATCCTGGTAGGCTTTGCCGTGGTCGATGGTCTTGCTGTGGGGCGGCTGCCGACGAGTTTTCTTCCTGAGGAGGATTACGGCTACCTGTTCCTGAACGTTCAGCTTCCGCCGGCGGCTTCGTTGGAGAGGACCGACGCGGTTTCTAAGAAAGTGGAGGCGATCCTTGCGAAGACCGAAGGCGTTGAGTACTACAACACCATTGGTGGATTCAGCCTGTTGAATCGAGTCTCCTCGAGCTCAAACGGCTTTTTCTTCGTGGCGTTGAAGCCCTGGAGCGAGCGCGAAGGCGCCCAACTTCAAGCACGGGCAATTCTTGACACTTTGAATGGCAGGTTCGCAAGGGAGATCCCTGAAGCAGTCGCTTTCGCCTTTATGCCGCCTTCGATCCCAGGGCTCGGATCGTCTGGAGGGTTTTCGTTCTGGCTGCAGGATCGCAGCGGTGGATCTATCGACTTTCTGGATCAGAATCTACAGAAGTTTCTTGATGCCGCTCGCAAGCGTCCAGAGCTGGCAGG
>Ga0137366_10002435_pt1 | contig 14260 bp, 18 predicted proteins | sample SagtaG_8_FD_104938 | JGI IMG/M metagenome (GOLD analysis project Ga0137366, IMG submission 104938) | Vadose zone soil microbial communities from Sagehorn Ranch, Mendocino, California, USA - Sage1_L_60_16 metaG | ecosystem: Environmental > Terrestrial > Soil > Vadose zone | place: USA... | reverse complement strand
CTTTCTCCCTAATAGCAAGTTTACGGCGAAGTCGGTCAACCCAAAAGTATACCACAAAGCCCCGCAACATGCATTTGATGCGGGGCTTTAACAGGGGGCTTTGCGGATACTTTTCTATTTGTTAGCAGCAAGCATTGACAGACACTACCAAAACAAAATCATAACAATTAAAAGCCGTAAAATATGTGGATTATAATTGCAATAATAATAGTGGTTATTCTCTACAATGTTTTTTCTGGAACAAATAGTAATTCAAGTTCAAGAAATACAACATCTCAACCTACAAGACAGGACACAAAAACAAATATCCCTTCGGTTCCTAAAAAAAATGTTTTAAAAAGTAAAAATAAGCTACCTGATAATTTAGTAATTACCGAGGAGTTTCAAAGTGCCTTTGACCTAATGGAAAACACATCAAAGTGTGCATATATAACAGGTAAAGCGGGGACAGGAAAATCAACCTTGTTGACATATTTTAGAAAGAAAACAAAGAAAAATGTAATTGTTCTTGCACCGACAGGGATTGCAGCGATAAATGTTGAAGGTTCAACAATTCATTCATTTTTTCGTTTTGCTCCTCAATTAGTTGAAAAACATTCTATCACAAGAGACTTCACAAGGCAAGACCTTTTCGATAAAATAGAAATGATAGTAATAGATGAAATTTCTATGGTTAGAGCAGATTTACTCGATGGAATAGATTATTCACTTCGTATTAATCGTAAAAATGATTTGCCCTTTGGTGTGCAAATGATTTTTTTTGGAGACTTGTATCAACTTCCCCCAGTGGTTGTAGGCAAAGACTTGATAGACTATTTTGAGGAGCATTTCGGTGGATTTTATTTTTTCAATGCCAAGATATTTGATGAGATTAGTTTTGACTATATTGAATTGCAAAAGATATTTAGACAAAAAGACGAAGATTTTAAAAATATCTTGAATAGCATTCGAGAAAATAGAGTAACAGCTACGGAATTATCTTTACTAAATCAAAGGTTTAATCCAAATCATATTTATTCATCGAACGATGTAAGCCTGACGCTCTCAACAACTAATAAAATTGCAGAAGACATTAACCAAGAACGAATGAATAATTTGACTTCAAAGGAATTTTCTTATACTGCTATTATAACTGGAAAGTTTGACAAATCTTCTTATCCTACTGACTCAAATTTGGTTTTAAAAAAAGGTGTTCAAATTATGATGTTAAAAAATGACAGTCAAAAACGTTGGGTAAATGGAACCTTAGGAATTGTAAAGAACTTAACCGAAAACGAAGTTGAGGTTGAAATTGATGGAACTTCTTCCTCAATAGAAAAAGCAACTTGGGAGGTAATTGAATATCAATACAACAAAGAAGAAAAAAAGATAGAAGCTATTGTTACAGGTTCATTTACCCAATTTGCATTAAAATTAGCTTGGGGCAATTACCATTCATAAAAGTCAAGGACAGACTTTTGAAAATGTAGTTATTAACTTGGGCAATGGAGCATTTGCACACGGACAAACTTATGTTGCATTAAGTCGTTGTACTTCATTAGAAGGCATTACATTAAAAACTCAAATTCGACAAAGAGACATTATTTTAGACCCAAAGGTTGCTAAGTTTATTCGGGAAAAGACACAGCATTTTCTAAATTAATTGACAACTGCTTATAGAATATGCCTGCTGCTAACAGGAGGTTTGGCAAAATACGGGCTTGACATAACCATTGTACGACACTTATTTGCTTATTCGGTCAAGCATCGAAAAATCATTTGCTACGTGGTCTGTAAATATCGGTTACAAGCATCTTTATGGTCGTCTTGCCGACATTTCTACCTGAGTCTGTTAGCGGGCCACTCCTCTTACATTCTAAAATTTAAAGTTCCCTTAAATGACTCTTTTTCTGTTACCTTCCTTTCAAAGTGTGATCTTTGATTATATTAGTCCCCTCTATGCCAAACCCAAATAGCGAAATAATAAGTTACAATGCTTCTTCTCTTCTTAGCATATTCAACAATGCCCTTACTATTGAGATAACTAAAAAGGCTTTTAGAATAAGAGGTATATACATCGCTGGGAAAGGAGTTAACTACAACGGATTTTATTATGATTCGCTCAAAGATGAATCCTCTGATGCTTGCGTTACGCTTATAGTTCCTGCTCCCATAAGACATGATTTAACAACTGAGCAAACGATAGAGTGTACAGGTTACTTATCAAAGCGAGTGCAGTTGAATGGAGGAAGAATAGACCTGCATGTAAATGTGATTGAGTTATTATCACAGCAAGAATCAAAGTACTCAGAAGAGCAGCTAAAGGCATTTGAGATACTACAAAAGAAAGCAGAGCAAGGTTATAAGGATATTGATGGGTTTATTAAAACACGTATCATTCAACAAGAGCCGATTACCGTATCAATCCTCACAGGAAAGAAAGGATCATTGATAGTGATATAAGACATTAATTAAAAGAGGCAATAGGCTTATATGATTTTAGATTTGTACGAATCAACCTAAGCTATGAAGCAGAGATAAGCAACGCTCTTCTCTCTCATGATAAAGAAATGGATATTTTAGTTGTGGCACGCGGTGGTGGAGAGAACATGAAAGTGTTTAACAGGACTTCCTTAACTGAAAAAGCTCTTACCTTAAAGTGCTTTTTTGTGACAGCCATTGGTCATAAAGAAGATGTATCGCTTTTACAAAAAGTGGCTGATAAAGCATTCATTACACCAACAGCTTTATGTCAATATTTTAATGATATATATAATCAAACAGTTGAAGAGCTACAAAATTCAAAAGCAAAACTTGTAGAAAATATAACTGCTCAGTTAAAGGGCAACTATGAAATGCAGCTGGTGAACTTAAACGATAAACTGCAAGGTGCAAAAGAACTGAGTGAGCAACAGCTACAGTTAGCTACATCTCAGATAGACGAGCTTAAATCGCAGCTTGCTAAAAAAACGTCAACGTCACAAGTGGTGTGGACACTTATTGTGTTGCTTGCATGTGCTATAGGGATACTGATTGGAAAGGGATGTAATTAATAAAAATTCTCTCCTCCTAAATCGTAATTGTTAGCTGCCATTCAAATAGCCAATTCTCTTCAAAGTGTGAAATGAAATCTTTCAGTTTTTTAAACTCTGGATTATTCTCATTTCCTTCAAACCGAACCTTCTCATCATCGCTCGACGGTAATTTTATCTCGAACCTGTATTTTATCCACAGGGAATTTATTTTCGCATCAAACCTTAATTCATCCGATAGCCCCTCCTGAAACTGTTGGGCTTTTTGAGATTTTGGACTCTTTTGAAATTTGTTTTTTCGCAGATGCGTCATAATAAATAATTTAAGAATCAGAAAAACTTGACATCAATGTAGATAACTCCTATATATCCTTATACAAACTCTTATCGTTATGATTTCGGCTTAGGCTGTAAAGCAACACAGGGCTAGTTCAGTAAAAGATGAGCTTGAAATTCAGACTAAAAATTTTCCCAGCGACTTATTTTTGGGCTACTTCCCATCTTTCTTCTTATGGGTTTGCGGGTATCTTAACAGCATTAGGCGCGGGAAAATTATTGGGCTAAATCTTTTGCTTCAAGTGCTGTCATTATTCCCTCCTGCATTTTTGGATCGCAAAAAGACGGTTCAAACAATCTTGTTTTATCGTGTCTTCTCAGATAGTTAAAACCCATAGCATGTTTTAAGAAAATAATTCCCTGAAATGCTTGTCCGTCTTTACTAAGAACTTTTTGGTATTTCAATGGAAACGGTCTGCCGTTAATTATGCAATTAGTTCGAATCATTTTGGTAAGTTTTCAATTAAGAAATGTTAATTATTTGCATCATGGGGGCAGAACACTATTTCGCTTTCAGAAGAAGACAGATCAACTATTATTGTAATTTACTCATTTAATTCATCATTTAAATATTAAAGCCTAAATGATAAATATAGCTGGACGCTTATTTTCGCGAACGTCTTTTTATGAGGATTCCAGCAAAAAAAACGAATGACACAAATTTGTTTTCTGAGAATATCCCTCCACTTGGAGCACTTGGTTTAATATCGATAGCCAGCACTTAGTTTGTGTCAAAAGATTGGAAAACCAGCTTGATAAAGCTGAGATAACAAGTTTGTAAATGTATCAGGATATTTTTTTTCCAGGGAAGCCTTAGGGACCCACTGGTTGTTGCGTTTTACCAGGAATATTGCCCCGCCAAGTTCCTCCAAATTTCTATCGGGCAAAATAAATATTGCATCTTCTGCCTGCGAGTAGCTTCGAGTTACCTTAGCGTTAAAAGTCTTCCCTTGATGCTCAAACTGTATATTCAACATATTGTAAACATACCTGCTTTATTCTGATTTAAACAGTTTGAGCCGTTTAAAGAAGCTTAAGCTTTTTTTATTTTATTAAAAAGCACATTTTACTCTTCGGGTGTGCGAACATTTGAGTATATACAGAACTAATGGGATGCAAGGAAATTAAGGATCCTTCTTCGCCGACTTAGGTTTTGTTGCAGCATTAGCTCTTCATAAATTTCAAATTTTGCAAGTGGCATTTGAAAAGTTTTTGTTCATAACAGAAGGAATAACCCTTGGAGGAATAGTTGCAGGGTCACTTGTTTTAGATGTAGTGACAAGAATAAGAGCGAAAAAAATTCGCTCAAAAAATAACAGCCAGGATTAAGAGACTTTACGAATAATAAGCCATTAAATAATTGCCGATCTCTTGTGCTAATGCTTCATTTAATACGCCGGCACCTAAGCTATATTTATCTACTATCCATTTATCAGAGTAAGACATAAAGCCTTCCAAACGATGATTTATGAATATTTGAAAGCGGGTAGGAACGTTGTTCACAAAGTTCATTGCATAGGCATCAATAGCAAAATCTTTTATAATGAATGAAAGCTTGTAGTTCATGAAAGATAAGGGTTTATAGAACAGAGATGCAGAATGAGACAGAATATTTTAAGAATTGTGGACATTTCGAGTAAACTTGTATGTTTATACTAAAAACATTATGAACTTATTAGAAAAATTGCGGCATGATCCTATCGTAAGTAAGGCTTTTCGAAAGACGTTATTTTGGATGGCCTGCAATACATCTATTGGCCTGCTTCCCCTATTTATTATTGCGATCAATCTTCTTTTAACCCTTTTAGTTAAATCATTTAATAGGCCTCTCGAAGAATTGTCAAAACTGATAGCTGAGGGTATTTTTGTTTTCTTTTTCATTGCATTAATGGGGACAGTTTGGACAGATCTTTATTTAGAATATGTAAACGGAAGATACTTACCCCAGTATGCTGTTGTGCTTTTTTTGATTTTGCCTATTATTATAATTGTTCTTTTAACAGCGGCATATTGTTTGATTCTTGTAGGTAATCGTGACACAGAGGAATTTGTTAATAATTCAATCTTTCAGTTACTATTTGCTAATTTTTCGTTTATTTATTGTCTCATAATAAAATTTGCTAACTTTATAAGAGAGGGAAAACAAGAATGACAACTTTTATTTTTTGGACAATTATAGTTTTCGTCTTTCTGGCGTTCGTTGCTTTGCTTGCCGGAGGAACAAGATTTATTGAAGACACCATTAACAAAAAAGACCTCGACAAAAGAACGTCTACTTCGAAAGATAGAAAAAGAAGGCACGCAAAAGCTCACTAATTTATTTTACTAATTATACTTTTCATTAAGCGCTTTTCTTTTTTCTTCGATGTTTTCAATATTTTCGAAATTCATGTATGGAAGTTTAGTGCTTAAAAGAATCTCATGCACCTTTTCTTTGTTTACACCCCGAGCAATTGCAGTATGCGCCAGTAATCTTATTTGGGCTTCCATATAACGACTCCGCTTTTCAATTTCATGATACCAATTATTCAACGCCTTACCAATTAATAGTGCGACGCCAATAATAATTATAAACATCAAAATTGGATCAAGTAAGACTGCTTTCATGTTTGTTTGTTTTTGATTGTGGTCAATATTTGTTTGGCAGTTATGAGGTTAATTGCAGAGAAGGTAAAGTTTAGACAACCAGCCGGACAACCATTATTCTAAGAATTTCTTGAAATTCAATGCAGTTAAGGCTTTAACAAAATTTAAATGTAGTCCCGCCCGGAATCGAACCGGGATATCAGGTTCCGGAGACCTGCATACTATCCGTTGTACTACGGGACCCTTGTTGCAAATGTACTATATAATTGAAACGAAAAAAGTTCAGTAATGTTCAAAATGTAAAAGAGTGCGACGCAAGAGAAGATGCTATTTATTCTTTGGCTGGTACCAAAAAATAACTTTAAACCTTTAAACCTTCAACTTTGAACTGCCGTTTCCCTTACCTTTGCGGCAAAATTGAAAACCTGCTAAAAATAATTCTCATTTATGGCCTATAAAGGGAAGATTAAACAAATTATCGGTGCGGTGGTAGACGTTCAATTTGAGGAAGGTAACCTGCCCGAAATTTATAATGCATTGGAATTAAAAAGAGACAACGGTGATAAACTGGTTCTTGAAGTGCAGCAGCATCTTGGCGAAGACAGTGTTCGCACTATTGCGATGGACGGTACAGAAGGCCTGATGCGTGGTATGGAAGTTATTGATACAGGAAAGGCAATTGCAATGCCTACCGGTGAAGCAATTAATGGTCGCTTGTTTAATGTAACCGGTGATGCAATTGACGGTCTGCCACAGGTAAGCAAAAAAAATGGCCGCCCTATTCACGCCCTGCCGCCTTTGTTTGAAAACCTGAGCACTGCCACAGAAGTGTTGTACACGGGTATTAAAGTTATTGACCTTATTGAGCCTTATGCAAAGGGTGGTAAAATTGGTTTGTTTGGTGGTGCAGGTGTAGGCAAAACAGTATTGATACAGGAGTTAATTAACAATATCGCCAAAGGTTATGGTGGCTTAAGTGTGTTTGCTGGCGTAGGCGAACGTACGCGTGAAGGTAATGACCTGTTGCGCGAAATGATTGAGGCCGGCATAATGAAATATGGTGATGCTTTTAAACACAGTATGGAGCAAGGTGGATGGGATTTAAGTAAAGTAGATATGGAAGTACTGAAAGGTTCACAGGCAACTTTCGTATTCGGACAGATGAATGAACCTCCGGGGGCCCGTGCTCGTGTGGCTTTAAGTGGTTTAACTGTTGCTGAATATTTCCGGGATGGTGATGGCACCGCAAGGGGCAGAGATATTTTGTTCTTCGTTGATAATATTTTCCGGTTTACACAAGCTGGTTCTGAGGTATCGGCATTGCTTGGCCGTATGCCTTCCGCTGTGGGTTATCAGCCAACACTTGCAACTGAAATGGGATTGATGCAGGAGCGTATCACCTCAACAAGAAATGGTTCTATCACATCTGTACAGGCAGTGTATGTACCTGCAGATGATCTTACAGACCCCGCACCAGCTACAACTTTCGCACACCTTGATGCCACAACTGTATTAAGCCGCAAAATCTCTGACTTGGGTATTTATCCAGCAGTGGATCCTCTCGATTCTACTTCACGTATTTTAACGCCTTCTATTGTGGGGGACGTACATTATGATTGTGCTAACCGTGTAAAACTTATTTTACAACGCTATAAAGAATTGCAGGATATCATCGCCATTCTTGGTATGGATGAGTTGAGTGATGAAGATAAATTAACCGTATCACGTGCACGCCGTGTGCAGCGTTTTCTTAGCCAGCCATTCCATGTAGCAGAAGCATTCACAGGTTTGAAAGGTATATTTGTAAATATTGAAGATACCATCAAGGGCTTTAATATGATCATGGATGGTGAAGTGGATGAATATCCTGAAGCAGCATTTAATCTTGTAGGTACAATAGACGATGCGATTGAAAAGGGTAAGAAATTGCTGGCGCAGGCACAAGGGTAACGCCCCTTACCTAAAGGGGTAAGAGAAGAAAGTTTATGTACCACGCAAATGTTTTTTAATTGAGATTCTGTTGCGTCGCACTCTTGACGTTTGATTCTTTATTCAACATTTTCAAAATTTAAAATTTCCCCCTTCTGGGGACAGGGGCATGACACTTGAAATATTAACACCGGAAAAAAAATTATTTAGTGGGGAAGTATATGGCGTGCAGTTACCGGGTATAACAGGATTATTCGAAGTATTGGATAAGCATGCACCGCTTGTAAGTGCATTAAAAAAAGGAACGCTGAAAGTATTAAGAGATAAACATAATTATTCTTTGTTCACAATACAAAGTGGGTTTGTTGAAGTGTTGAATAATAAAGCTACGGTGCTTGTTGAAGGTGGTGAAGAACTATAATAAAAAGCTTCAATAATAATTTTCAAAGGCAGGTGTACATCGCACTGCTTTTTTTATTGAAATGTAACCAGCGCAAGTTCCCTTTTTACCCATTGATCAAAGAATTGATAATGTATTGTTGCTTTTTTATCTTTTAAAAAATCCACAGGAGTTAAATAGTATACATTTTTTTGAGGAATAGTATCGTAGCGCATTATCTGTCCCGTTGCCTTAGTAATATAATAAGGCAATTGATATGGAATGAGCGGAGGAATAGAAACAGTATCAGGTTTTATTTTTATAAAAGGCAATGTTGGATTTGCAATAAGCTTTTCAGGATAACCTGTAAGATATATTGGATTGCCATGAGAGGAATTAAGTAGTTGTGAAGAGAGTTTAACGTAAATAAGACTATGCGATGTTTTTTTTTGAAAAGGTATACCCCAGATATTATACGCAATCCGTAAAACTGCAAGCCCTGTAAATATCCATAGCAATATTGAATATTTTATAATCCATTTTGATGGTTGAAAAGATAATAATACCTGCTTATAAACTAAAGCAGCCATTATTGCAATAAATGGGAAAGCGGGATATAAATACCTGTTGGCGGTATCGCCTGCAATAAAATAAGGAACAACATTTATAAGTCCATAGATAACCGAAAACTGAAAGACCTTGTTATTCTTCAAAGCCATTCGAATATTCTTTTTAAACAGGTAAAGCAATAGACCTGATGCAGGTAAACTAATATAAAATAATTGCAAAGGAGATTTTAAAATATTCAATACAACAGATGACCACACAGTTTCTAAAGCGGATTGTTGCGTTGTTTCTTTCATGAGTTGAATAATAAATGCATAAACATTTTCTTTTTGTGCGTATGCAAAAAAGTATGCAGTTATAATAGCTGCAAATAATAGTAATCCTGCAAGATGTTGCCATGAAAATAGCTTCCTCGATTGTTTATTATAAGCCAGCCAAACTATTAAAATCAATCCTTGTATAATTACAGGAGGTAATCCTTTTATCAGCACTCCTATCGCTGTAAAAAAATAAGAAACTACAAACAGTGATAACCATTTTTCTTTTTCACTGTAATAAAATATCGCTCTTCCCTGGATGAATATTAAGAGAGTTAAAAACAAGTCAATCTCACCTGTATCCACTGAACCATAAAAAAAAATATCTACTGAAGTAAGTAATAAAACAGCGGCAACAAAACCAGTTTTTTTATCTGCATATTTTGCTGTGAGTTTGAATACAAGAAGGGAAGTTAAAAGAAAAGAAAGCAGTGAGGGCATCCTTACAACAGGCTCACTAAAGCTGCCAAAGATTTTAAAAAAAATTGCCATCAGCCAATTGAAGAAAGGTGGTTTATTATAATAATTCCAGCCATGAATTTTTGGAATGATCCATTCTTTTCCCAATATCATTTCCATTGAAACTATTGCCCTCCGTGGTTCTTCAGCTCTTAATTCCATTGTAGCCAAACTGCCGGATAAACCAATTAAGATTAGTATCAAGAGAAAAAATTTAAAACGATTTTTTTTTATAGTATTAATGACGCTCATAAAACTTTTAAGAAAATAAAATTATACTTTTCGAATCTTTAATAGTAAAGCAAATTGAAAATGTAAGCATTAACATATTTTGTACAGTATTTATTTGTTGGGGTGGATGAGTAAAGTACAAAGCGTTGAAGAGTGCGACGCAATGGAAGTTTCATAGTATTGCTGCAGACTGGCCCAAAAAAATTCTGCATTTATAAACCGCAATAAAAAAATTGCTTCATCTAATTATCATCTTTTTAACAGCCTCCTAAAACTTTCTTAAAATGATTTTTTAACAATAAACCCGGCATTTCTTTTTCGTCTACTATTTGAGGGTAAAAATTAGCTAATCATTTAAAACCATAAGACATATGAAAAGGTTGCAGTTACTGCTGACTGGTTTGCTGGGCATTTCAGCAATTATAACCAGTTGTACTAAAGATCCGTTAGATCATTTAAATCCTGCAGAATCGCGCATTTACGTTACAAGCTTTGATTCTTCTGCTAATTTCTCTTCTTACAAAACTTACAGTATTGCAGACTCGGTTGGTGTAATTGACAATGGTCATGCTACAAAAGAAATAACGGCATCGGACCAGGCATATATTGATGCGGTTAATAAATACATGCAGCAGAGAGGATATGTGCAGGTTAATAAAAATGCTGGCCCCGATTTAGGTATTAATGTTGACCGTATTTATCATACTTCAACGGGATTGGTAGACTATACAGATTACTGGGATTATTATGGCGGCTATTGGGATCCCGGTTATTGGGGTTATCCCGGTTATGATTATTTTGTTCCTTATGCATATGGAGTGTACCAGGTAACAGAAGGACTAATGTCAATTGATATGTTTGATCTTAAGAATGCTACTGCACATGGTAATAAAATAGATCTTATCTGGAACGGGCTTGTTCGCGGTGAAGGTGTATTTAATGCAGAGAATGCAGATTCTTCTGTGCAGGCATTATTTAACCAGTCACAATATTTAAAGGCTAACCAATAAATGTTTTGTTATGAAAAAAATAGTCAGTTCAATATTTGCCATAATTATATTTTCAGCGTTTGCCTTGCATGCAAATGCACAAAAGGGAGAGTGGAAACTCAACCTTAATTATAGTTATAGTTTGCCATTGAGCAGTTTTAAAAATGATATTATCAGCAATGGCTCACCAAGAGGATTTAGCGGAGATTTTATGTATGGAATAAATAACCAGTTCGCATTAGGTTTGTATGGAGGCTACCAGGATTTTTATCAGAAATATCCGCGTGATGTATACCAAACCGATAATCATGAAGTTACCTCTGCAGTGCTTAGTAATTCTATACAAACGATGCCTATACTTTTACAGGGGAAATTTCTCCCGCTTGGCTCAATGCATGCACCTGTTCAACCTTATATATCGGCAGGAGTTGGCGTAAGCATTATTAACTTCAGCCAGTATCTTGGCGAATTTGGAGGTACTTCTACCAATGGTGGTTTTACTGCAAAAGGTGGCGCCGGTGTTATGATTCCATTTGGCAGGTATAGTGTTGTAGGTTTAAGTTTAGGAGCAGATTATAATTATATAGCGTATAAAAAATATGGTTATAATAATTTGAGTAATGTAGGGTTTCATGCAGGTGTTTATTTCCCTTTGCGATAATGAATTTTGTGCGGTGTTTGGTACAACCCCTGGTGAAAGCCGGGGGTTTGTTTTTTATTGAGTGATTCTTTGTGACAAACTATATTATCTCTATTGAGCTTCGTTGTGTCACTCACTTTTACGCTTTGATCACTTATCATCTTTAACAATAAGTTCTTCCAAATATTTACACTCCCTTATGGAATGAGGACTTAACTTAGCGAGCCACAATAATTAATCATGAAAACTTTCAACATTATTTTTTGCACTGTCTTTGTTTTATTTGCTGCTCTTCAATATAATGATCCTGATCCTTATGTGTGGGTACCAATTTATATGTATACCGCAGTATTATGCTGGCTTGCATTCAGGAATCAATTTTATCCAAAAGCTTATCTGCTCGGTATTGCAGTGTATGCGGTATATGCAGTTTATAAAGTTTTTGATCAAAATGGCTTAATAGACTGGATAACGAAACACAACGCTGAGAATATTGCAGAAACGATGAAAGCACAAAAACCATGGATTGAAGAAACAAGAGAATTTTTTGGTCTTGTAATTTTGATTGTGGTCTTACTAATCAACTATTTATATGCGAAAAGAAAAATCATAAGGAAAGCTCAATTGCAGTAATACAATGTTATTTTATTTTTTTGTTGACAAATTAATTGGAAAGTTATTATGACAAATATTATCAAAACTTATTTCAAAAATGTAGAAACAGGAAATATAGAAGCAATTATAAACTTGTTTTCTGAGGATGGAATAGTTCATTCTCCTCTGTATGGCGATATTCCTGCGAAAGATTTTTATGAAGATCTTTTTGCTGATACCAGTCAGTCAATAATTACATTGATAAATACATTTGAAAGCACAAATAATCCTGACACTGCCGCTGCTCATTTTAAATATGACTGGATATTAAAGGATTGTACCAAAACTTATTTTGTAAGGTGTTGATATTTTCAATTTTGATACAAGGGGGAAGGTCAGGAATATGACTATTATTTATGATACTTACAAGGTTAGAAGTGCATTTGAAAAACTTAAGTAACCGATTGTTTCAAATGTCAAAATAGTTATTATAAACTCTATCGTGTCTTCTAAAACAATTATCAAAAATATATTTCTACTTAAATCTGGCAATTAAGATTGTTATTGATAATTGCAACTATTTGAAGGTAAGTAGCTTAAAAATTAATGTTCTGCGCCTCATGTAAGCTGCAATTATTAAGCACATTTTATGAAATCCTTAAAGGCAATCATCTTTATATTTGCACGCCCACAATAATGAGGGACTTGCAACGTTATAACTGTTCATCCGTATTTATTGAAAAACATATAGTAATGAAGAAAATTTTTTTTATTTGTTGTGTTTGTTTTTGCGCTTTTACTTCAATGGCGCCGGGAAATAGCACTTTAGGTTCTGATGACAAAAAATTCTCATCTCTTTTGCCTTCAATAACAAATGAAGTTCCTACTGTGGGCAGGTGGATTGATTCAGCTTATTCTGCCATACATCTTGATTCTTTCGGTTTAAAAAAAGATATTTTTTATTATGCCTGCAAAGGATATGAATATTTATTAAGCAAAAACAAATTGCAAAATACTTCGGTAATTACTATTTGTGATTATAGTCAAAGCAGCAGCAGTAAAAGATTATATGTAATTGACCTTAATGAAGGTAGGCTGCTGTTTAATACCTATGTATCTCATGGCAAAAAATCAGGCAATGAATATGCAACAAGTTTTTCCAATCGCATGGATTCACATAAAAGTTCCGTGGGTTTCGTGGTCACCGGCGAAACTTATCGTGGAAAAAAAGGTTACAGTATGCACCTTGATGGCATGGAACCAGGTGTTAATGACAATGTACGTTCGAGAGATATTGTAATGCACGGCAGTAATTATGTAAATGCGCAAAGAGCAGATGAAGGAAATGCAATGGGAAGAAGTTTTGGTTGCCCTGCAGTATCTTACGCCGAACACAGAAAAATAATTGACAAAATAAAAGATGGCAGTTGCTTCTTCATATATGCTGAAGATAAATTGTATGCCTCTTCTTCTAAAATTTTAAATGCGCATTTTGATTGGCCATTAGCTGTTACCACACCCTGATATTGCCAATGTATCGGAGCCTCAAAATAGTTTTTCTTCTTCCCAATAATTCAATCAATAAGACCAAACTGTTTTAAATGATGTTGTGCATGTTTGTACAGCAGTTGAATGTTTTGTTCATAATCAAGATCGCCAAAAATGGCATTTAGTGTTATTAGATTAGGATTGGTTTCAAAAATCGAGAAAAAATAATTTAACTCTTCCTGCAATTCATCAATTGCTTCCTGCATAGAATTATTTTTTAATGCTGGTGCCTGTTCACCCATCAATGGATTTTTGGTGTTCTCTCTAAAAGGTTTTTCGCTTAACATAAACTGGCGGAATTTAGGCAAATGTTCTTTTGGTGTATGCAGCGGCAGAGCACGTTTTCCATTTGCCTGCTGCAATGTATCACTAAAATGTTCTACCATTTGCTGAGCATTCATAACGCCCCATCTTCCTTTTGCATCAGCAGGTAATTGTTGGAGCAATGGAATAAACTGGTACTTTAAAAAATTTATTTTTTCATTATTCATAAAAGAGATATTTCAGCTAATATAATTTGCATTACCGGTGATTCTATAAAATATTGCCAAAGAAATTTACTCATACATAAGTTATAGTTTTGTATATTAAATTTTCTTTTTAAAAACGCCATATATGTCCTCCTCTATTCTCTTTGAAATTAAAGATAGCATTGCCATTATAACTTTTAATCG
>Ga0137366_10002432_pt1 | contig 14268 bp, 16 predicted proteins | sample SagtaG_8_FD_104938 | JGI IMG/M metagenome (GOLD analysis project Ga0137366, IMG submission 104938) | Vadose zone soil microbial communities from Sagehorn Ranch, Mendocino, California, USA - Sage1_L_60_16 metaG | ecosystem: Environmental > Terrestrial > Soil > Vadose zone | place: USA... | reverse complement strand
TGCTGGCGTTGTTTGCGAAAATGTCGCTTTCTAAGCGCTCGGAGACGATTGTCATGAATGTAGCCTGTGTCTGGCGTTCCATTTCGACATCGGCGACGAAAGCACGAGCAGCATCTGTGCCTCCACTAACCTGACCAGCAATCTCCTGCGCAACTTCTTCTAGTTTCTGCAGGTTGCGCGCCACCAACGCCACAGTCGCGCCGCATTGGGCCAGTTTCAGCGCACACGCACGCCCAATCCCCTGTGAAGCACCGGTGACCACTGCCACGCGTCCAGTCAGGTTCATTCAGCCTTTCCGTGAAGGCGAAATTATAACTGCATGGAAGCCGCGGCGTTTTCTGCAGCCGGGGCGGGAAGCTCGTTGCGAAAGAGATGCCGCAGGATAGGTGGGGCCAGCAACGTGGTCACGACAGTCATCAGCACGACGACTCCGTAGGCTGATTGGCTCATGCTCGCCGATTGCAGTCCGACGAGCGCAACGATCAAGGCCACCTCTCCGCGAGGAGTCATTCCGATCCCAACCCGGAAAACTGTAGTCCAGCCCTCCCGCAGAAGCGGCAAGCCACAGCCAATCAACTTAGAGACGACTGCCAGCAGCGAAATTACGATGGCGGCAGTCAACAGATTTCCAGTCAGCAGTCGCACGTTGAAGCGTGAACCAATGTCGAAAAAAAAGAATGGCGCAAGGAACGCGGTGATTCCGCCGACCCGGGGGATCAGGTTCCATTGCGGCGCGTAGTCGGCGAACATGAGTCCGGCAAAGAAGGCACCGACAATTGCTGCCATTCCAATCTTTACCGCCAACCATGAGAAAAAAAGACATATGGCTAGGGCGATCACCAGAGTCGAATTCTGTGTGGAGAATTTCGCCAGGCGCGGGCGCAATTGACGAACAATGTTGGGTGCGACGAACATCATGAATACAGCGAAGGCGACGGCTTCAGCCGTCAGCACGCCCAGATGCATCCAGCGCACTCCCGCTCCAGACGCGGACCCCGCCACCACTGCCAGAACAACCATTCCCAAAATGTCGTCGAAAACCGCGGCTGCCAGAATGATTTTTGCAGTACGAGTCGATAGCACGTTCATGTCGGACAGCCCCCGGGCGGTTATGCCGACGCTGGTAGCGACCATGGCAGCAGCCACGAAGGTGGCTTCAATGGTGGTGTCGCCGCGGAGCTTCAGGTACGCGAAACCGAGAACAAACGGTGCTATTACTCCGGCAACCGAAACCAGAAGCGCCTTGCGACTGACCTGAATGAGTTCGTGCGGACTGGTTTCAAGCCCGGCGCTGAACAGCACAAAAATCGCTCCCATCTCGGCGATGGAATGAAGCGTATCGCTGGCGGGAACGACTGCGATCGCATACGGCCCGAGCGCAACTCCAGCCAGAATTTCCCCAGGCACCGCGGGCAGACGCAGCCGCTCGAATAACTCGCCGAGCAGTTTTGCGGCGACGAACACGACAAACAATTGCAGCAGGAGCTGTTCCGGTGAGGCTGGCATCGGCGTCTTTCTTGTTGGTGAACCTTTGCAGGATAGGGCTTGCAGAGCAGGTCCGCAACAAAACTCGAGAGCTGCGGAAAGCTAAAAACAGCCACCGATCACACGGATTCTCACGGATTCAAATCAGGACATTTGATCAGGGGTAATCCGTATCAATCCGTGTCGCGTGCCTTTCGCAGTGGCCAGATCAGCACTTCGAGCCTCTTAGAAAAGTGAAGGAGAGGTAGAATTTGCGGCAACTGAATTCCTGCGGCGGTAGCCATGGTATTCGCTGAAATATCAGCTTCGGCATCCTGCAGCGGCCATGGTTCGTGATGGATTTCAGCGCGAAACAGTGAACTGCCAAAGACTATGTACAAGCAATAACGCTCTGTCAGCCAATGCTCGAGTGTTCCGGACTGGCGAATTTGGACGGAGCCGACTGGGCGGTATGCTCCTCGAAATCCGGTATTTTGGCTTCGAAACGATTCATAATGAACCGAGGCACTTTCCGGTCTGACTTTCATGCGAGCGTAGAAGTACGGCAGATGGTAGGCCGCTCTCGCTCCCCAGACCGCAAGACGACTGGCTGCATCCAGACTGAAGAAAAATACACCTGGCTTCCCGTTGAATGTCACATAGGTACGGAGGTTCAACTCAGGAAAGCGAGAAGTTCCCGGAACCGTCGGCATCCAGCGTCCACGAACTCCGGTCATGTGGAACGGGGTTACCGCGATCCAGCATTGTCCGTTGAAGGTGTCCAAAGGCAAGATGGATGGGACTAGCGATCGCAGATTCTCGGGTGCTAGCGGCCAGTGTGCGAACAGAAGGTCATTCCAAGTTTGCTCCATGATCCACGGCCCGGAGGGTAAGGGCCAGGGACGATGATGGACAATCTTGAGGGCTTGATGCACGAAACAAGCATATCGGGTGATTGGATGATCGGGCCATCGGGAACTGGACAAAAAAGGTGAACGAACAGTAGATCACCCGATTGTCTCGCGCCCGATAGATAATAATCGCGTGAGCGTCGCCACTCCCATACTGCCGAAGACTGACAAACCTTGGCGCAAATTTACGCTGAAAGAACGCATCCAGCTGTGGTTGATTACCTGGGCTGGATATCTCGCCATTCGCATTCTGGGGCCGACCATCCGCTTCAGCGTTTCCTGGGAGGAGGGCTCTCCAAAGAGTCTCGCCGAGCGGCCGTGCGTCTATTCCTTCTGGCACAACTGCATGATTCCAGCCATGTACTGGTGCCGCGATTTGGACGTACGGGTCATGAGCAGCGACAGCTTTGACGGCGAGTACACCGGACGAATCATGCAGAAATTTGGATTCGTCAAAGTGCGCGGCTCGAGTTCAAAGGGCGCAGTGCGCGCTCTGCTGGCGATGCGGCGGGAGATCGAACAAGGCTGGACCGCTGCTTTTACAATTGACGGTCCGAAAGGCCCGCGTTATCTCGCGAAACCTGGCCCGGTGGTGCTTTCCAGAAGCACGGGAGCGCCCATGGTCGCTTTTCACATTGCCCTGGACCGCGCATGGGTCTTGAATACCTGGGATGGCGCGATGATTCCCAAGCCGTTTTGCCGCGCGCTGATGCGGGTGAGCAGCAAGATTTCGGTTCCCTCGGACGGCAGTGACGAGCAATATCTGGACGAACTCCAGGCCGCGCTAGACCGGGTGCGGATTTTTGCCGAGGACAACATCGGGAAAGCGGGAACAGCCGAGTTTCCTTACGGGCGAGATAACCTGGGCGAACACTGAGAGACTGCCGGGCCGCGTAGCTGCTATGTTCCGGTTCTAGCCGTTGGCATTCCAAACGCCACATCTCCTACTGTTGCAGTGACGGCTGTCGCCGGTACAGGTTTCGCGGCAGCAGGCGGCGAACTCAGGAGTTCCTGGATTGCGGCAATAAGAATGTTGGTCTCCGACTTGGATATGACCTTTCTCACACCGGCGCCCTGGGCGGCTTCACACAGTTGTTGTGTGTAATGCATGGTGTACATCAGGATGGGAATCTCTGGCAGGCGCTTCCGTAGCACTCTAGTTGCGCTCAACCCGTCCATTTCCGGCATCGCGAAATCGAGAATGATGACATCGGGAGGGGATGCCTCGGCTTTCGCCACGGCTTCTGCTCCCGTCTCAGCCTCCATGATTTCGTAATCTCCGATGTCGCTGAAGAGTCCACGCAGCGCAGCTCTGAGCAGCGCGGAGTCATCGGCAATCAAGATTCTAGGTGGCATTCATATCGTCTCGAAGGCGTGTTACGAGCGGTTATATTGTGCGGCAGATTACAAACTATCGGAAACAGGGTCGGAAAAGACATACCGTTGAATCTGTATCGCTATATGGGTTTTTTCCCTTGCACTTCAGTGTGATAGCGACACTCGACAGGCATCTCAGGCAGGTGGCATTAATCGGAGGTGAACTTTGCGAAGAGCAAGAAAGTGGCGCGAACCTCTTCGTCCCGGCGAGCGAACGAATGCCGCTGGCAAGCCGGTTTCCAATTCAATTCTTTTGTCTCTTCCGGATACGGAATATGGCTATGTGCGACCGCACTTGCAGTTTGTGAGCTTACCGCACCACCGCAGTCTGCATGAACCGGGTAGAAGCCTGAAGTTCGGATATTTCCTCAATAAGGGGATGATTTCTCTGGTTGTTACAGACGGAAATGGCAAGAGTGTCGAAGTCGGAGTAACGGGCAAGGAAGGCTTTACCCCGATCCCCATGGTGATCGGTTTGAACAGGAGTCCGCATCGCGCTGTGGTCCAGGTGGCAGGAGAGGGCTTCAGAGTCAGCGTGGCTGTTTTGGAAAAGCTCTTGCTGTCCAGCCCCCGTCTTTACGCCATATTGACCCGCTACGCGGTTATACATGGACTGCAAGTGGCGCAGACGGCTGGCTGCAACCGGCTGCATTCCCTGGTACAGAGACTGGCGCGTTGGTTGCTGTTGACCCAAGACAGGGTTGGCTCTGGACTACTGGAAATTACGCACGACTTTCTCGCAACCATGCTGGGAACGGACCGTCCGAGCGTGAGCCTGGCTGCCAGCGCCCTACAAAGGCAGGGCATTATTGAGTACGCCTACGGTGGCGTCACGGTCCTCAATCGCAAGAAACTGGAACAAGCTGCCTGCGAATGCTATGAAGTGATTCACCTCTTCGACGGCGAATTAGCGGGTCGGTAAAGCGGTTGGCTTTACCCGGGTGCGCCTCGAAACTCAGGCGTCAGGCCACATTCTGCTTGGTCGTGTCCTCGGGCTCCTGCGAATGTTTCAGAAGCCGATGCTCCTTGTCACCGAGCAGGCGGTTGATTTCAGCGATCAGTTCCAACAGCTTCTGCGAATCTTCCTCGACGGCTGCCTGTTCGCACAATTTGAGCCAACGTTCTCCGCTTTCGCCTTTCAAGGAACCGTACCCCCAATTAGGTATATAGCATAAGGTGGGGTTGGTTTGTGGACTTTTGTGCAGACGGGAGCGGGCCGCAGCTAATCGGGGCGCTGCTTTCGGGGTCTTGGTTTTCTGACTTTTGCTTCGAGAAGGGTCAAGGTACTTGCCTGCGCCTCGAGAGACTTTCTCGCGAGATCCATGTGCTCTGCAAGGGTTGAACGGAGTTCTTTAATAACTCCTTTCGCGTCCCCTTCGGTTTTGGCCGCTTTCGCCTCCGTACAGAGTTGCTCAATTCGAATATCGGTATAACGAGGCAATGATTTGTAGGTTATCCGACAATGTCAAGGATCGAAATACAGTTATTGCTGTAAAGGTGGTTAGCGGAAGGATGATGACACCTAGGGCTACCGCCCCATACTCTTCGCAATGCTAGAATTTCAGTTCGCTTCCTCGAGGTTCGATGCCCGCAAATATCCTTGACGGCAATAAGATAGCTGCTGAAATCCGCGCTGAAGCTGCCGCTGACGCTCGCGCCATGGCGGCTGCAGGGGCGCGCCCTGGCTTGGCGGTCGTGCTCGTCGGCAATAATCCAGCGTCCGAAATTTACGTTCGCGGCAAGGTGAAGAGTTGCGAAGAAGTGGGGATTTATAGCGAACAGCACACTCCGGCCGAGAGTTCGTCAACGGAACAGTTACTGGAACTGGTTGCAGATTTGAACCGCCGCGACGAGATCGACGGCATTCTTGTGCAACTGCCCTTGCCGCGGCAAGTCGACTCGAAGAAGGTTTTGATTTCAGTTGATCCCGCCAAAGACGTGGACGGCTTTCATCCCATGAACGTCGGCTTTCTTTCGACGCAGCGCCCCGGACTCGTTCCATGCACCCCTGCGGGGATTATGGAGATGCTTGGGCGTAGCGGAATCAAAATCGTCGGCTCGGAAGCGGTGGTAGTTGGACGTAGCGATATCGTAGGCAAGCCTATGGCGATGCTCCTTTTAAATGCCAACGCAACGGTGACAGTTTGTCATTCGAAAACGCGTGATCTGCCAGGCGTTTGCCGCCGTGCAGATATCCTGGTTGCTGCAATCGGGCGGGCGGGGATGATCACGAAAGATTTTGTTCGCCCCGGTGCAACGGTCATTGATGTTGGCATGAATCGTGTCTTCAATGCCGACGAGTTTTCCCGGCTTTTTGGCGTAAACACGAAAAGACGAGAAGTATTTCTCAGCAAAGGCTCTGCCCTGGTGGGCGATGTGCACCCGGACGTGGCGGAGGTTGCAGGCGCGATCACGCCGGTACCCGGCGGCGTGGGCCCGCTTACGATTGCGATGCTGATGGCGAACACGGTTAAGGCAGCAAAGATACGGAGAAGTAGTCTCGGGACAGAGCGGGCGCGTGCATAATAGTTTTTCACCACGGAGACACTGAGACACGGAAAAGGCGAGGCGATTCGTCGGCCCTCAATCGAATGAGTGACGAACTGATCGAACCTTGGATTGTTCAATTTTCGATTTCTGTGGGGACACAGCAGGCCGCTAATCCGCGACAATCCGCGATTGCTTTTTATGTTTCCCCGTGGCTCCGGGGTGAAATGTTCTGAGAAGGGAACCCATGCTAAAAGTCGGATTGACAGGCGGTATCGCGACGGGGAAATCGCTGGTGGCGGGCATGTTTGCTGAGCTTGGCGCGCACATCATTGACGCCGACCGCATCGGCCACGAACTCATGAATCCGGGTGAGCCGGTTTATGACGAAATTGTCAAGCGTTTCGGTACGGAGATTTTGAATTCCGACAAATCCGTGAATCGCGCCGAGCTTGCAGAGCTGGCCTTTGATCAGCGGCGGCCGCGCATTTACGAGCTCAACAGCCTGTTACATCCAGGAATCATTCTGAGATATGAGAAGCGCATGGAAGAAGTCGGTACTCGCGAGCCGAATGCAATTGTCATGCTCGAGGCGGCTCTGCTGCTCGAGGCGGGGCTACGGCGGCGCTTCGATCGCATAATCGTAGTGAGCTGTAAGCCACAGCAAAGAATTGAGCGATGGGAAAAGAGGTTGCATGTTGATGCCGACGCTGCCCGCCGCGAAGTTACCCGCAGAATGATGGCGCAAGCGCCGGACGAAGCCAAGATCCAGGCTGCGGATTACGTCATCAACAACAGCGGCTCGGTCGAAGAAACGCGGAAACAGGTTGAAAAGGTTTTTGCAACGCTTCGCGAACAGAGCAGTCCTGTGGCGTCTAAAGGCTGATGACAGGATAGGGCTCGATTTTGCTGATTGCTGAAAGCTGGCTGCTGACGCTGACTGCTACATTGCGACTCCAGCACTACCCGCGTAGCATCTAATTGCCATGCAGGTCACGACTGCAGTATCCGAGCTCAGACCCAAACTCGCGTTCAGCGAGATCATGAGCTTCGCGGTCGAGACCTTCTGCAGCAACAAAGTGCGATTTCTGCTGACCGGGTTGGGCATGGTCATCGGCACTGCATCGTTGATCCTGGTGGTCACGATCGGACTGACCGGCAAACAATACGTTCTCAATCAAATTCAGGGAATCGGCGCGAACCTCATTTATGCCGAGTATGAAGGCGGCGCCCAGCGCATAACTAATACTGCTCCCGATCCATTGACGGTGGATGATATGACGGCTGCGCACGAGCAAGTCTCGGGAATCGTCGCTGCATCTCCGGTCGTGCCCCTGGCAGAGAGGATCCCGGTCGGAAACGGCAAAGAGAGAGATATACAGATCCTCGGCGTTTATCCCGAATATCACGCGGTCCGCAACCTGGTGGTGGTCTCCGGCCGGTTTTTCGATCAGCAGGAAGAGCAGTCGCATACCAAAGTCGGGCTGGTCACCGAGCGCATGGCACAGGAGATCTACGGGTCGGCTGAATCAGCGGTGGGCAAAGTCGTGAAGTTGAGCGGCTTGCCGTTTACCATCATCGGAACGTTTCGCGAGCGCGTCGACACTTTCGGCCAGTCGGAAGTCACCACGAATACTTTTCTGATCCCGTACAACGTTGCCCGCTATTTCACTGAGACTCCGACGGTGAAGCTTATCTATTTCTCGGTGGCGGATCCGTCCATGGTCGAGCCGGTCACAGAGCAGGTCAAGCGAGTCATCCAATCCAGGCATCGTGCCGAGTCGGTGTACAACATCACCAATTTGACTCAACTGGTGAGCGTGGCCGAGAAGACTGCCAACGCTCTGACTCTCGTGCTACTGGCAGTTGCTGCAGTAGTTCTATTGGTAAGTGGAATCGGAATTATGAATATCATGCTGGCGACAGTAAGTGCCAGAATCCGCGAAATCGGCATCCGGAAAGCTTTGGGCGCTACCAATCGCGAAATCCGATTCCAATTCTTATCGGAAGCAATTCTGATTTCCGTAGGTGGAGGACTGGTGGGAGTTGTGATCGGACTCGCTCTGCCCTATTCCATCAGATTTCTGACCGAATATCGTGTACCTATTTCCGGACTGTCCGCAATCATTGCGATCGTGGTTTCGTCGCTGGTGGGAATTCTTTTTGGCACGCTGCCAGCCGCGCGAGCAGCGAAACTGGATCCAGTGGAGAGCCTCAGGTACGAATAACCCACGGCTGTCATTCCGAACCGCTTTAGCGGTGAGGAATGGCATCAGTAGGGTTTTTGCCGGTAGCGGAAGGCTGACGACTGAGCGCCCAAAAACAAGAACGCCGGGCTGGTTGGCCCGGCACCTTCCTTGTCGTTACATCTGTGGGGAGCGACTGGTTACGTTGTTGTCCCCGCGGATCTCTCAAAATCTGCTTAGAAGCCAGAACCAGCGGCCACCGCTACATGACCAACGCCAGGCCTTCCAGCTCCTTTTCCAGTACCGGCAGGGCGCAGCCCGCCATTTCCACCCGGCTCACCGCGTCATAAGCCGCCTGTGGAGATACCCCGTAGCCCCTACCCATCAGGAAGACCTGTACCAGCTCCGCCGCTTCGCGAGAGTCGGCCAGTCCACCTTGCAGCAGGTCGTTCCGTAGAGCCGATAATTCAGTGACTGAAAATCTCTCTCTCATCATTCTCACCTCCGACCCTGACTGCTCATACCCATTAGACTCAGCTGCTCTAGGTTTTGTTGCATGCAATTTTTCTGCCGAACTCAGGATCATCTTGTACATCCGACAGCAAAACCCGTACAGTGTCTTAAACCCTTAGGGGTCAGTGGAGTTGTTATGTCATCGGCAAATTGGCGGGACGGATAAGGAGCTTGGCCGTGAGGTTGAAATCTCAAAACTGACACAAAGTGTCAATTCGGCATGTAGCGTGTGCTCGAATTGAGAAAGCCAGGCTTTGGGCGTAGGCTTTGGGCGTAGGCTTCGGGCTTCAGAAAAAGCCGCCACCGATCCCATGGACTTTCAGGCGCGGATCCTGCGATTCATATCATCGCTGCTTGACGAGCACTTCGCCTCTTTTTGATTTTGAGGGCTTTTATCCGTGTTGATCTGCGGAAATCCGGGTCGAGGGCGGTCTTGATTTTCTTAACTTCAGGCCGGATCGGTTGTTGCTTCATCCACCAGAAGGATAGGGATGTTGTCACGAACCGGATACACACGTTTACACTCCCTGCATTTCAGGCTCTCGCCGTTCTCCTTTTGGACGAGAGGCTCCTTGCACACGGGGCAAACCAGAATGTCGAGGAGGTCCTGGGGAATCATGGGAAACATTTTACGCCAAGCTTCAAGAATTGCGGGTTCACCACCCTTCGAATGCGTTCAGGACAGACCCCATATTAAATTCACAGATGTGCTGCCCCACCTATGAACAGGTTTTCGTTTGACTGAGTCTGGCTCAAGCAATTACATTCTTTAGGCTTTCGAAAATAGGTTCGCGCGTCCTCCTCGCTGAGGAGGACAGGGAAGCGGGTGAAAATCCCGCGCTGCCGCGCAACTGTAAGCGAGGACAGAGCCTCGGGCCACTGGAGCGATCCGGGAAGTCCTGAGGCAAAAGGTTGGACTTGTGGAGCGACGGGCGTCCTCGCCCGTCGGGCACAGGCCTTACTCGCGAGCCAGGAGACCGGCGCGAACTTAAAACACCAACCCCTTTCGCGAGTAAAGGAGGAGTGATGCGTTCCTGCCGATTTCTCTCCGTGGTTTTTCTTTCTGTTTCAGCCATGGCTTCTGATCTCACCGTCAAGATCATTGATCCGCAATCAATCCCTGTTTCTAGCGCGCAGGTGGAGCTTTTCGCCGAGGGCTCTGATCGCGCCACAACGGTCTTAACCACGTCAGCGCAAGGCGTCGCTCATTTTCGGGAAGTGCCCTCCGGAAATCTACGTGTGCGCGTGCTGGCACAAGGATTCGCCGAACAATGGCGATCCATAGCAAACGAGAGCCAATTCACGGTAAAGCTGGCGTTGGCAGTCGCCACCGAGACGGTTGTGGTTTCGGCTACGCGTACTGCCGCTCCGGCTGATGAATTCGGCGCCTCAACCGAATCGCTAAGCGGCAGTGAACTGGAAACAATGCGGCCGGTTGCAGCTAATGACGCGCTGCGGTTCCTGCCGGGTGCGATTGTCGCTACCAGCGGCCAGCGCGGAGGATTGGGGTCTCTCTTCGTGCGCGGCGGCGACTCTCGTTACAACAAAGTGATCGTAGACGGCGTTCCGGTCAACGATCCGGGAGGAGTTTTCGATTTTGGCACGCTTCCGCTGTTTGAGGAAGACCGGGTCGAATTTCTGCGCGGAGCGCAGAGTACGTTATATGGCTCCGACGCGATGACCAGCGTCGTGCAAACGTGGAGCCGCACCGGCAGCACGCCGGTTCCCGAGCTTCGCTTCGGCGCCGACGCTGGCAATTACGGCACCGAGAACGGATACGCGTCGCTTGCCGGCGCAAACGGCCGCTTCGATTACAACCTGTTTGGGAATCAGTTCAATACCAGCGGATCGGGGCCGAACGATGATTATTCCAATTCATTGGAAGGCGCGAATCTCGGCGCGAAGCTGAATGATTGGGCTTCTTTGCGGCTGCGAATGCGCCACGACAACAGCGTTAGCGGCGTGCAGAACGAGTGGAATTTCAACGGCACGAACGTGCTTACCATGAAGGGAACCACTTACACTGTCCTCCCCGATCTCGACCAGCGGGCGCGGCAAAATAATTTCCTGAGCAGCCTCGATCTGGCGATCAATGGACCGTCCCGTCTGCAGCAGCGGATTTCGGGGTTCGATTACACGCTGCACCGCACGAATATTGATGCCATTCACCAGAACAGCCGACAGTCTCCCTTCGGCGACGAAGATTTTCAGTTCCACAACGTCAACAACTACAACCGTGCTGGATTTGATTACCAGGCCGATTACGCCGAGCGCAGTTGGGCCTTGACAACTGCGGGCTACGAATTCGAGGACGAAAACGGGGCCACTGGCGACCCCCTGTTTCCCAGTCATGGGATTCGGCGCAATCACTCCATCTTCGGGCAGCAGATGCTGTCGTTCAAACGGCTCACCCTTATTGCTGGCGGGCGGTTTGTCCACAACGAAAGCTTCGGCAACAAATTTGTTCCTCGAGCATCGCTGACATTATTGGCCCTTAAAGGCGGTCAGTTGTTTTCGGGCACACGGCTCCGGTTCTCCTACGCAACCGGAATCAAGGAGCCAACGTTCGCAGAGTCTTTCGGCAACGGCGGCGGGTTTCCAACTGTGCCGAATCCTTTCCTGAAACCGGAGGAGGCCCGCGCTTTCGAGGTAGGTTTTGAGCAGCGGTTTCGCGAACATTATGCGTTTACGGCTGTATATTTCAATAATTTGTTTCGCAATAGAATTGACTTCAACCTCGATCCCTGTTTTTGTAAGGGGCAGTACGTGAACATCAACGAGGCACTTGCTCACGGCGCCGAAGTTGAATTGCATGGTCGGCCTTATTCGCGGCTCTCGGTGGATGCGAGTTACACGTACACATCAACGCAGATTTTGAAGGAGCCGTTTGCCTTCGATCCGATTATTTCGGAAGGCCAGCCACTGATTCGACGCCCAAGGCACGCGGCTACAACGCAAATTACTTACCTTGGACGGCGTTGGGGCTCGACTTTGGCAGGCGATTTTGTTGGTCCGCGAGCGGACTCCGATTTCTTCGGCTTTGGCATTAACCATGCGCCCGGATATGTGTTGGTCAATGCTGGAGGATGGTACGCCGTAACCTCCCGCGTAACCACTTACCTGAACGTCGAGAATCTGCTGAATCGGTACTACAACGAGGTTACGGGTTACCCGGCTCTAGGGATTAATTTTCGCGCTGGAATGAGGTTCCGCGTCGGTGGGGAATAGCATGCGAGCGCAGTGGCTTGGAGGAAACTATCGTCGACTCCTCGGAAGAATCTTCACCGATCCCCGCGTACACCGGCATCGGGGCAGCGGAATTTACGCCCAGGTACCGTCTGCGTGCTGCGACCAGCTTTTCCAGGTCCTCGCAGGCGAGTGGCTTTTGCTGGCCAAGGACGTGAGTAACGAGGGCGATCTGCGCGAAATGCTCGACGGTTTCCATCTTCATGTACGCCGATTGCAGGTCGGGACCGTAGGTTACCACGCCATGATTGGCCATCAGAATGGCGTCGTATTGCGGTATCAAGGGTTCGAGCGTGGCTGCCAGCTCTGGCGTTCCAGGCGTTCCGTAGGGCGCCAGGGGAATCAATCCCAGCCCAATCACCACTTCGCAGACCAGCGGCTGGTTCAGCGCCATGCCCGCCGCTGCAAAACCAGTTGCAGTACGGGGATGGGCATGAACGATGCCGCGAATATCCGGGCGCATGCGATAGATCAGCAGGTGCATGCCGATCTCGCTGGTCACTTGCCGCTTGCCCTTCAGCTTGCGACCATTCATGTCCACCACTACCAGATCGGAAGGCGTCATCATGCCTTTCGACATGCCGGTTGGGGTCACCAGAATGCGGTTTTCGTCCAGCCGGACCGAAAGATTGCCATCGGTGGCAGCGATAAAGCCGAGGCTGTGCAGCATTTCGCCAAATCGCACAATGTCCCGCCGGTATTGATAGTCGGTTGGCATGCTTTCTTTTTGGCCCGCGTATAGTACCGCAGTGCGCGCCCAGAAACAATCGGTTTTTGCACCTTCCCGATAAAGTTTACAGCAGGGTTTCTATAATCCCAGAGTGCTTGTATCCGAATTCGACTATCTGCTGCCGGAGGAGTTGATCGCCCAGGAGCCCTTAGCTGACCGTGCGTCCTCGCGTCTGCTGCGACTGTATCGGGAAACGGACGAACTGGGGGACAGGTGGTTCCGCGAGCTGCCACAGCTTCTGCGCTCCGGGGATTTAGTGGTATTCAACAACACCCGCGTGTTTCCGGCCCGGCTGTACGGACGAAGAAGCGGCTCGAAAGCCCAGCCTATTAGTGCACACAACCCTGCGTCAAGGGAGTTTTTGAAAGGACGTCTCGAGGTATTGCTGACCAAGCAGATTTCACAAGAGCCGAATGAATGGGAGTGTCTGGTACGACCGGGCCGAAAGATTGGAGTGGGGGAGCGGCTATATTTTGGCCAACGGGATGAACTGGTTGCGGACGTCATCTCCAGAGGGGAGTTCGGCGAACGGCGTGTTCGCTTCGACCCTGCTCCGGATTTCTTTGCGGTGCTGGAGCGGCTCGGACACGTTCCCCTTCCGCCTTACATTTCACGCGAAGACCGGCCGGCTGACCGTGAGCGGTACCAGACTGTGTTTGCCCGTGAACGAGGGTCTGTTGCTGCGCCAACCGCGGGCCTACACTTCACACCCGAAATTCTCGCCCGATTGAAAGACCGTGGTATTGAAACTACCGAGATCACGTTGCACGTCGGCCTGGGGACATTTCAGCCGGTGCGCCTCGAAAAAGTTGAAGAGCACAAACTCCACAGCGAGGCTTTCAGTATTTCTGCGGAAGCGGCAGCACGAATCAATCGTGCACTCAACCAGAACCGGCGCATAGTTTCGGTCGGAACGACGACCGTCCGCACATTGGAATATGTAGCAAGAACCTCCGGGCGGGTGCAATCTGGCAGCGGTGAAGCGGACTTGTTCATCTATCCGGGATTTGAGTTTCGTGTGGTCGGGGCGATACTCACCAATTTCCACTTACCGCAATCTACGCTGCTGATGCTGGTTTGCGCGTTTGGAGGGAAGAACCAGATACTTGCTGCATACGGGCATGCAGTCGAGCAGAAATACCGGTTCTACTCGTACGGCGATTGCATGTTGGTTGAGTAGCCTTCAAGCCCATGCCTCAATCACGACCACCTTCACAGAGTAAAATCAATTTCGACTCGTTTTTCCCCGTGTCTCTCTGTCTCCGTGGTGAAAACGATTCGCGGGAGTCAATTCATGTCCTCTCATGTTGTTCCCCGGCAGCTGTCTGTTCAGGATTTTGTCTCCGAGCTGCAC
>Ga0137366_10002423_pt1 | contig 14283 bp, 13 predicted proteins | sample SagtaG_8_FD_104938 | JGI IMG/M metagenome (GOLD analysis project Ga0137366, IMG submission 104938) | Vadose zone soil microbial communities from Sagehorn Ranch, Mendocino, California, USA - Sage1_L_60_16 metaG | ecosystem: Environmental > Terrestrial > Soil > Vadose zone | place: USA... | reverse complement strand
CCAGTGTTTTTCATTTTGCTGCGGGAGAAATAGGATTTAGAATCTTTGGAATAGTTCTTTGGAGCGCTGCCCTGTCATCTGTTGTTGGGGCGTCTTATACTTCTGTTTCCTTTTTTAAAACCTTTCATCCGGTTTTCAAAAAATATGAACGGGTATGTATTTCGGTCTTTATTGTTCTTACCACATGTATATTTATTATTGTTGGTAAACCAACGCAGCTATTAATTTTTGCTGGCGCCCTCAATGGCCTGATATTACCGGTTGCGCTTTCCATTATTTTATTTGCAGCTACAAGAAGAAAGATCATGAAAGGTTATAAACATCCCTTGTGGATGCAATTGGCAGGATGGATCGTTGTTTTAGTAATGGGATGGATGGGATGGACAGCCATCCAGCAGACTATTTCGAGGTTATGATCCCCTAATTAAAACGGGTATTTTCCATTCAAACAAACCAAACGCAGAAATAAACCATTATTTCATGGTGAAAAAACGTTGAACAGATTAAATGAACGGGACAAGAGTTATTTAAATTGCAGAATGAGAGAAGGGTTAAAAATTTATTGATGAAAGAATAAATCACCCCACAAAGTGGTATTAAAATAAATCCAATAATATTAGTTTTAAATTACTAAAATACTTAGCTTTGAATGTGGATTAATTTTTTAGCCCCGATAGCTATCGGGAGCTACAGAAACTTAACTTTGAATTATGGCAAAAACAGAAAAAACCACCGATATGTCAAACGTTAACAGCGAAAAGCTGAAAGCTTTGAAACTTACCATTGACAAGATCGAAAAAGATTTTGGGAAGGGTAGTGTAATGATGATGAATGAAAGGGCAGATATTCAACAGGAGGTTGTATCTACCGGCTCTATAGGTCTTGATGTAGCATTGGGTATTGGAGGGCTTCCCCGGGGAAGGGTTGTCGAAGTATACGGTCCCGAATCATCTGGTAAAACAACGATCGCTACGCATGTAATTGCAGAAGCCCAAAAGAAAGGCGGTATGTGTGCTATTATAGATGCCGAACATGCTTTTGATAGCTCCTATGCTCAAAAGCTTGGGGTAGATGTTGACAATCTTTTGATCTCCCAACCAGATTATGGTGAACAGGCACTTGAAATTGCAGATCGTTTAATCCTCTCCGGCGCATTAGATGTTGTGGTGATAGATTCTGTGGCAGCCTTAGTTCCGAAGAGTGAACTTGAAGGTGAAATGGGTGATAGTAAGATGGGATTGCAGGCCCGGTTAATGAGCCAGGCTTTACGCAAGCTGACTGCTACCATTTCTAAAACAAATACAATTTGCATTTTTATAAATCAGTTACGTGAAAAAATTGGAGTTATGTTTGGCAATCCGGAGACCACCACCGGCGGTAATGCTTTGAAGTTTTATGCCTCGGTTCGTTTGGACATTCGCCGAATGGCGCAAATAAAAGACGGTGAAGAAGCAATCGGTAACCGGGTTAAAGTAAAAGTGGTAAAGAACAAAGTGGCTCCTCCGTTCCGCAGTGCTGAATTTGATATAATATTTGGTGAAGGAATATCAAAGACAGGTGAGATTATTGATATGGGTGTTGAGCTGAGCATTATACAAAAAAGCGGCAGCTGGTTCAGTTATAATGCTGATAAGCTTGGACAAGGCCGTGATGCTGTAAAACAATTATTGACTGACAATCCGGAAATGGCTAATGAAATTGAAACGAGGATCAGGGAAAAAATAAAGGAAATGCAGGCCACTTAAACAGTTTAGTAGGGGTTGATATAGTGATTTAGTGCCGTCCCGCCTCTGGCGGGACGGCTTTTTGATTTTGAATTAGCTTTAACACTAAAACTGCTTGCAGCATGAATATCCGAAAACTCGAATCCCGAAAAAGAATTGCTTTGGTTGCTCATGATAATAAAAAAGCGGAGCTGGTGGAGTGGGCCACTTACAATAAAACAGTTTTATCAAAACACAGATTATATGCTACCGGTACAACAGGGTCATTACTGGAAACTGCTTTGGATCTGTCAATAACAAAATTCTTGAGCGGGCCGCTTGGCGGCGACCAGCAGGTAGGAGCAAGAATTGCCGAAGGTAAAATTGACGTATTGATCTTTTTCTGGGATACCATGGAAGCCCAACCTCACGATCCTGATGTAAAAGCCTTGCTTCGCGTAGCCGTAACGTATAATATTCTTATCGCCTGCGACAGAGCTACCGCTGATTTTTTGTTAACCTCTCCATTAATGCACCAGGAATATGAGACTATTCTTCCCGATTATTCTTTATATATCAAAAGAAAAATTTGAATATGAAAGTTATTTTGAGGGAATGGAAAAAATCAGATTCAGCAGCACTTGCCAAAATTGCAAATAATAAAAAGATCTGGGATAATGTAAGGGACCGTTTGCCATATCCATATGCAGAGCAGGATGCAAAAGAGTGGCTTGCTTTGGTAAAAAAACAAAAAATTGTCACTACGTTTTGCATAGAAGTTGACGGAGAACTGGCGGGAAGCATAGGATTTACATTGAAGGAAGATGTCTATAGAAAAAGCGCCGAGATCGGATATTTTATCGGAGAAAATTTTTGGGGTAGAGGGATCGCCACGGAAGCAATCAGGCAGTTAGTGAACTACATAGAAAAAAATTTTGACCTGGTTAGAATTTATGCTGAAGTGTTTGAATATAATAAAGCTTCTATGAAAGTGTTGGAAAAAAATGGCTTTTATTTAGAATCAATTCGCAAAAAAGCGGCCATAAAAAATAATATAATTGTTAATGATTTTGTTTGGGTAAAGCTTATAGAATGATTGCCTCCATTATTAGTTTTCAGTAAATTGCCAGCCTGCTGTCAGGCAGGTTCGCAAAAAATTTTTATGTCTTTTAAACTTCATGCACCTTATCAACCCGCCGGTGATCAGCCAGATGCAATTGATCAATTGACAGAAGGGATTTTGCAGGGAGAAAGATATCAGACCCTTTTAGGCGTCACAGGCAGTGGAAAAACTTTTACAATTGCCAATGTAATTCAGAATGTTCAGAGACCTACACTTGTTCTCACACATAATAAAACGCTGGTTGCTCAATTATACGGTGAGTTTAAACAATTCTTTCCTGATAACGCGGTTGGATATTTTGTTTCTTATTATGATTATTACCAACCGGAAGCCTATATGCCGGTAAGCGATGTGTATATTGAAAAAGATCTTTCCATTAATGAAGAACTTGATAAGCTTAGGTTACAGGCTACGGCTCAATTGTTGACCGGAAGAAGAGACATTATTGTAGTTGCATCGGTAAGTTGTATTTATGGTATCGGTAATCCAGCTGATTTTGAAAATGGCATTGTTCGTATAAGCAAACATCAAACAATCTCCCGCCAGGGTTTTCTTCATTCATTGGTAAACTCTCTTTATAATAGAACAACCCTTGAATTTAAGCGGGGAACGTTCAGAGTTAAGGGTGATACGGTTGAGATCAATCTTCCTTATGTGGATTATGGATACAGGATAATTTTTTTTGGTGATGAAATTGAAGAGATCGAAAGTTTTGATGTAGTCACCGGCAAGCGAACAGGTGTAATGGAAAATGCAGCTATTTTTCCCGCGAATTTATATTTAGCGCCTAAGGATATGCTGCAACAGATCATTTACGAAATACAGGACGAAATGCGTTCCCAGGTCGAGTACTTTAAATCTATCGGTAAGCTCATCGAGGCCCAACGATTAAAAGAAAGGGTAGAATTTGACCTGGAGATGATCCGTGAGTTAGGTTATTGCAATGGAATCGAAAACTATTCAAGATTTTTTGATCGTCGTTACCCCGGAACCCGGCCATTTTGTTTACTTGATTATTTTCCAAAAGATTTTTTATGTGTGATCGATGAAAGTCATCAAACCATTCCCCAAGTCAGTGGTATGTATGGCGGCGACAGAAGCCGGAAATTAATTTTGGTTGATTACGGTTTTCGTTTGCCTTCTGCATTGGATAATCGCCCGCTGAATTTTCATGAATTTGAAAGTATGTTGAACCAGGTAATTTTTGTTTCTGCGACTCCTGATGATTTTGAGTTGGAAAAAACGGGTGGAGTTGTGGTTGAGCAGGTTGTTCGGCCTACTGGTTTACTTGAGCCACCAATAGAAATTCGGCCGAGTGTAAATCAAATTGACGATCTACTCGATGAGATTGATAAACGTGTTACAAAAGGCGACCGGGTTTTAGTAACAACCTTAACCAAAAGAATGGCGGAAGAAATGGACAAATATCTTCATCGCATTAACATCAAATCAAAATATATTCACAGCGAAGTGGATACGTTGGAAAGAATAGAGATTCTTCGCCAGTTACGATTAGGAGAAATTGATGTATTGGTTGGAGTAAACTTATTGCGGGAGGGACTGGATCTTCCCGAAGTTTCTCTTGTAGCTATTCTTGACGCAGATAAAGAAGGTTTTTTACGAAATGAAAAATCGCTTACACAAACTGCCGGCCGTGCAGCAAGAAATATAGATGGACTTGTAATATTTTACGCGGATACAATGACGGAAAGCATGCAAAAAACTATTGATGAAACAAATCGTCGTCGCGAAAAACAAATAACCTATAATATTGAACACGGAATAACGCCGCGTACTATTATCAAAACAAAAGAGCATGTTTTTGCCCAAACCTCGGTGCTCGATATAAAAGGATACGATCCCAAAAACCCTTATGCCATTGCAGCCGATGAAGATATTGTAACGGTTGCAGCAGAAGAGCAGGCAGAATACAGGACAATTCCTCAAATGGAAAAGGCTATCGGCAAGATCAAAAAAGAAATGGAGAAGGCCGCACGGGATCTTGACTTTATGGAAGCAGCTCGTTTGAGAGATGAAATGTTCAGATTACAAAAGGAGCTGGAAAAAATGAAAAACGGGTAAGTTCGTACTTATACGAATTTTCCCTGGGTGTTTCTCCTAAATTTGACAGAAACTATTAAAAAACCTTGCATATTTCTGACTCCGTTTCTATTTTAGATGTTGAAAGTCATGCATCCAATTTGTAAATCCAAAATCCAATTCTATGAAACGTAGAATCCGTAAAATTGTAAACTTCTTTGCGTTCAATCTTTTATTCTTTGCACTTTACTTGAACTTTATTCACAAAGACAAAACTATTGCTGAGCCAGTACCTGTAAAAATCAATACTGCCGCAGCCATTAGTGGAACTGTTCCCGTTCAGGATGCTGAAAAATATCTGAATGCAAAAACATCAGGCTCGATTGCGCAACCTGAAAAAAATAATCAGGAAAATACCGCGAAGCTTACCATTAACTGAGTTTTTTAGTTAACCATTATTAATAAAACCGCCCCGGCAATGTCCGGGGTTTGGCATTTAAACAAGTCATTAAAATTCTTTGTCGACTTTGGCAAGGGTTTAGGATGAGCTTATCTTCGCCAAATGGCGAAAAAACTTTTTCTTTTGGATGCAATGGCACTTGTTTTTCGTGCCTATTATGCGCTGATACGAAATCCCCGTCTTACTACAAAAGGCAAAAACACGAATGCCCAATTTGGTTTTACTAACACGTTGACCGAGCTCATCAATAATCAAAGGCCTTCACACATGGCGGTCTGTTTTGATACAGCGGCTCCCACAGAACGTCACACCGATTTTGAAGAGTACAAAGCAAACAGGCAGGATGCTCCTGAGGATATTCTTTCCGCATTACCCGATATAAAGAAAATTATCCAGGGATTTAATATCCCGATACTGGAAGTAGACGGATACGAGGCAGACGATGTCATCGGGACTCTTTGTAAACAAGCAGAAAAAGCAGGTTATGAAGTATTCATGGTTACGCCGGATAAAGATTACGGTCAATTAGTTTCTGAAAATATAAAAATTTACAAACCCGGTTACCAGGGTGGTGATGTTGAAATAATGGGGCCAAAAGAAGTTTGTGAAAAATGGAGCATTCAATCCGTTGGCCAGGTGATAGATATTTTAGGATTGATGGGAGATGCAGTGGATAACATTCCCGGCATAGCCGGTGTGGGGCAAAAAACAGCCTTCAAATTATTGAAGGAGTATAGCACCCTGGAAAATGTTTTAGATAATGCTGATAAAATAAAAGGCGCTTTGGGTGAAAAGATAAAAGCGGGAAAAGAAAAAGCATTGTTGTCAAAAAAATTGGCAACGATTATTACAAATGTGCCGGTTCAATTTCATGAAGAAAATTTTAAGTTGAAGGATTGGAACAAAGAAAAACTCAAAGAGGTCTTTACTGACCTGGAATTTAAAACACTTGGGAAAAGATTATTAGGAGAAGAGTTTGGGGTATTTGTTACTGCACCCGAAGGAGTTCAAACAGACCTGTTTGGAAATGAAGTACAACAAAAAAAGAAAAATGAAAAAACAGAAAAGGTCATTGAAAAAGTAATTGAAGAAATATCTGAGGCCGTCCTAAAGGTTGATAAGAATATCCATAGTTGTCCTCATGATTATAAAGCTATTGAAAGTGATGAAGCCATAAAGGCTCTTGTAAAAGAACTACTGCCCCTTCAGGAAATATGTTTTGATACAGAAACCACAGGAATTGACGCAAACGATGCAGAGTTGGTTGGGTTTAGTTTTTCTGCAAAAGCCTGTGAGGGATATTTTGTCCCTTGCCCGGCCGATCAGATTCGTACGAAGGAGATTCTGTCACAGTTTTCTGATCTATTCAACGATGAAAAAAAAATATGGGTGGGCCAAAATTTAAAATATGACCTGCTGATCTTAAAATGGTATGGCTATGAATTGAAGGGCAAGATTTTTGATACTATGCTTGCCCATTATGTTATTGAACCGGATGGGAAACGAAGCATGGATATGATGAGTGCAAAATATCTGGGTTATGAACCGGTACATATTGAAGAACTGATTGGAAAAAAAGGAAAGACTCAGGGCAATATGCGTGATGTGGAATTGGAAAAAATAAAAGAATATGCAGTTGAGGATACTGATATTACTCTGCAACTAAAAAACGCTTTTACACCGCTGCTTAAAAAAAATGAAGTTGAAAAAGTTTTCAGCGAAGTTGAAAATCCGCTTGTAAAGGTTTTAACAGATATGGAGTACGAAGGGGTAAAGATCGATGTTAATTTTTTAAATGATTATTCCAAAGAATTAGAAAAAGAGGCGAAGAAAAGTGAAGAAGCAGTATACCAGCAGGCAGGTGTCAGGTTTAATTTATCTTCTCCAAAACAATTAGGAGAAGTATTATTTGAAAAACTTCAACTGGACCCAAAAGCGAAAAAAACAAAAACAGGGCAGTATGCGACAGGCGAAGACGTATTAATGAAACTGGCACATAAGAACCAAATATGCATGGATATTCTTGCCTATCGTGAATACACTAAATTAAAATCAACTTATGTCGATTCTCTGCCTCAATTGATCAATCGTAAAACGGGCCGGGTACATACAACCTATGGACAGGCCGTGGCAGTAACAGGAAGATTGGCAAGCAATAATCCAAACCTGCAAAATATTCCTATCAGGACTGACAGGGGTAAAGAAATACGCAAGGCATTTATTCCGAGAGACAAAAACCATGTCTTACTCAGTGCGGATTATTCACAGATTGAATTGCGCATTGTGGCAGCTATCAGCAGCGATACGAATATGTGTGATGCATTCAGGAAAAACAAGGACATACATACAGCAACAGCGGCAAAAGTTTACAATGTGGATGAAAAAGAAGTAACCAAAGAAATGCGATATAAAGCAAAAAGTGTAAACTTTGGAATCATTTACGGGCAAGGTGCTTTTGGCCTGGCTGACAATCTTGGCATTTCAAGAACAGAAGCAAAGGCAATCATAGATAATTATAAAAAGGAATTTAATGGCATCACCAGGTACATGGATGACACTATCAATTTTGCCCGGGAGCATGGTTATGTACAAACTCTGATGGGAAGAAAAAGATGGCTAAGAGACATTAACTCTGCAAATTTCACTGTTCGTGGTTTTGCTGAACGCAATGCAATCAATTCACCCATACAAGGGACCGCCGCTGATATGATAAAATTGGCAATGATCAAACTGCATGAGGAATTTAAAAAAAGGAAATTCAAATCAAAAATGATCCTGCAGGTGCACGATGAATTGGTTTTTGACGCCCTGAAAGAAGAAGCAGAATCCGTGAAACCGGTAATTGTAGAATGTATGCAAACAGCGATGCAATTACCTTGTGAAGTCCCGGTAATCGCTGAAGTTGGAGAAGGTGAAAACTGGCTGGAGGCGCATTAATCTTAAATTATGTATTTGGAAAAAAACGGCTTAATTTTCTGAAGAATCCTTTGTCAACCTAAATACCTGCCAACGAAAAACCCTGATGAGTAGCAATATTCTTAAAGCCAATTACCTGGAAAAATTATCCGAGTTATTATTGGATAATGTTTCAGATGCAATTATTTCTACTGATGAAAATTTCAGAATAAAAACCTGGAACAAAGCTGCAGAAAAAATCTATGGTCTTTCTCTCCATGATGTAAAGGATAGAATCACAAAAGATGTTTTTCATTATGAATTTTTAAATGACTCCCTCGAGCTCTCCCGCAAAAAACTTATTGAAGAGGGCGAATGGAAGGGTATTGTAATTTTTAACCGCTGTGACGGAAAAAAAGTTTCTTTAAATGCCTCCGTCAGCACCCTTCGAAATGAAAACAACGAGCCAATCGGCTATGTTGCTGTGAACCGTGATATTACCGATGTTTACAACATTAAGGACCTTTTGCAAAATGAGCAGCGATTAAACTCTGCACTACAAGGAGCCGGGGATGGTGTGTGGGAGTATAATTTCCAAACCAAAGACGTCTATTATTCTCCAGTCTATAAAAAAATGCTCGGGTTTTCAGAGCATGAATTCCCGAATGACTGGCAGGAATGGAGGGGGAGAATTCATTTGGATGATTTAGCATTAGTTGAAGGGATAGAAGAAAAATATAACCGTTGCGAAATAGAAAGTCACTCTTTAGAATACAGAATAAAGACTAAATCAGGAAACTATATCTGGGTACTTGACCGTGGTATGGTAATAGAGAAAACAGAGGAAGGAAAAGCTGTAAAGCTTATCGGTACGCAAACCAATATTAACTATCAAAAAAAGGCTGAGGAAAAAATTAAAAGTTTTCTTGAATCCGCACCGGATGCCATGGTTATAACGAATGAAAAAGGAGTAATAGAAATTATAAATACGCAGGCAGAAAAATTATTTGGTTATAACCGGCAGGAAATGATGGGTAAAACAATTGAACATCTTATCCCTGAACGATATACAGAAAATCACCGTTCACACCGTGATGGTTTTTATAAAAATCCAAAGGTCGGGGCGATGGGTAAGGGCTTTGAATTGTTTGCCCGAAAAAAGAATGGAGAAGAAATTCCTGTCGAGATCAGCCTTAGCCTCCTCAAAACTGAAGAAGGTATGATGGTGTCGGCTGCCATCCGGGATATTACAGAAAGAAAAAAAACCAAAGAAGACCTGTTGAAAACAAAAGCTGAATTATTGAATAGTGTTGAAAGATTCATCTATGCAACCAAAGCTACTTCTGATGCCATTTGGGATTGGGATATTGCAACCGACACGATTTACCGGGGTGAAGGGTTCAAAACTATTTTCGGATATGAAGAAAACATTTCTTCACTGGAAATAAGAATGAGCACAATTATTCATCCTGAGGACAGGGAAAGAGTAAGAATTGAATTAGAAAACGCATTAGCCGGAAAGGCTTTATACTGGAGTTCAGAATATCGGTTTAAATGTATAGATAAAAGTTACAAGCTGGTGGTTGACAAAGGATACATCATTCGAAATGAAAAAGGAGAAGCTGTCAGAATGATCGGAGCCGTTCAGGATATAACTGAACAGCGCCGGCTGCAGGAACAATTGACAAAAGAAGAACAAAGAAAAAAGACAGAAGTGTTACAGGCCATTATCCATGCCCAGGAAAGAGAGCGACATGAAATATCGCATGAATTACATGATAATATAAGCCAGATATTAACTACCTGTAAACTATTGTTGGAGGCGTTCGTGCAACGTGATGATAAAAAATATTTACTGCAAACAAAGGAAAACCTGCAAAAAGCAATAGATGAAATGAGAAATATCAGCCATCGATTAAATCCGGCTACATTGAAATATATTGGGTTGGAAGGCTCTATTAATGATTTACTCAATAAAATAAATAGCACAGGAAATATTAAAATTTCTTTTTTGTCCTCCCTGAAAGATATTCATAAAATTAATGACGACATTCAGCTTGCACTATTCCGCATTATCCAGGAACAGTTGAATAATATTCTCAGGCATGCTGATGCAAAAAAAGTGGTCATTGACCTGTCGGGAGAAAAAGAAAAAATAAGACTTACCATCACTGATGATGGTAAAGGCTATGATTTGCAAGTCAAGAAACACGGTCTCGGTTTAAGAAATATCTTCAACCGTGCAGAATTTCATAAAGGCACCGCCCAGATTTTTACGGAACCGGGCAAAGGCTTCAAATTGCAGGTTCAAATTCCTGTATGATATAGCTATACAAGTAATTGCAGAAGCAGGTCAGAATCACATTAGCTAATTCAATACAATTATTTAATCTCCCCTGTTTTCGAAATTCTTTACCTTTCTTGTCCAAAAAATTTTATTATGAAACAAATAACCTTAACAATCTGCCTTGTCTCAGTTTTATACTTCTGCGGTAATTCTCAAACCATGGATTCCGCTGCTATGATGAAGGCATGGCAGTCATTTATGACGCCCGGCGATATGCAAAAAATGCTGGCAAAGTCAGAGGGCGTGTGGAATGAAGAAGTGACCACCTGGATGGATCCCAGCAAACCACCTCAAAAAAGTACGGCAACTTGTACAAACAAAATGGTATTAAATGGTCTTTACCAGGAATCTGTTCATAAAGGGACTATGATGGGAATGCCTTTTGAAGGGCACGGTACCGTGGGATATGACAATGCAAAGAAAGTTTTTGTGAGTTCGTGGATCGATAATATGGGTAGCGGTATTATGTATGCCGAAGGAGCCTGGGACAACGCCAGCAAATCATTAGTTATGAAAGGGAAAACGACAGATCCCCGTACGGGAAAGGATACTGATGTTAAAGAAGTAATGAAATTCATTGATGATAATAATCAAACATTGGAAATGTACGGGGCAGGACCAGATGGAAAGGAAATGAAAATGATGGAAATAAAATTCACCCGTAAAAAATAATTATCCGTTGCATAATAAAACCCCAAAAAATTCAGGGTTTTATTTTACAATTTTTATTTCTGAGGCACACTATGTAAGGCAATCCGGTTTCCTTCGGTATCTATGAAAACCGCCATATATCCATACTCAGGTGATATCATGGTTTTAGGAACCTGTATCTTTCCTCCGGCAGACTCTATTTTATCAAGTACATTTTGTACATCCGGATTCGCATTTAAATAAACCAGCGGGCCATCGGTGGCAGATGGCTTATAAAAACCCTCTGCCCTACAAAGAGCACCTCCAATTCCATCCATCATATCTTCAATTGGAAACATTCTCATCTGAAGATTAGGAGTAGCCAATGGAATCATTTGGATAGTAAAGATCGTTTCATAAAATTTTTGCGCCCGGTCAAGATCAATAGCCGGTATTTCGAACCAGCTAATAGCATTTTTAAATGTCATAATAATTTTTTTTATCAGCTAAAAAATTAACTAGTTTTTTTTACGACGATATTCCAGGTCGTATTCGGTAATCCATGTTTTTTCATTGTCTTTTGATATTTCTGAGAACTGCCTCACCTTATCACTTCCTAGATTAAAAAAAGTTAAACGACGAATTCCCAGAGTATCCTTATTTACAGGAAATGGTTTTGTTTTAAATATCATTTTATTTTCTTCATAATGACCTTCCAAAAATTCTGTGGTCCCACCCACATTATCAACCCAGGTTTGTTGCCATTGTTTTGTTAATGAATTGTAGGTATTAAAACTTTTGCCGGCATAATAAAGATTCTTAAAGGGATTTGCGCTTTTCCAGTTTTCAAGAATAATACAACTATCAAGTATCAGCTCGATCTTGCTATCACCTGCTTTTTTACCATTTTTTCCGTATACATCCCATTCACCAATCCAAAAATCGAATTGCTGGTAGGTGGGATCGGAGGTGCAGGGAGTCTTTTGTGCTTTGATAGTAAGGGTTGTTATAACGATTAATATTGATAATAAACCTTTCCTCATAAAATTTTTGTGAAGACAAAAAAAATCGATTTATTGTTGAATCATTTATCACCGATATTCGCCTTACAACAGCTAATTGCTCCGCCTGGTTATAAAGCTGTTCAGAGCTTCTTTTAATGCCTCCACTGTTTTCTTTTCACTTCCCGCGAAAATTTTATCATTAATGATCACAACAGGTCTCTTTAAGAAAGTATACTCATCTAAAATGTATTTTCTAAAATCTCTTTCCCCCAGCTTTTTATCCTTTAATCCAAGTTCTTTATACTTCAAAGCTCTTCGGCTGAATAAAGCTTCATAACTACCGATCATCTTCTTCATTTCGTCTAACTGATCTGGAGTGATTTTTTCAAATTTAATATCCTGCATTTCAAAACCTTTTTTATTTATACCTGTTTGCTTAATAATCGCCTGGGAAGTGCTGCAGGTCTGAAGGTGATAAACTTTCTTCACTATAAACCTTTTCACAAATAAACGTATTTAATGATAAAAGGGGTTGATGAAAGGGATGGGAGGATATCCTAAGTTCAATCAAGACCTTAAAACTGGTTAACAAAATCTCTTTTCATCTTCGTAAACTTTCATTGGACTATTCTTGTTATTTTTGCATGTTAGCCTATAGGCTTAACGAGGTGTACAAAAAATGAAATTATATGATTAAAACAGGTAATCCGATTATAAGTATTTATACCGAAATGACGCCGAATCCCGAGACCATGAAGTTTGTGGCAAATAAACTTTTGTACCCGGGTAAAAGTATTGATTTCCCCGAGGCAGAAACCGCAGGGCCTTCACCGCTAGCTTCAGAGTTATTCGGGTTTCCATTTATAAAGGCAGTCTTCATCGCCAGCAATTTTGTAACGTTGACAAAAATGCCGGAAACAGAATGGAATGATGTAATTCCTTCAATACGTGAATTCTTAAAACAATATCTGGAGGACGGCAAGCCGCTAGTGAACGAAGAAGAAGTGGCAGCCTTGAAACCAGAAAGTACAAACGAAATTGAACTCAATGAAAGTGACGTGGTAAAGCGAATAAAAGAATTGCTGGACAATTATGTTCGTCCCGCCGTAGAAATGGATGGCGGAGCCATTCAATTCAGGAGCTATGATGACGGGGTGGTGAACCTGATGCTACAGGGAAGCTGCAGCGGCTGTCCTTCATCCATGATCACATTAAAGGCAGGTATTGAAGGCATGATGAAGAGAATGATACCTGAAGTAAAAGAAGTTGTGGCTGAAGCTGAATGATAACACTTTTATTAATTAATTAAGGGGCCTCTTCATCAGAGGCCTTTTTATTAGCGGTGGGTCCATGTCCTTTTTTGAGTTTTATAATTCATTTGTAACACAAAATTGTATTCTGTATTTTCATCAACTAAACTACCTGCAATGATCTTTGTGTACCTGTTCCTGGGGTTAGTGATCGCTATATTATTGGTCTCATCTGTAATGCCAAAAAAATATATTGTAGAAAAAAGCACTGTCATTAATAAGTCTTTGGGTGAGGTGATGGATAAGGTTGGCAATCTTAATTATTATGCCGCCTGGAATCCATGGCAACAAATGGATCCGTCATCAACGAAAACTATTACCGGAACTCCAAAAACCAGAGGTCATCAGTATGCCTGGCATGGGAAAAAAGTGGGCGAAGGAAGTTTGACTATCAGGAGCATTGATAAAAACCATATCTATTTTGATCTCGAATTTTTGAAACCATGGAAAAGCCATGCAAAAGACTATTGGATGTTTGAAGGAGAAAGGAAAGGTGAAACCAGGGTCACCTGGCAAAATTCCGGCGACCTTCCCTGGCCAATGGCCAGATTGATGGGACCCATCATCAATAAAAACCTTAATCACCAATTTGAAAAAGGGTTAAACAATCTCAAGAAAATGGTTGAAGGATCATGAACCTTAAACGTTATAAATTATATTTCTATTCCGAATTGTTTTAAATGATGCTTTACGTGCTTATGATGCAATTGCACCCATTCTTCAAATTTAATTCGCCAAAAGCCGGATGCAAGGTTTTCTTTTCAAGGTCAT
>Ga0137366_10002422_pt1 | contig 14285 bp, 16 predicted proteins | sample SagtaG_8_FD_104938 | JGI IMG/M metagenome (GOLD analysis project Ga0137366, IMG submission 104938) | Vadose zone soil microbial communities from Sagehorn Ranch, Mendocino, California, USA - Sage1_L_60_16 metaG | ecosystem: Environmental > Terrestrial > Soil > Vadose zone | place: USA... | reverse complement strand
GCGTTTGCGCGTGTTGCCGCTGACATTGGCACGCTTTACAGTCTTGGGTACTACCCAACAAACAAGGTTCGAGATGGAAAGTTTCGCTCGATTCATTTGGAAGTGCGAGGTCTCAAAGATAAGGCGCAAGTGCGTGCACGCGACGGTTATTACGCTCCCAGGCAATGAAGCCAGGAGCATAGATCTCAAATCCATAATCTCAGGTCTCACATTTCAAATCTCAGCTCTGAGATCACGGATCTGAGATCTCAAAGCCAAAACCCTAAACCCTAAATCCTCCTATGCCCAACTACACCACTTTCAATCGAATTTTGCTTATCGTTCTCGATGGCGCGGGCGTTGGTGCGATGCCCGATGCTCCCGAATGGGGAGATGCCGGCTCAGACACGTTTGGCCATATCCTTGAGTCACGCACGCTGCGACTCCCCAATCTCCAACGCTATGGTCTTGGCAATATCCGCCCGCTCGAATCACTGCCACCTCTTGATGCGCCCGAAGGCTCATACGGTCGTTGCGCATTGCGCTCAAACGGCAAAGACACCACGACGGGACACTGGGAAATGGCAGGGATAATTCTGGAACATGCATTCCCCACTTATCCGAATGGCTTCCCTCCGTCCATCATCGATCGGTTCATCAAGGAAACATCCGTCTCGGGAGTTCTCGGCAATATTCCCGCCTCCGGTACTGAAATCATCAAGGTGTTGGGTGAAGAGCACGTCAAGACTCACAAGCCCATTGTCTACACTTCAGCAGACTCCGTGTTTCAGATTGCTGCTCATGAGGAAGTGATTCCACTGCATCGATTGTATGAGATGTGCGAGATAGCTCGGAGGATTCTTGACGGCGAACATAAAGTAGGACGGGTTATCGCGCGACCGTTTCTCGGCCCGCCCGGTGCTTTTTACCGCACAGAGAACCGGCACGATTACGCCGTTCCGCCGCCACGCGACAACCTCCTGCCCGCGCTCGCCGATGAGGAACTCGACGTTGTTTGCATTGGAAAGATTGCCTCGATCTACGATTCCCTGGGCGTGACCAAAGATTTGACTGCGAAGAACAATGAGCAATCAATCGATCAGACGATTCACGCGCTCGACGAAAAGACCCGCGGTCTCATTTTTTCCAACCTCGTTGATTTCGATATGCTCTACGGACATCGTCGTGATACCGAAGGTTACGCGCGAGCGCTCGAGCATTTCGACGCGCGACTGCCTGAGATCGAAAAAGCAATGCATGACGACGACCTGATGATCATCACTGCCGATCACGGCAACGATCCCACCTTCCCCGGGTCGGACCATACTCGCGAGTATGCGCCGCTGCTCGTCTATGCAAGATCCGAGCGGCGGGGAGTGGACCTCGGCACACGAGATTCACTTGCGGACATTGGCCAAACAATTGCCGAAAATTTTGGTTTGCGATTGACGGCTGGTAAGAGTTTTCTGCGAGAGATCACCAAACGGTAGGCTGCAATGCTGCTATACGGAAACCGAGTCCCAACCTCTAAGGCCTGACTGCAAAGTGCAAAGCCCAGAATCACAGACACGAACAGTGAGTACTGAAGTTGCCACTAGTGAAGACGCAAAATAGAAGCACGGCACTAAGCAAAAGAGTTTTCACGACAGTTTCTCCGGCTCAACAGCGAAAGTATGCGATTGGAAGGTGAAGCACAAAGAACTGAAGTACAAAGTGCACGAATTACAGCTCGGGGTTCTTCAGCACTGCGATAAAAGGTAAATTGCGGTAACGCTCGGCGAAGTCCAGGCCATACCCAACTACAAACTCGTCGGGAATCTGGAAACCGAGATAGTCGATCCTCACGTCCTTTTGACGTCGCTCGTACTTATCAAGCAGGGCGGCCAGTTTCACGCTTGCCGCACCTCTCGATTCAAGATTGGCCATCAGGTACGAAAGTGTGAGACCGGTATCGACAATGTCCTCAACGACTAGTATGTCTCGGCCTTCGATCGGCACGTCGAGGTCTTTCATGATCCGCACTTCACCAGATGTTCTGGTCGAGGAGCCATAGCTGGAAATCGCCATGAACTCGATGCTCAAACGCGTGTCGATCGAGCGTAAAAGATCGCTCAGAAAGAAGCAGGCGCCTTTCAGCACACCAATCAGCAGTGGATTGCGGCCGGCGTAGTCTCGAGTGATCTGGGCTCCCAGCTCTTTTATGCGCGCCTGAATCTGTTCTTCAGAAAGCAATACTTGCAAGTTGGGGTTGCTGAATTCGGATGTCATTTGAGCCGAAGAAGTAGCCAACTTATCCCTCCTGTTTATGTAGTCCGGAAACCCTGCATATTGGATTAAGCAAAGGTGTTTGCGTATGTACCGCGTGGTGCGACATACTATGCAAGCTCTTCCCTTAGGTCAATGCTCTACAGCGAAATCGACGGAGATAAAACGGAAATGCACGTGATTTTTGCGTCTCATCGCATCCTCCGCGCGCTCCTGCTGCTAATGACGTTTGCGGTCATTGCGCCGACTGGAGTCGGGCAGAGCAAAGCCATTGAGCCTTGTTCCGCTACACCGACTCCAGCTACATCGACTGCAAAAACTTCTGCTCATGACAGTCCTTCCAAGATCACGTCGCGCGCCAGCGAGACGTTGATTGATAAGAGCATTCCTGACGACCCGGCCCTCGATAAGATGCTGGTGCCATATAGCGAGAAAGTGCGCGCGCTGACTGTCGTGATTGGAAGTCTGGAAGGCGAGTTGAAAAAAGGCGGAGTTGGCGCGGGCTCGCTGGGAAACTTTGTTGCTGACGGTATCAGGGCTAGGGCGAGCGTTAAGCTCGGCAGACCTGTGGCGTTGGCGGTGACAAACTCGGGCGGCCTGCGAAAGAATTCGATCACACCGGGCGAACTGCGGGCCAGCGACATTTTTGAGCTACTACCTTTTGAAAATGCTCTCATCGAGGTTGAGTTAACGGGCGCTCAAGTATTCAAGCTTTTGCAAATCGTAACCTCGGCTCGGGATGCACAATCGGGCGCACGCATTCAGTATCGCTGGAATGCTGAAAACAAACCGGAGCTTATTAGCGCCGTGTTGGTCGATGCCAATGGCCATGAGCAGGCAATCGATCTGCATGCGACATATAGAGTGGTTACGATTGACTATCTGCTCAAACTTAATAGCGGTAACTACGCCATCTTCAACGAAAGCAAAAATGTTATACAGACGGGCCAGACGATTCGCGACACTCTAATGGAATATGTTAAGGCGGAGACCGCTGCCGGGCGCCCCGTTCAGGCACGCCTTGATGATCGATTTGTTCAAATAGGTCCAGGCCCGACGAAAATCGAGGTGCCGCCACGATGATCAACCGACGAAAATTTTTGACTGGGTCTGCCGTCTTTGGCGCGGCAGCGATTGTTTCGCCTTTGGGCCGTCGGCTGCCAGGTCGTGAAAGGAGTTTCGACTTTATCGCGCCATTTCTCCAACCGGCAGTAAATGAAACGGTAATTACCATCCTTCATACCAACGATACGCATTCGCAAATTAATCCGCTTCCCGCTAATGACAGGATGAATCCGGGTATGGGAGGAGTGGCGCGCCGTGCGACGCTGGTCAAACGAATAAGACAATCGAATCCAAATACCCTGCTGATCGACGCGGGTGATGTGTTGCAGGGAACACCTTATTTCAACTTCTATAAGGGCGAGGTTGAGTATAAGGCGATGTCGGCGATAGGATACGATGTCGGCACGCTGGGCAATCACGAATTCGATAACGGTGTTGATGCTCTTGCTGCGGCCTTGAAGTTTGCAAATTTTGATCTTGTTTCTGCGAATTACGACGTTCAAGGCACTGCTTTGGAAGGACGAATCAAGCCATACGTCGTCCGCACGGTTGGTGGCATCCGCATTGGCTTGTTTGGCCTTGGCATTAGTCCGGTGGCGCTGATTACACCCGCGAACTTCAAGGGCATTAACTATCGTGATCCGGTTGCATCCGCACGCACTGTAGTCACGACGTTGCGCGAGAACGAACATTGTGCATTAGTTGTTTGCATGTCGCATCTCGGTTATTACGAGGAATCGAAGCCGGGTCAGATTGGCGACTCGCAACTGGCCGCACAAGTCGATGGCATTGATTTCATCGCAAGCGGACATACGCATACCTTCATGGAAAAGCCGGTGATTGTGACGCAACCTTCCGGTCGGGAGACGCTCATATTCCAGGTTGGTAAAAGCGGCATCTATTTGGGCCGGGTTGATTTCACTTTTCGCTCGGGAAGCCTGATGGCCGCCGCAGGAAGATTGCTGGATCTTCGCGATGAGGTGTTAGCTTAAGCGATTGAGCTTTGTGCTTGGTACTTTGTCAGTGGTCCGTTGGCAGTTGTCAGTTGTCCGTGGTCAGTGGCAAGCCTCTTTCGTGACGCATCATTCAACTGACAATGGACAACTGACAACTGACAAAACACAAAGCACAAACCCACTAGGTTTCTCATGGCAGATGATACGACACGCGATCGAGTACGCGCCCTGGTCCGCGAGGTGTTGAGTAAAGCCATCCCCGAGGCCGGGGAGGTGAAACCCGCCGCTGATAGCGCCACTGCCGTTTCCACCAGGAGTCGCTTCATAAATACTGTGGCCGCCGGCACTCCTGAAGGAAACGTAACCCGCGACGAGTCGTCGAAGACGGTCATCACCGAAGATGATGTGCGCGGATTAGAGCCGGGTTCCGTATTGAGAATTGCTGAAGGAGCACGATTAACTCCACTCGCTGCGGACATTGTCAGTGAGAGGAAAATCGAGATTGTCAGGCGCAGTTCCAGACAAGGGTCGAAGGCTACCAGATTAGTCGCGGTAGGGTCCGATCATGGTGGCTTCAAGATGAAAGAAGAGCTCAAAGCTGTGCTTGCTGACCTGGGACACCGGGTGCACGACTTTGGCACTCATTCTGAAGAACCTGTTGACTATCCTGACTTCGCGCACGCTGTGGCGCGTGCCGTTGCTGATGGCACTTCTGACGTGGGAATAATTATCGATGGCGCAGGAGTGGGCAGCGCGATGACCGCCAACAAAGTTCCTGGGGTTCGAGCCGCTGCCTGTTACTCGGTTGACGTTGCACGCAATTCGCGCGAACACAATGATGCGAATGTCCTCACCCTGGGTAGTAAGACGGTTAGCAATGCTGAGATGCGTGGAATTGTAACGGTCTGGCTAGCCACGGAACTTAGCGAAGCTCGTCATCGAAAGAGAGTGGCCAAGATCGAAGCAATTGGGCGCCAGTATCAGCGTTAAGACCCGTCATTTCCGATATCCTTTATAGCTGTCGCTGACTCTCGCAGAAGTTCTCGCAATACGAAAACGACAAGCGAGCGCAGATCCAATCTCAAATTATCTGTATTCAGTGCACTAAATCGGTTTCACATGAGCGATGATAATGAAGTCGCACTCTACGGCGATCCCGGCTGGAAACATGACTGAACCGAGTGTTCGGCTTTGCCTCCGATGTGAGGCGGTGGGCCAGCACGCCGTGCGAACAGGACGGCGTTTGGCTGACTGCGTGCTTCAAATTTCACGTGCTAGAATGTGTACCGCGAGGCCAAACCAACAAAGAGGGGGTTCGGTCCGGAGTCAATATTGATGTCTTATTCACGAAACGGTGACCGCGAATTATTAATCGAACAGATTACCGATGCAATCGTTGCCCGGTTGAATGGTGAGGGCTCTGACCAGGCAGAGCTCTGCGGCTGTACCTCTGAATGTTTTAATCGCTGCCCTGAGCGTATGCACCGTATTGTCGATGCTGGTGCTTCGCGAATTGGTCTGGTGCTGGGGCAAACCGGATCAGCCAGAGATTGGGCCAGCCTCATTGACCACACGCTGCTAAAGCCTGAAGCGACAGACGAAGACATCAGAAAACTGTGTGAAGAGGCCGCCCGGTATGGGTTCGCTTCCGTCTGTGTTAATCCCACCTGGGTGCGCGCGGCAACTTGTAACTTGCGTGGCAGCGGCGTGCCCGTTTGTACTGTAATAGGTTTTCCACTCGGCGCAACTGTCGCAGACGTTAAGGCTTATGAAGCTCGCAGAGCGATCTTCGATGGCGCGAGGGAAGTCGATATGGTGATCAACGTTGGTGCATTAAAGAGCGGAGACGATTGTCTCGTTGAGCACGACATTCGTTCGGTAGTTGAAGTTGCTCATGAGTACGATGCCATCTGCAAGGTGATTATTGAGACTGCCCTTTTGACTGACGACGAAAAAGTGCGTGCTTGTGTGGCAGCCAGGAATGCCGGTGCGGATTTCGTCAAGACGTCGACAGGTTTCTCAAAGGGCGGCGCCACTGTGGCCGACATCGCTCTGATGCGTCGAACAGTTGGGTCGGAACTGGGTGTCAAAGCATCAGGCGGTGTGAAAGGTTTAGACGATGCTCGCAAGATGGTTGAAGCCGGCGCCACGCGCATAGGTGCAAGCGTAGGTGTGAAGATTGCCCAGGAAGCCGCCGGTAATGCAACAGCGCAAGCCACCAACACCGCTTATTAATCCACAGTAGGTCAACAACCACATGCCCGCAAACCCAAAGCTCCTGGCCGTGATTCTCGGTGGGGGGACAGGCACTCGCCTATTCCCGCTCACGCAGCACCGGTCAAAACCCGCCGTTCCGCTTGGTGGCAAATATCGTCTGGTGGATATCGCAATATCAAACTGCATCAACTCCGACATCCTGAGAATGTTTGTGCTGACTCAATACAACAGTGCCTCGTTGAATCGGCATATCGCTCAAACCTATCGCTTCTCGCAGTTCTCAAATGGCTTTGTGGAAATACTGGCAGCAGAACAGACTCCAGATAGCCCGCAGTGGTTTCAGGGAACAGCCGACGCTGTGCGCCAGGTTTTGCCGCACATCGGTGATTGGGGTATCGATACCTTGCTGATTCTATCTGGAGATCATTTGTATCGAATGGACTACCGACAATTCCTTACTCGCCATTACGAAACAAATGCTGATGTGACGGTTTCAGTGATTCCGTGCGATGCTCAATCGGCCAGCGAGTTTGGTCTGCTCAAAACAGATCCTGATGGACGCATTATTGAGTTTAAGGAAAAACCAAAGGGTGATGAACTGGGGTCGATGCGGGCTGACACGACAAGCATGGGCCTTGATGAGGAAGATGCCAAGCGCCGTCCCTTTCTCGCCTCGATGGGAATCTACGTTTTCAGGTACGACAAGTTGGAGAGCCTGTTGTCGGAGGATCCAAATTGGGTTGATTTCGGCCGGGAGATCATTCCGGCCGCGATTCGATCCGGAAACGTCCAGGCTTTCATGTTCGATGGTTACTGGGAAGACATCGGAACCATCGCAGCGTTCTATCGGGCGAATCTCGACCTGACAACCAAAATCCCGAAGTTTAATCTGTTTGATGCGGAGGCGCCGGTCTATACAAGAGCTCGCTATTTGCCACCGTCCAAGATCGAAGAAACCCAGATAAACGATTCGATAATCAGCGATGGTTGTATCATCACCGGCGCGAGAATTACGAATTGCGTTGTGGGGCTGAGAAGTAGGATCTCACAAGGTGTGAAGATTGAATCCTCGTTCATGATGGGCGCTGATGCCTATCAAACGATTGAGGACATGAGGGCCGATTCAAAAAACGGTATTCCGCGAGTGGGGATTGGCGAGGGAACCATTATCAGGCGAGCCATCATCGACAAGAACGCGCGCATCGGAAGCGGCGTGCGTCTAATAAACGAGGCGGGAGTTCTGGAAGCTGATAGCGCAGACCGTTCTTATTTCATCCGTGACGGGATAATACTGGTTCCGAAGAATGCGGTGATAAGAGACGGTATTGTGATTTGACCGGGAGCGTTGAAATGGCTCGCGGATGGGAAAGCAAGTCTGTCGCTGACCAGATCGAGGAAGGGAACTCGCGCAAGGGGGAACGTAGTTCGCCGGACAGCGTCTCGCCTCACACGCGACATCTCACGGGGCGACTGCAGTCGCTACTGCTTTCAAGATCAAGACTGCTTCAGCAATTAGATCGGGCCAAACACCCGTCCCATCGAGAAATGTTGCTGAACGGCCTGAAAGCTGTCGAAAAGGAAATCGATGAAGTCTCTGCTGAACTCTCTACTGCCGGCCTGAAAAGTAAATCGTAATCCCTCCGGCCACTCATTTATTGAGGTGATACTTTAGCTTCGCACGTCTTGCGGAAGTTAGGAGACGCTTCGGTATTCGGAACTCAGGGCCGCGAGAATTGCTTCAGGTCTTACTTTAACTAATGCCAAAACCGAAACCAGCTACGCGGGAACATCATCCCGCACGAGTAAAACGCGCTGGCCCTCCAACGAGGAAAAGAGGGAAAGCGGGAGTGCCTCGTCTCAAGCTTCCCAGCGGTGAGATTGGCCTCGAACTAGAAATTGAGGGGCGTCTTGTGAGGCTAACGAATCTCAACAAGCCATTTTGGCCGAAGCTGGGCATCACGAAGAGAGACTTAATCCAGTACTACACCAATGTTGCTCCCGCCCTACTACCTCACCTCACTGACCGTGCCATGGTAATGAAGCGTTATCCGAACGGTGCTGCCGGGGAGTTTTTCTTTATGAAGAGAGCCCCTTCGCCCCGCCCTGAGTGGATTGAGATCTGCAGCATCGAACACTCGTCGGGAAACACCATCGACTTTCCCATGATCCAGGATTTACCTTCATTGCTTTGGGTGATAAATCTTGGTTGCATTGATCTGAACCAATGGTACGCGCGCTGTGACGACGTAGACCTCCCTGACTATCTACACTTCGACCTCGATCCGGTAGCGGGAGCCTCGTTTGAGAAAGTAGTTGAGGCGGCCTTATTCCTTCGTCAGGCGCTCGATTCGCTTCGTATTCCCAGCTATCCAAAAACAACCGGCTCCAAGGGAATTCACATTTATATTCCGATCCAGCGGGGGCCGACGCAGAAACAGGTATGGAGTTTCTCGAAAGAGTTTGCGCATGCGGCGGCTTCGCAAGCCCCGGACTTGTTAACGGCGGTATATCAAGTTTCTAAGAGACCGAAGGGCAGGGTACTAGTCGACTACAATCAGAACGCATGGGGCAGAACTTTGGCTTCGGTATATTCCGTCAGACCAGGGCAGCAGCCAACGGTCTCAACCCCTGTTCAGTGGAAAGAACTGGAACGCGGTGTGGCAATCGAGGACTTCAGAATTGATAACGTGCCGGCCCGAGTTCACCGGATCGGGGATCTCTGGAAGCCGCTGCTTGCAAAGCGCGGAAGATTTCGACTTGAGACTTATCTTTAGGGTCAGTGGTGTTAAGACGAACCTTGATTAATTGAGTGCCGCGTAGTTGACGTATGACTTCAGAGGTCGGCCTGCCTACACTTGAAGCTTATTGTCAGCTCTTACTCGTATCCGATGTAAGGAGATGGCACAGTCTAATCCAGATTATTAACCTGGCCAAGCATGCAAACTTCATCTGCGGAAAAGATGAGAGCTGGTAATCCGACGGAGGTCTGGACCATTGGACATTCAACCAGAAGTGCCGAAGAGTTCAACAAGATTCTTAGGGCGCATAAGATCGAAGCACTAGTCGATGTCAGAAGTTTTCCCGGATCCCGTCGGTACCCGCAGTTCAACCAGGAAGCTTTGGCCGAGGATCTCAGAAGGATCGGAATTAAGTACAAGCATCTGCGTTTGCTTGGGGGAAGAAGAAAACCTGTCGCCGATTCGAAGAACACCGCATGGAAGAACGCCTCGTTTCGGGCCTACGCCGACTATATGGAAAGCGTGAGTTTCAAAGAGGGGATTGAAGACTTGCGCGAGGAGGCTGGGAAGTATCGCACTGTGATCATGTGTGCAGAAGCTGTTTGGTGGCGCTGCCATCGAAGCTTGATTGCAGACTATTTGAAAGCGCAAGGAACATCAGTTATTCACATTTCTGATGACACTCACACACAATCTCATCCCTACACAAGCGCAGCGCGGATTGTCGATGGGACTCTGTCCTACGAAGGTCTACTATTCGAAGCGAGGTGAGGGAGAGTCGGTTAAAGTAAAACCTTACTTGCTGTGCCAGACCTTAGCTTTCGTTCCCTTTTTTCGTCTCTTTACGCCGGTACGTCGCGGTATTTTTTTTGGATCACCAGTGGCTGCTTTCTTCACATCGCCACCTTCATCTTCAGCAATTTCGGCAAGAGTACGTCGAGTAAGAATTGAGGCTGGAGCTATCTCGCTCACGTCTTCGTCAGTAGTGTAATAGTCGCGATGTTTAAGGAGTAGCCATTGCCGGTCCCTTGTATGCACCAACACCCAGGATCCTTTGAGTTTCTGTCCGTCGAGCGAAAACTTCAGTTCACCCTTGTTTAGCGATGCGGCAACGTCGTCGGTATTCTCAGGTTCGTAGGTGCCGTAGTCCCATACCATCACTGTCCCACCGCCATACTCGCCTTCGGGTATTACTCCTTCAAACTTTGCATAGTCGACTGGATGGTCCTCAACCTGCATAGCAAGTCGCTTCACAGTCGGATCGAGTGAAGGACCTTTGGGGACTGCCCAGGATTTCAGTACGCCATCTACCTCGAGGCGAAAGTCGTAGTGCAACTGCGTGGCGCGATGCTTCTGCACGACAAATAGCCGGCCAGTCTTCGTTCTCTTCCTGGTAGGCCCGGGCTCTGGAGTCTTATCGAACTTCCGCTTTTTCTTGTACTCGGTTAACGAAGCCATAGTTAGCCAGAAAGCCCTAAAGTGATTCCTTAACTGTAGCGAAAGGAAGGAGCTTCTAAGACGCCGGCACCGCTGCGATGCCGATGTCTAACTCCTCATCATTGTCAAACAGTTCGGTTTGAATTGGATCCAGACCTAGGACCTCCCTGACACGCGCAAAGCTTCTTCTGTGGATAGGCAAAGCGCCCAGGGCTTTGAGTGCCCGGCAATGTTCGGGAGTTGGGTAACCTTTATGTGAAGCCAGTCCATATCCCGTGTAAAGCCCGTCAAGCTCGATCATGTGGGCATCGCGCGTTGTCTTGGCGATTATCGAAGCGGCCGCGATGCTGGCAGAAAGTGCGTCGCCACGGATAATGCCGCGCTGGGGGACCGAACAGTTTGGAATCTTTCGCGCGTCGACCAGAACAAAATCCGGTTGAGACCCAAGTCCCTCGAGTGCTCGTTGCATCGCGAGGAGTCCGGCATGGTAGATATTAAGCCGATCTATTTCTTCAACTTGTGCAAATCCCGCTGACCAGCAGATTGCGTCTTGTTTAATTTGGAGCGCAAGTTCGTCTCTCCTCTCCGGGTCGAGGATCTTTTTTGAGTCGTTCAAGCCGCGCAGCTTATAGTTTTGCGGGAGGACAACGGCCCCGGCCACGACTGGTCCCGCCAAAGGCGCCATGCCCGCTTCATCTACGCCCGCGACCAGGCCATAACCCTCTGTCCAAAGCTCAATCTCAAAGCGAAGCAAGAAATGTAATCGCTGACCCTCGGACCGGTTGTCGCGATAGCGGCCCCGGATTCGTTTGGCAAGTTGCTTGGCTCCGTGACGTCGATCGACTTCCAGAGCTTCAAGTAATCCTTTAGGTACTGGACGGCGGCGTTCAATGAAGAGCTCACTAAGCTCGGGGATGGGTTTGTTCAGAAGTTCCTCGAGAGAGGGCATGACTAGACTCTGTTATCCAAAAGTGAATTCGGAAACTACCGCGACCAGTCTCTTGTTCATTGTCCTTCCTTGTCAAGAAGGCCATCTGTTTTTTTACTATTCCCGATCCACGAGGGTGTTACTCTAGAACAAAATTCGGCTCGCCCGCTCGGGGGCAGAGCAAGAACATCGACACGGGGAATCGCCTTGGCGGCAAGAAAATCAACTGACATCAAACTCCGATTGCTTGGCTTTCTTCCACTACTGTTTTTTATTGCCCAGGGAGTCCATTACTGGCGGATAAACGAACTTGGTCACCTCCTCTGGATGTGCAACATCGGCAATCTGCTGCTCGCAATTGGTTTGTTTCTGGAGAAACCAAGCTTGATGAGGGTCGCTATTATTTGGATGATTCCGGGATTAATTGTTTGGTTCGTCTACGTGGTTATGGCCTGGGGAATATTCTTCTCATCGACGCTCGCTCACGTAGGTGGAATCGTAGTCGGAATGTTTGCTCTTAGAAAAGTTGGGATGGATCGCGGCGCGTGGCTTTACTCCTTTGCCTGGTATCTGCTTGTGCAACTACTGTCGCGCCTTTTTACAGCATCTGATCTCAATGTGAACCTATCGCACAGAATCCAGGCGGGGTGGGAGCAAACATTCAGCGCCTACTGGGAATTCTGGTTGACGCTTGCGCTGGTTGTTGCGCTTAGCCTTTGGGTTATTGGACTAATGCTTTGGCGAATTTGGCCCGCGCGATATCCCGAATCAGAGCCGTTGCAAGAGTCCAGATCTTAGCAGGATGCCGCACTGCTCTCCGAAGCCCAAGAGAGTTACACCGTGTCGATTCTTAACTGGGGTAACCAGTCCCGCCCTCGGTACAGGCCGCGAGACTCTTTTTACCATTTCCCCGATGTTCTATCAGAGAAGAAACAAGGTCGCACAACTCTGATGTTTGACTGGGTTTTATGAGGTAGGCCTGAGCGCCAGATGTCAAGGCCATGTTCTTGTCGAGCTCATATGCCGCTGCTGAATAAAAGAGTATAGGTGTGGTTTGGTCAAACTCACGAAGCTTCCTGCAGAGCGCGAGTCCCGAGCCATCTGGCAGCCATGAGTCCAGAAGGTAGAGATCGAAGCTTTGCTCGACGGCTAATCTGACGCCACCTTCTACAGTTCCGACCGTAATTACTTCATATTCTTTTTGCTGCAGGACGATGGCTATCAACTCGCGAGTGTCTTCGTGGTCTTCGACGTACAGTACGCGACGTTTCAGTTGCATAGCATTAGTCACCATAGAGGAAATTCAACAGAGGTCAGAAGCGACGGCCCGAGGGACACGTCCACATCCTTCTCAGTTTCTCAAAAGCAAATTTTATGTGAAGGCCTTCAAGAAAGGCCGAGGTCATCGATACCACTTGATGGTAGGGCGATGCGACAACCTCGGTGACCCTAATGGTCTAGCGGCGAATCTACACCCTCGATCTCGCTTCGTCTGTACGCTTTCGGACAAAGCCAAGATTCATGAGGTTCGCAGGCGTACAGACGATCCTTGATTGTTTTGCTACCTTTGGCATTACTCATGAACAAAACGGCATCTGACGCACCCGCGATCCTACTCATCGAAGATGATGAGGAGATCCGCGAGGGTATGGTTCAGTTTCTGAGAACGAGGGGCTACCGCGTTGCCTGGGCCACAAACGAACAAGAGTCCATCCTGGAAATTACTAACTCGCAGCTTCAGTTTGGACTCTTTCTCGTAGATCAAAAGATGAAATCAGAAGAGGCCCTGGAGATCGGGCGTAGATTGAGAGCCTATGTTGGGACGGGGAAAGATATTCCCGTGATAGTGATCCCACAGGAATTCTCAAAGGAAATGGAAGGAAGGGACGAGGATCTGGGAGAAAAAGATTACAAAACCTACCTTACCAACGGCCAGCAGTTGGAGAATCTCTTGAGTAGACTGCTCCCGCCCGAATCGTAATTCCCTCGAAACTGTCTCAGACCGGCTCATGCTCGAATCTCAAATACATCAGGAAGCCTGGCCTGATCCGGGATCTGCGCGCCTTCTATACCTGTTACCGTACAGACGCGAGAGCCCAGGTCAGTTTAGAGCAGCATTTCCTCTTTATAAAATGGCCCAAAATATAGCGTTTCCCCTCAACAATCTAATTCTGACTGCTCTTCCTAGCGAGGAATTAAACCGTTTGTGTGACCATTTGGAACCCTTTGAACTGAAGCTCGGTGATATCTTGCAGGTGCCCGAGGATCCTATTAAGTACGTCTATTTTCCTACACACGGAATCATTTCTTTGCTGGCTACACTGGAAGGAGGAGAGACAGTCGAAACGGGCGTGGTCGGACGAGAAGGAATGGTTGGGATTTCGATTGTGCTTGGAGTTGATACGACGACGAGTCAAGCGCTGGTTCAAGGTGCTGGCTCCGCGCAAAGGATGAAAGCCCAGTCTCTCAAGGTGTTCCTGAGGAATGGAGGAGCTTTGCATGCTTTATTGCTGCGCTACATTCATACGATCTTTGCTCAGATTTCCCAGACTGCCGCTTGCAACCGAGTTCATAGTTTGAACGAAAGACTGGCGCGATGGCTATTGTTGACTCATGATCGCCTGGGTCGAGACAACTTTGGCCTCACTCACGAATTTCTGGCGCGCATGCTGGGAACGCGACGAGCAGGAGTCAGCGTGG
>Ga0137366_10002410_pt1 | contig 14307 bp, 10 predicted proteins | sample SagtaG_8_FD_104938 | JGI IMG/M metagenome (GOLD analysis project Ga0137366, IMG submission 104938) | Vadose zone soil microbial communities from Sagehorn Ranch, Mendocino, California, USA - Sage1_L_60_16 metaG | ecosystem: Environmental > Terrestrial > Soil > Vadose zone | place: USA... | reverse complement strand
TCGAGCACGGCGAACTGCTTCCTGGTCAGCGCGACGTAGCGGCCGTCGCGGTAGACCTCTCGGCGGAACGGATCCAGCCGCAGGCCTGCGATCTCTCGCACGGGTGGCCTGTTGTGGGCCCGCCTGCGGTCGAGTGCTCTGAGACGGAGCACGAGCTCTTGGAGCTCGAACGGCTTGGTGAGGTAGTCGTCGGCGCCGAGCCCGAACCCGGTGGCCTTGTCGTCGAGACGGTCGGCAGCGGTGAGCATGAGGATCGGCAGGCCGCTGCCGGAAGCGACGAGGCGTTTGGCGATCTCGTCGCCGGTAGGTCCGGGAATGTCCCGGTCGAGCACGGCGATGTCGTAGGCGTTGACGCTGAGCAGCTCCAGAGCGGTGTCGCCGTCACCCGCGATGTCGGCCGCGATCGCTGCCAGGCGTAGGCCATCGCGGATGGCTTCTGCCATCAAGGGCTCGTCCTCAACGATCAACACACGCATGCTCCGATGCTACGAGCCGGCGCATGTCGTCGGCATATCGAAAACCACATACGTGCTGGCAACACCACGCTCGCTTGACTGGGAGGCATGACCTACCGCGAACCAGCACGAACAACGACCCGTCGGATTCCCAGGATCCTTGTCGCCGGCCTGCTCGTCGTCATCGCGGCGATCGCCGCAGCCCTCGGCTACCAGTCGCTGGCGTCCTCGTCCTCGACGGCCTCAGCACCCACCGACGTCCTTCGCGGTGCGCACCGTGGTGCGCCTGGCGAAGCGCCGCCCAGCACGGTGTGGCCGGCACATGGCCAAGCCGCGTTCGTCCAAACAGGACAGTCGCAGATCCAAGCCGGCCCGAACCAGCACGCGGCTCCAATCGCCAGCGTCGCGAAGGTGATGACGGCCTATCTCGTGCTTCGTGATCACCCGCTACGGCTCGGCCAGGACGGCCCGACGATCACGCTCACCGACGCCGATGTCGCCGACACCGACCGCCGGCGCGGACAGCAGGAGTCGGTCGTGTCCGTCGCCGCCGGAGAGCAATTGACCGAACGGCAGGCGCTGCAGGCACTGCTGCTGCCGTCGGCGAACAACATCGCCGCGGTTCTGGCGCGATGGGACGCCGGCTCGGCGGACCGGTTTGTTGCCCGGATGAATGCCACCGCACGGTCGCTGGGCATGACCCACACCCGCTACACCGACCCGAGCGGCTACGACGACGCAACCGTGTCGACTGCCGCCGACCAGGTGCGCATTGTCGATCGGGCCATGCACCTGCCGGTGTTCGCGAGCATCGTTGCCACACCGAGCGCGACGCTGCCGGTCGCCGGCACCGTATACAACACGAACACATTGCTCGGGCACGACGGGTTTGTCGGCGTCAAGACCGGCTCGACCGCCGCGGCCGGCGACTGCTTCGCCTTCCGGGCCATCCGCTGGATCGACGGGAAGCGGACGACGATCACCGGGGTCGTGTTGGGCCAGCCCGGCCACGACCAGATCGCGGCGGCTCTCGCGGCAGCCGCCGCCATGGTCGACCGCATCGCCGGTCATCGGGCTGTGCCAGATCTACAGCAACGAACCCTGCCACTACGAACTGCGCCCCGAAGCCATCGATCACGGCTGCCCGCCCCTGTACGCCGACCCTAGACGCGATCCAGGGATGCGGCAGTAACCGGCACGCTCGGCAGAGAACCGTTGTCAACGCAATCACCACACGCCGGGAGAAGCCATGATTAGAACACTCCGGGTGCTGGCCGCGTTGCCATGCTCGCCGTGATCGTCGCTGATGGGCCGGGCAGGGATCGAACCTGCGACCTTGGGATTAAAAGTGGCCGGCAAGCGCTTTTGCTGGCTCGAGGATGCTGGTCGAACCGCGTGGTTGAGCCCAATCAGTTCGCGATTTCTCGTGTCTTCTGGCGCGGCCTTGTTGACCTTCTGATGACCCATGTTGTCGTCGGTTGAGACAACGATCTGCGGCCGACATCGCGATCCTTCGCCCGCGCTTGGCGCATTCGGCCAACCTGCGGCAGCGACGGCGACGGCTCCGGCGACGGCGACGGCGAACGTTCGGCGCGGCCACCACCCCGGAGTGTCCTCTTTGTTGCACGCCCTTGTGCAGGCCACGCTCGATCAGACGACGGGGCGGCGATGGCGAGTCGCGCCTCCGAGATTCCTGCAATTCCGTGATCTCGAGGCGCAGCCGGTCGAGCGTTTCCCGCAGCGTCTCGACGTGCCGGGCCTCCAGACCCGGTGTGAGGAAGTTTCGACCTGGGCCGCCGCGCACGACCTGATTTAGCGTCACCGCGCTTGACGGAACTCGTCTGGGTCTCTAGACCACGGGCGTGAGCACCGGAGTATCAGCGAGCGCGCCAAAACTGATCGGGCGCGAGCGCGAACGGGCGGCGCTGGACAGCCTGATCGCGTCAGCGGCCGCCGGCAATGGGTACGCCGCCATGCTCTCCGGGGAGCCGGGGATCGGGAAGACGCGGCTTCTGCTGGAGGTGGCGGCAGATGCCCGAGCCGAGGGGGCAATCGTGTGTTTCGGCACGTGCGGCGAGCGCGAGGGACGCCCGCCGTACGATCCATGGGCCGAGATCCTCACGCAATACGTCCGCACATTGGAGCCCGGATTCTTCCGAGCGCGCGAGGGCGGAGGAGAGGCCGCGGCCATCGTCGCGGCAGTGGTTCCCGAGCTCGAATCGGCTGCCAGCGCCAAGTCAGAGCGACTGAGCTTGGAGGAGGAGCGCTTCCGGTTCTTCGAAGCGGTCGCGAGTCTCCTCGGGTCGTCCGAGCGTCCTCTCGTGATCATCCTGGACGACCTTCAGTGGGCGGACCGGCCGGCGCTCGACCTCCTGAAGTACGTGGCCTGCTCGCTCGATGGGACACGCTATCTCCTCGTCGGGGCTCACCGGGACGTTGGCCTAGGCCCACGGCACCCGCTGAGTGAATGCCTTGCCGAGCTCGAGCGGCGACGTCGCTACGAGCCCGTCCACCTGCGGCCGCTCACAGTCGCAGAGACCGCTGCTTTGGCCGGGCAGCTCGTCGAGCGACCTGTCTCGCTGCCCACGGCCGCGGTCATCCACGCCGAGACGTCGGGCAACCCGTTCTTCATCGAGGAGGTCGTCCGGGAAGTGGCGCGTGAGGGATTCGACCTCGCCATGGAGTTGCCCACGCCCACGCCTTGGCCGATCTCTCCAACCATTCGCCGCGCAGTGTCCCGGAGGCTTGCGCGACTCTCGGGCGACGCAAACAGAATGCTGAGTGTCGCCTCGGCCTTCGCCGGCTCCTTCGCCTTCCAGGTGCTCTCGGCGGCGACCGAGCTCGACGACGCGACGATGCTCGACTGTCTCGACGAAGCGCTCGTCGCGGGGATCATCAGACCGGCAGCGGATGGGGACGCCTACGAGTTCTCCCATTCGCTCCTCCGACAGACGCTGTACGACGACCTCAGCCCCAGCCGCCGCACCCGCCTCCATCGGCGCGTTGCCCAGGCGCTCGAGCGCGTGTACGCCGGCCGGGAGGGCGAGGCGGCAGCTGAGATCGCCAGCCAGTTCCACCGCTCGCGCTCATTGCCGGGAGCCGAGCAGGGCGTTTCCCTCGCGGTGCTCGCCGCGGAGCGTGCGGCTGCGCGGTACGCGCACGCCGAGGCGGTGACCTACCTCTGTATGGCGCGCGACTTGGCCGCATCGATCGGGCCGCCACAACGAGCTGAGATCTTGTGCCGGCTCGCCCTCGCTGAGGTGGACGCCCTGATGGTGGACGCGAGCATCGAGACGGTTGAGGAGGCACTCGCGACACTGATCGAGGCGGAAGCGGAGCCCACTGCCGTGGTCGATTTCCTCCGCTTGGCCGCCTGGTCGCTGAACGACGCCGGCGCTCCCAACGAGTCCGTGGGGTCGCTGGTGGGGCGGGGCCTCGTCTGGACATCCGGGACTCGAGACGTTGCCTGGGCACGGCTGAAGCTGGCCGAACGCCCGCTCGAGATGCTGTCCGCCGGCCCTCTCCGAGCCGGCCGATGGTTTGGCTTCGATCCCGAGGCCGTGCGGATCGCACGAGAAAGTGGCCAGCAGACCGACTACGCGCGGACGATCGAGCTCATGGACTGGCGCTCGCGGGACCAAACCGAGTCTCTCTACCAACTCGTTGCAACCTGGACCGATCCGACCGTGGCGATTCACGGGCTCAGCGTGGTCGTCCGTGACCTCATCACGAAGCACGGCGATTTCGTCGAAGCCGAAGAGGTCTGTGCGCGGCTCTTCGAGCTCGGTGAGCGCGTCGGGTCGGTCGCAGCGAGATCGTACAGTCTGCTCTATCTGACCCATGTCCAAGCCGCCCGCGGCGACCTCCCGCGAGCGCGCGAAAGCCTCGGCAGGGCGGGCGAAGTCATCGACCGCCTCGGCCCCGGACACCGGCTCAGGGTGCTCCGCGATTTCGTCGAGTTCATGCTCGGTCAGTACGTCGAAGCAGACCTGACGCGCTTCGCACGAGTCGAAAGCGAGCGGGCCTTCGACCCTCGAACACCTCCCTGGCTCACGCTCCTTCATGCCTCGGCAGCCGCCTACGCGCACGCCATGTCTGCCGACGCCGCCGAAGCTCGCCGCTACCTCGGCTGGATCGTGCCTGCACTCGGCACTCTCGACCCGAAGACGATCAACCAGGGGGCGTCGGTCTTCTTCGCGGCCGCGGCCGCCTGGGAGCTCGGCGAAGCAGAGCACGCAGCCGAGCTCAGACGCCTCGCGCTCGAACTGATCGCCTCCGAAGTGTCGGACTACACGCCGGTCTCCAGCGAGCTAGCAGTCGCGCGCGCCGCTGCGCTCCTGGAGAGCCTCGACGAGGCCTGTATCCACTTCGAGCGCGCTCGCACCGCGCTCGACGAGCGAGGCACGCGGCCGTTGCGGGCGATCGTCGACTACGACGAGGCGCTCGTCCTCGCGCGACGGGACGCTGCGGCGGCGACGGAACTCGTCGAAAGCGCACGGGCTGCATTCAAGGAGCTGGAGATGACGGGCTGGCTGGATCGTGCCGACACTCTGCTCTCGTCTCTGCGGATGGTGAATGCCAGTGGACTTACACCGCGCGAGACGGAGGTACTACGCCTACTCGCAGGTGGTCAGACGAACAAGGAAATCGCAGCCGAGCTCGTGATCAGCGTGCACACGGTCGAACGACACCTCGCGACGATCTACCGCAAGATCGGGGCTCGGAACCGGTCAGACGCGACGGCGTTCGCACACACCTCTGGCCTTGCGAATACATAGCGCAGGTACAAGGTCTCGGCGATGCCCCCGCCTCGGACTCGTCGTAGCGTGGTCGCATGCACGCGCTCGTCGTCAGCTACGCGCTCCGCGACGCGACGCCGGGCGAGCACGCCGAGCTTTGTGAGCAGCTCGCCCCGGCCGTCGCCGCGATACGCGGCCTCGCCTCCACAACCTGGTTGGCGAATCCGGTCACCGGGCGCTTCGGCGCCTTCTTCGTGTTCGCGACGAAGCCCGACTTCGACCGCTTCGTCGCCAGCGAGCTCTTCGAGACGATCAGCTCGCATGGCTCGATCCATCAACTGAAGGCGAGCGACTACTCGATCAGCGATAGGCCGACTGCGGTAACGGACGGGCCCGTTTCCTCAGCGGACACGACAGCGACTGTCGCCGCCGGAACAACTTGACTCGAAAGGAGCGCATCATGCGAATGCTCGGACTTTCACTGGTCGTGGCAGTTGCGCTTTCGGCTGCGGTGAGCTCGGCGTCAGGCCATGCGGCCAACCCGCAACTGAGCTGCGGCGACACGATCACCGTGAGCACGAAGCTCGCCAAAGACCTCGTCAACTGTCCGAACAACGGCGTCGTGATCGGCGCCGACAACATCACGCTCGACCTCAACGGCCATGTCATCGACGGCGACGGCGCCGAGTTCGCGGACTGTCCGCCCGACGAGCCGTGTGACATCGGCGTGGTCGACTTCGATCACCGAAGGGTGACGATCAAAGGCGGAAAGGTTCGTGAGTTCACCTTCGGCGCGCTCGTCGTCGGAGCAAGTGACAGCCGCCTCTCCGCTCTCGATCTCTCGCACCACTTCTTCTCAGGCCTGCTGCTCGCCGAGTCCTCGCACAGCGTGGTGGACGGGATCACCGCGACGGGAAACGGCCTGACCACGGACCAGGCGGGCGTCGACATCTTCGACTCCGACCATCTCACCCTGGCCGGGAACACCGTGTTCGCGAACGGCGACATCGGCTTCTTCGTCAGCGGCCTGGACGACGGTCGCTTCGTGGGGAACCGGATCGCGGACCACCCCGAGAGCGGGATCCTCCTCGACCACGGGAACCGGAACGAGTTCAGCCACAACCGCTTCTCGAACGACCAAGACGGCATCGTCGTCTCTGGCGACGGGAACACCGTCGTCGGAAACTGGCTCTCCGGCCCCAGTGAGTGCCCGGAGGAGTGCGGCTTCGGCATCTCGCTCGAGGGCGGGACCGGCAACATGATCGAGCGCAACACCGTGCTGGGCTTCGATCAGGCGGGCATCCGCGCTGCCGCCTTCGAGGAGTTCGGGGGGCCGCCGACGGTCGGGAACACGATCAGTGGGAACCTGGTCCGAGGCGCGACGGTCGATGGGCTGCTCGTCGAGTCCACAGCCGCCGACACGCTGCTGGAGCGAAACGTCGCGATCGGCGCGGGCGACGACGGCATCGACGTCGACAATGCGGCAACGACCCTGACCGGGAACCTCGCGTTCCGTAACAGCGATCTCGGCATCGAGGCCGTCTCGGGCGTCACCGACGGCGGCGGAAACCATGCGGCAGGAAACGGCAATCCCGCCCAGTGCGTTAACGTCGCCTGCTGAACCGTCGACCCGCCGGCCGCGGAGGAAACTGAGGAAGTCCGAACGGCGTCGGCGGGCTTCCTCGGGCCTAGGCACGTGCGCCGAGCCATAGCCCGCTGGGTGACGAACCCCCTTTCCGCTGGGTTCTCGCTCGCGGTGGGCGCGCGGGCGCTCGGTCACAGGAAGCTCCCATAGCGGCGGCGGTATTTGATCCTGCGACCTTGGGATTGCGGACGTGCTGTGAAGTTTCGAATTAGCTCGCGCTGGTTCGGGCATTCTCGGGTGCACCGGCGTGGGTCAACAACCGGATGTTGAACCTGCGGCGTACTCCGCGGATGTTGCGGTCTGCGAATCAGCCATTTGCAGGGGTTTCTCGATGGGCCGGGCAGGGATCGAACCTGCGACCTTGGGATTAAAAGTCCCCTGCTCTACCAACTGAGCTACCGGCCCGTATGCCCCCGACGGGATTCGAACCCGTGCTACAGCCTTGAAAGGGCTGTGACCTAGGCCGCTAGTCGACGGGGGCCAGAGGGCAAGGATAGCCCCGCGCCGACACTAAGCTTCGCGGAGAAGGGCGATTAGCTCAGTTGGGCGAGCGCGTGCCTTATAACTAACTGCGCTCGATGGCAGGAGGCGCTGTCTCCAGACGGCTGATCCGTACGGCTAGGCGAAGGCCGGGTTCCCGGGGTCCCCGTGTCGGCGCGGAGCGAACCTCCCGTCCGCAGGCCACCAATCACGTAGTCGCTTGGCCAAGGAGAGGTGATTCGACCATCACCTGGTCCCCATCAAGCGTGACGGTTCCCTTCACCGGAATGCCGTGGGGAAGCCCGGCGCCTGCGCCGTGGCGTTTCGTGCTGCTTCCGACTGTCCAGGTCCAGCGCACCCAACCGTTGCCGTCGGCAGTCTTGTCGCCGAGCCCCTTGGCTGTGCTCCTGCGTCCGCTCGGGTAGACGATGTCGAGGTGACAGAGTGCGTTAGGGCGGGTTCGGCCAAGCACCGTGCAGGCCTGACCCGTATTCGCGGTCCCCATCGCGGCCTTATCGAGCACGAGAATTGAGAGCTTGTCGGCGACCGTTGCCATCCACTTCGCCCACGCTCGCTCGCTAGCAGGATTGGGATCGGTTTCGCCGGCATAGTGCAGACCCACTGCCAAGAACGACGACGATTCCAGCCACACGGAGCCGGAATCGCCGCCGGCGCTGATTTCACCCATGGGAGCGGGGAAGTTCGGATCCGGTATCACCGTGAACTCGGCCCCGTCCGTGCCGTCGATGGCACCACGGGTGACGGCCGTAGTCCGCCCAGATTTCACGACCTTCATGCCAACCAACGGGTATCTGATTCCTTTCGCTGTCCCTAAGTCGGCGAGCTGGGTAGAGACGGAGCGAAAGGTGATGGAACACACGGCACAGTCGAACTGCTTATTCCAGCGCTCTAAGAACCCAAGCGCGTCGGCGGCGGCCGTGGTCTTCGGCTGGGCGATCGTGTCCGTTTTCTGAGGCGGCTCCACGACGAGCACGTGATAGTTGGAGAGGCCCTTCGGGAAGAGCGAATCCCGCTCGAACACCACCGCGCCGAGCGTGCCGATGAAGCCGGCGCGGGTGTTGCCAACGACTACCCCTCCGATCAGTGGCACCTGGCGAACGTTGCGGTTAACCGCCTGCAACTCTGGGTTGGACTGGATGACGTCGACCGGGATTCCGTCGATCTCCTCCGGCAACCGCTCGGACCGCTTCAAATCCGCCTCGGGCTGTTTCTCGTTTACATGCACCCGGATGGCCAGGCGACCTGTTGGTTGGCCCTTGGTGAACTCGTAGCCGATGTCAACCGCCCGCACGTTCGGGAACTGCTTCAGCCGTTTCCTGTGTTTGCGCATCACCTTCAACAGCCGTTCCTGCTCGGCTTTCGTGATCTGCTCCATATGCAGCTCCCTCTTGATCGCTCTGAAAGCAACAATCGTCGAGCATGGCGGCGAGGAAGTAAATACCTCTCGCCGAGCGCCGCTTTCCGGTCAAACACGCCGCACAAGGCGTTGCGCGCGAGCCTTGAGACGCGAACCCACCTCGCCCGAAGACGATGATCTTGTGTCCCCTAAAACCCGCATGGTTGAGCCGGTAGACTCGGCCGACGGGCGGTTAGCTCAGTTGGGAGAGCGCCTGCCTTACAAGCAGGAGGTCGCTGGTTCGAGCCCGGCACCGCCCATAGGCGACTAGGCCGGTTTGGCGCGGCTCGCGTTCTCGAGCTCCGTCCTAGATCGCGACCGAGGTCTCCTGCCCAACCGATTCAGCTCTGCACCACGAGGACGCGAAAGCCCTTTCTGCGGGCGCGGGCGGCGAGGACATTTGCGCGCTCGTGCGACAGGTGAATGATCGACACCTCGTACAGGCACTGCTCGCGCTCGATCAAAGCCCGCCGAAAGCCCTTCCGGCGTACGCGGGTGAGGAGCGCTTCCGCCTTTCGCCGGATCACTCGGGTCCCGAAGGAGACTTCCCAATCGCCCGTTCCCGCGCCTCTCTGGCCGCAGGTCTTGGCAGACGACATTCCGTCCACACCCCAGGAATCGGCCCGAGCGGCCGTCGATCCTGCCACCGCCAGAGCGAGGGCGGTCCCGGCGAGGAGGGTCGTCACGAGCATGCGTTTCATTGCGCCTCCGTTCGTTTGGCGGCTCGTGCGGTGTGTCGCGTGTTGTCTCACGACAGCGTTCGCTTTGCAATAGGACCGCGAGCTGGCGTTCAGCATCCTTCCCTGGTGTTCGGGCGGTGCGTATCGTCGCGGCGATGACCTTCGGCCCGCATCAAGACCTCGTCCTTCTCGCCCTGCTTGTCTCGATCGCTGCGCTGCTCGTGCTCGCGCCGGTTCTGCGAGTTCCGTACCCGATTCTGCTCGTGCTCGGCGGGCTCGCGCTCGGATTCGTCCCCGGAATCCCGACGATCTCGCTGCCGCCGGACATCGTGCTGGTCGCGATCCTGCCGCCCCTTCTCTACTCGGCAGCCTTCTACACGTCCCTCCGCGATCTGCGGGAGAACATCGTCCCGATCTCGGCCCTTGCGATCGGCCTCGTCGTGGCAACGACCGTTTGCATCGCGGTGGTAGCTCACACGCTGATCCCCGGCTTCGGCTGGGGTCCCGCCTTCGTGCTCGGCGCGGTCGTCTCGCCGACGGATCCGCTCGCCGCGACTGCGATCGCGCGCCGCCTCGGCGTCCCGCGACGGATCGTCGCGATCACAGAGGGCGAGAGCCTCGTCAACGACGGCACGGCGCTCGTCCTCTACCGGGTCGCAGTCGTCGCCGTCGTCTCCGGCAGCTTCTCGATCTGGGAGGCGGGGCTGCGCTTCGTCTGGACGGCCGCCGGCGGGATCGCGGTCGGCCTCGTGATCGGCTTCCTGATCGCCGCCGTCCGGCGCCGGCTCGACAACCCCCCGGTCGAGGTGACGATTGCCCTTCTCTCCGGCTACTTCGCCTTCCTGCCCGCCGCGGCCATCGGCGTCTCGGGCGTGCTCGCGGTCGTCACGGTAGGTGTGTACATGGGCTGGCGCACGCCCGAGCTAACGACCTTCCAGACGCGGCTCGACGGCGCCGCGATGTGGCAGATCATCAACTTCGTCGTCAACGCCCTCCTCTTCGGCCTCGTCGGGCTCCAGCTGCACCACATCATCGACTCGCTCTCGAGCCGCACGGCCGGCGAACTCATGCGCGACGCCGTTTTGATAGGTCTGGCCGTGATCCTGGTCCGGATCGTTTGGATCTTTCCGTTGTCGTACGTCCCCTGGCTTCTCTGGGGTCGGTCCGAACGCCACGACCCCGCCCCGCCCTGGCAGCGACCGGCGGTGGTCTCGTGGATGGGCCTTCGCGGCGCCGTCACGCTGGCAGCTGCGCTTGCGGTGCCTCTGACGACTGATGCCGGCGATCCTTTTCCCGACCGTGCGGCTGATCATCTATCTCGCCTTCGCCGTCATCGTCGCGACACTCGTCTTCCAGGGCCTGACCCTGCCTTTCGTCATCCGCGTACTGGGTGTCGAGTCCGACGACCTCGCCGAGCGGGAGGAGTCGAAGGCCCGCATCCACGCCGCCGACGCGGCGATCGCCCGGCTCGACGAGCTTGCGGGCGAGGAGTGGGTCCGTGAGGACACGGCCGACCGGCTGCGGCGCCTAATGGGCTTTCGGCGCAACCGCTTCGCGGCCCGCTTCTCCGACGACGACGACGGCGCGATCGAGGCTCAGTCGCAGGCCTACCAGCGGCTGCTTCGCGAGGTCCTCAACGCAGAGCGAGCAGCCGTCATCCAGCTCCGTCGGGAGGGCCGGATCAACGACGACGTCATGCTCCGCGTTACGCGCGACCTCGACCTGGAGGAGGCGCGACTGGACTCACGATAGGCGGTCGGGGTGGTTTCTTTTATGCTCGCGCTTCCGATGAGCACCCTGTCCGACCTGATGACGAGCGACGTCCTGACCGTGGCCCCGGAGGACACGATCGGCGAGGCGGCGCAGAAGATGGTCGACCGTGAGGTCAGCTCGGCTGCCGTCTCCGACTACGGGCGGCTGATCGGGATCCTGACCGAACGCGATCTCACGCGCGCGGTCGCCGGGCGCACGCACTCGAGCGAGGCGCGCGTGCGGGAGTGGATGACGCCGGACCCGGTGACGTTGGCGCCCACAGCCTCACCGAAAGAGGCCGCCGAGATCATGCTCGACCGCGGCTTCCGGCACATCCCGGTCGTCGACGGCGAGCGTGCGATCGGGATCGTTTCGATTCGCGACGTGGCTCGCTGGTCGACCGAAGAGGATTAACCAAGCAGCGCCAGCTGGCGGAAGTCCTCGAGCCCTGAGACTCCGACTCCGACCAGCCTGAGCGCGCCCGGGCGATCGGCCAGTGCTCGGTCGAGCAGGTCGCAGGCGAGCTCGGCACTCCGGCCGCCGTCGTCGGTCGCAACGGGCAGCGTCGTCGAGCGGCTGCGAATCGAGAAGTCTGAGTAGCGAACCTTGGTCGTCACGGTGCGGGCGGTCTGGCTGCTTCTCTCCAGCCGCTCGGCCACGCGTTCCGCCATCCGCCGCACCTCAGCCTTCAGCTGCTCGACATCGGCGGTGTCGCGGTCGAAGGTCTCCTCCGTCGAGATCGAGATCGTCTCGGAGGTCGTCTCGAGCGGGCGCGGGTCGATTCCGCGTGCGCGGTCGCGCAGCAAGAGGCCGACCTTGCCCGGGAGCAGCCGCTTGAGCTCGCTGTCCGGAAGCGCCGCGAGCGCCCCGATCGTCTCGACGCCGGCGCGACGCAGCCGTTCCTCGGCCCGCGGGCCGACGCCCGGCAGGCGCCGTACATCGAACGGCCCCAGGAACTCGGCCTCGCGCCCCGCCGGCACCACCGTCAGACCGCCCGGCTTGCGCCGGTCACTGGCGATCTTGGCGACCACCTTCGAGCTCGCGACCCCGAGCGAGCACGAGAGGCTCGTCGCACCGCGGACGGCGGCCTGAACCGCCTCCGCGACCACGCGCGCGCGGCCGAAGTCCTCGGCGACCTCAGCCATGTCCAGATAGCCCTCGTCGAGCCCGGTCCGCTCGACCGTCGGCACGACCTCGCGCACGGCCGTCCAGACCGCCTGCGAGTACTCGCGGTAGAGCGAGTGCCGCGGCCGCAGGAAGACCGCATGCGGGCAGCGCCTGAGCGCCTCCGCACAGGACATCGCCGAATGGATCCCGAACTTGCGCGCCTCGTAGTTCGCGGTCGCGACCACGCCGCGCCCATGCGGATCGCCGCCGACGACAAGCGGCTTCGACCGCAGCTCCGGCTGCTCGAGCTCCTCGACGGCGGCGAAGAAAGCGTCCAGATCGAGGTGGGCGACGATCACAGGCTTCCACCCTCCGAGCTCATGGGGATCCCGAGCCGTCCCGCCACGAACGAAACGGTCGCTCCCTGGACGAAGACCGAGAACGTCACCAGCACGAAGACGATTCCGTAGATCCGCTCGGCGCCGTCGACGTGCTCGAGCAGCGCGAACGCCGCGAGCAGGATCGGCACCGCGCCTTTCAGTCCGCTCCACATCACGAACAGCCGCTCTCCCCGCCTCAGCCGGGCCGGCCACAGCAACGGCGCGACGACGAGCGGCCGGGCGACGAAGGCGAGTAGAGCCGCGAGGAGGAGCGCGTCGAGCCAGACCGAGCTTTCGCCGAGGGCGACTCTGTTGACCGTGAGGCCCAGGGCGACGAAGACAACAATCTCGGCGAGGCTCGCCAGGGAGGTGTGGAAGCGCTCGACATTTCTCTTCTCGGGAAGGTCGGCGGAGCCGATGATGATCCCGGCGACGAAGACCGCGAGGAATCCCGAGCCGTGCGCGATCGCGGCGACTCCGTAGATGACGCCGGCTGCGGCGAGCGTGCGGAGCGGATAGAGGGCCGGGTTCGGCAGGTCGACCCGGCGGATGGCCTGAATGACGAGGAAGGCGCCGGCCACGCCAATCGCGAGCCCGACCGACATCTCGACCGCGAACTCGCGGACGACGACCCAGAAGGTCGCATCGGCATGCGTGGCGAGCTCGAGCATCCCGATCATCAGTGCGATCCCGACCGGATCGTTCACACCGGACTCGCCCTCGAGGATCGTCCCCGTCCTGCCGCCGATCTCGCGCTTGCCGAGCACCGAGAACATCACAGCAGGGTCGGTTGGCGCGAGCGCCGCGCCGAGAATCCCCGCCGAGGTCCAGCTGAATCCGAAGAAGTAGTGCGCCGCGAGGGCCATCAATCCCGCGGTCGCGAAGGTGCCCACCACGCCCAGCGAAGCGATCGGAACCAGCGAAGCCCGGAAGCGCTGCCAGCCGACGCGCATACCGCCGTCGAAGAGGATCGCAACCAGGGCGACGACAGCGATTCGCTCGACGTCTCGGATCGAAAGCTCGTTGCCGAGCCGGGTGAATGTGCGACCGGCGAGCGCCGCGGCCAGCAGGAAGATCGCCGGCGCCGGGACGGCGAAGCGCTCGCTCAGCTTGTTCGAGAGCACCGCCAGCCCGAAGACGCCGGCGACACCGGTGATCACCAGGCCGAAATCCGTGATCTCCGTCACGGCGTGACCCTAGTGAGGAGGGCGGTCGGGGCTGGGCTGCGATTCGCGGCATCCATGTCTGGTCGCCGACCAGACTTCCCGGCACACCGCGGGGAAAGACTACTCGCCGACGGTGAGCGCTTCGCGCGCCGTGCGGGTCGCGCCGGCCGCGATCTGTTGGGCCCGCGCGAGCCGCGGATCCTCGCTGTGCATCGCGAGGTTCACCTCGACCAGCTTGGCTGCGGCCCACGCGGCGCCGAGCGCGAGAGCCGCTGCCGCCGCTGCGTCGGCGCGTAGATCCGGATTCGCACGCGCGGCCGCCTCGGCGGCGAGCGCGGAGACGTTCTCGGCGTGGTCGGCGATCTCCAACGGGATGTCTGCGGCGCGGGCGAGCGCCTCACCGAGCGCAAAGTCGTCGTCGTGCTCCTGCAGCTGCGCGACCGCCGCCTGGTACGCCTCAGCGTCCTCGCGCGCGAGCGGTACCAG
>Ga0137366_10002396_pt1 | contig 14347 bp, 15 predicted proteins | sample SagtaG_8_FD_104938 | JGI IMG/M metagenome (GOLD analysis project Ga0137366, IMG submission 104938) | Vadose zone soil microbial communities from Sagehorn Ranch, Mendocino, California, USA - Sage1_L_60_16 metaG | ecosystem: Environmental > Terrestrial > Soil > Vadose zone | place: USA... | reverse complement strand
ATGATCGGCCTGCTGCCCATAATCCGGAACACCGCATTCGATATGGTGAGCGACGGGCAGGAATTCAAGGTTTCGATTCCGCCGAAGAACCGGTTTGTGGTTGGTCGCAACGATCTGGTAACGCCCAACCCGCAGCAGCCACTAGAAAATTTGCGGCCGCAGGTTATTTACGACGCCCTGCTGCTGCGCGAGATTGATCCGCAGAACGAAACCGCTGTGCTTGAGAATGGCGTCGAGAGTGTCACTCTCGACAAAGGCCGCAAATACGACGAGCCCGACTACGTCATTGACATCATCCGCACCAAGGACGGCGATAGCTGGCTCTCACGAAAAATCGTCTTCAGCCGTCTCGATCTTCTGCCCAACCGGCAACTCGTCTATGACGAATCCGGCACGCTTGTCACTGACGCCCACTACAGCGATTACAAGGATTACAACGCGGTGCTCTTCCCCTCGCGCATCGAGATATGGCGTCCGGAGGAGGAGTACAAAATTACGCTGACCATGATCAAACTGACCATGAACCTTGCGCTCGGGAATGAGAAGTTTGCGTTGCAGCAGCCTCCGGGAGCACAGGTGATTCATCTCGACCAGAACCCATCCACGACGCATGGCGGCGGAAGCCATTAGAATAGCTGCGAGCCACGAGCTCTGAGCCGTCACCTCTCGGGTTGCTCACCGCTCAAAGCTCACAGCTAGAAGCTTCTTTCATGATGAACAAAATGATTGTTTCGAACCTGGCGCACCGGCCTTTGCGGTCAGCCATCAGCGTCATTGCCATTGCGCTCGAAGTGACCCTGATTCTCCTCATCGTCGGATTCGCTCTCGGCATGTTGCATGATTCCCGCTCCCGCCAAGCCGGGATTGGGGCTGATGTAATCGTGCTGCCACCTGGGTCGTCGAACATTATCAGTCTCAGCGACGCTGCCATTCCTGTGAAGATGGCTGACATTTTTTCCAGGCTGCCGCACGTAGCCGTGGTTTCGCCGGTCATATTAAAAGTTTCAGCCGTAGGCACTCTGCAGACCGTCTGGGGAATTGATCTTGCGTCGTTCGAAGCTCTGCGTCCGTTCAAATACCTGAAGGGTAGCCCGTTGCAGGGACCTGACGACATACTGGTGGACGACATCTACACGAACGGCAAGCATGTGAAGATCGGCGATCCAGTTGAACTGTTCAATCACACATTTCATGTCGCCGGCATTGTGGCCCATGGCAAGGGAGCGCGCCTCTTTGTCCCGCTTGCTACGATGCAGGAGCTGAACGGATCTCCAGGCAGGGCTTCGGGTCTTTACGTGAAAGCCGACAATCCGGCGAACACAGATGTTGTGCTTGAGGAAATCAAGAATGTGCCTGGAATGTCCACCTACGTAGTGCAATCCATGGCTACGTATCTTTCGACGTTCACTCCCGATAAATATCCGATGCTTTCCACCTTCATAAATATCGTGATCGGCATCTCGGTGACGATCGGATTCATCGTTATTTTCCAGTCCATGTACACAGCGGTCATGGAGCGTACGCGTGAGATCGGAATATTGAAGTCTCTTGGCGCGTCGAAGTTCTACGTTGTGAATGTCATCTTGCGCGAGACAACGGTGTTGGCCATCGGCGGAATCATTGCGGGGATTGCCGTTAGCCTCATTGCAGGCGCAGGAATTCGCCAACGGACAACCCTGCCAGTGGACATAACTTCTGGATGGTTGCTGCGAGCCGCTGCAATCGCCATCGTTGGTGCGCTTGCGGGCGCCGTCTACCCCGCCTTCAAAGCCGCGCAGAAAGATCCGATTGACGCGCTGGCGTACGAATAACTGCTTCCTTCCATGTGATTGTCATCCCGAACCCGTTCGCTTGCGAGCGGGAGAGGGACCCTACGTCTGCACGCAGTTTTTACTTGCTGCTGAAGTGGGCACAGAGACGCGGAAGGTACAATCCCGCCGTCGCCGGTTGCACAATCCATCTTTCCTAAGGTCCCTCTTTCGCCATCGTTCCGCTGGCGAATTCGGGATGACATTCCAGTAAAGGTTTATTCAGAGCCAAACCAGAGCCAACAGCTGCTGTTTCACCTCCACCTAGTGTCATAGCCCAGCTCATTCAATATCTGGTTCTCAAACTCATATTCGACCAGCAGGTCGAAGTTATTGCCGGAAAATTCCCATGACGCTGCATAGCGGGTCGCGGCTTGACGGTAGAGTGAATATGCCGGGGCATAATTGACGTTGCAAGGTTGCGGGCAGGAGATCAACCCCGTCGGATCAGACCGGGTCGTTCCAGTGGCCGCATGAAGCGTAGCCGCTGAAACATCCGCTTGCGACGAAACCACGAGTTGGCGGGGAGAGATCGTCCACGCGCGCGCATCTCCCGGCAAAATGTGCGGAGCGGCATTGTTCATCTCCTGCTCCAGCGGATTCAGGTCAATCTGCTGCGACAAATTCTGTTGCGCGGTTCGCCACAGTGACTGCAAATCGGCATCACTGTGCCTGGTGTGATTAATGAGCCCCGGAGCCGGCGTGGGCCGACCCCCGCATCCCGCGAGTACGAGCGTCAATAGGACCGCAACACGAGATTGCAGACGCATGGCTAGGATTCCGCCCTTCAGGAAGCCATCGGCACAGGAAGTCACAATCTGAATAGCGCACGCTTCTACACAGGTGTTACGACTTCCGGAATCTGGCCGCTAGTGGTGCGCGTGGTTACAAGAGCTGATGTGGGCGGGCCTCTTGAGCGGAGTTGATGGGCCGTATCCACCTGACTGGAATCTTTCCGCACTGTTATTCATCTAATAAACACCGAGAAAATTATGCTTGAGATTCGTCCCAGCAACGAGCGTGGCGGTGGCGATTACGGCTGGCTCAACACGCGCCACACCTTTTCCTTCGATCAATACCGTGACCCGCGCTGGATGGGTTTCCGTTCGCTGCGCGTGATCAATGAAGATTTCGTGGCTTCCGGTGGCGGATTTCCCATGCACCCACACCGCGACATGGAGATCATCACGTACGTGCTGGAAGGCGCTCTGGCCCACAAAGACAGCATGGGCAATGGATCCATCATTCATCCGGGCGATGGACAGCGAATGAGCGCCGGCACAGGCGTTCGCCACAGCGAGGCCAACCCTTCGACCAAAGACCCGGTTCATCTTCTCCAAATTTGGATCATGCCCGACCGACAGGGTCACCAACCGGGGTACGAGCAAAAATCTTTTTCAGAAGAAGAAAAGCGCGGCCGGCTTCGTTTGATCGCGTCTCCGGATGGCGCTGATGGTTCAGTCACGATCCATCAGGATGCGAGGCTTTACGTATCTCTGCTCAGTCCCAGCCAGCAAGTCGAACACGAGCTCGGCCAGGGCCGATTCGCTTGGCTGCAAATTGCTAAGGGCGCAGTTGAGCTAAACGGAAAAGTCCTGAAACAGGGCGACGGCGCGGCTACCGATGATCGGAAATTGATTATGAAGGCCAGCGAAGAATCGGAACTTCTGCTATTTGACCTGGCATAACACGGGTGGGGCGGGCCTGCCCTGAGCGAAGTCGAATGAGGCCCTCGCCCGCCATTTTTCTGCTAGAACTTAAGGTCATGCGCCCCGCGGGTGTGACCGCCATCGCGATCCTTTTCTGTCTGGTCGCTGCCTACCTTGCGGTGTTAGGTTTCTTACGCCTTGCGTCTCCAGAGACCGTTTCTCTTTCCCTCGGTGCACCACTTCTTCATGGACTCGAGATCTCAGGGCCGTATGTGTTCTTGATCGCAGCAGGCACGGCTTCGATCGTCGGCTTTGGGCTGCTTCGGCTCAAGAACTTGGCACGTCGCGCGGCCATCGTGCTCGCGCTCGCTGGAGTCGTACTGCTGATTCCCAAGTTCTCTGCCGACGCCGCCGATCTTTCTCTGAGACTCCTGATGGCAGGATTCGCGGTCATGATTCGCATGGCGATTGTGTGGTACTTGTGGCAGAGCTCGACGGCGGAAAACTTTCGCTAAGCCGATGCATCCGGGCTCCTACGCCTTAATCGTCTCTCCCACTCTTTTGCTCACTGCAAACTTCATCTTCCTGGCGGCCTTGTCGGACTCCACCACGACGTGGTCGCCATGCAGCACCTCGCCATCGAGGATCCTCAGGGCCAGTGGGTCCTGAATGAGTTTCTGGATTGCCCTTTTCAATGGTCGTGCGCCAAAGTTCGGATCGTAGCCTTCGGTGAAGAGCAACTCGCGTGCCGCATCAGTAAGTTCGAGCGAGATTTTGCGATCAGCCAGCAAGCGTCGCACATCTTCTAACCGCAGCTCGACGATCTTCACCAACTGCTCTTTGCCCAGGGGCCTGAAGATAATTATGTCGTCCACACGGTTGAGGAACTCAGGCTTGAAGTGGGCATGCAATGCGTTCATCACCTGTCGGGAAGCTTCCTCAAACCACGCCCCTCCCGCGTCGTGACCGCCCAACGCCGCGGTTGCGCCGGCTTCTGCTTGCAGATAAGCCGAGCCCAGGTTCGATGTCATGATGATGATCGTGTTCTTGAAATCCACGGCCCGGCCTTTGCCGTCGGTCAATCTGCCGTCGTCCATGATTTGCAGGAGAACGTTGAACACGTCGGGATGCGCCTTTTCGATTTCATCGAAGAGCACAACCGCGTAGGGACGCCGACGCACTTGCTCCGTGAGCTGGCCTCCTTCCTCGTAGCCGACATATCCCGGAGGCGCGCCAATCAGCCGCGCCACCGCGTGCTTCTCCATGTATTCGGACATGTCAATGCGGACCATGGCATGCTCGTCGTCGAAAAGAAATTCGGCCAGCGCACGCGCTAACTCCGTTTTCCCGACACCAGTCGGTCCTAGAAAAATAAACGAGCCAATCGGCCGCTTGGGATCGCTGAGGCCGGCGCGCGAACGTCGGATGGCATTTGAGACATGCTCAAGCGCGGCATCTTGGCCGATGACTCGCTGGCGCAGCCGCTCTTCCATGTTGACCAGCTTCTTCACTTCGCCTTCAAGCATCTTTGAGACCGGAATGCCAGTCCACTTTGAGACGATCTTGGCGATGTCTTCCTCATCAACCTCTTCTTTCAGCATTCGCGGCCGTGTGGCTCGGACACTCTTGTCCGAGCTGCCATCCATCTCTGAATTGACCTTCGCCAATTCCGCTTCGGCCTGACGCAGCAAGCCATAGCGAATTTCTGCCACGCGCTGCAGACTGCCTTTACGCTCTTCTGCTTGCTCCTCAACCTTCAGCTGCTCGATTCTTTCCTTGAGCTGCCGCGACTTCGCGATCAAACTTTTTTCCTGTTGCCACTTCGCTTTTAGTGCATTCGACTGTTCGCGGATTCCGGCCAATTCTTTGTCGATCACGGCGAGACGTTCTTTCGAATTGGGATCGCTTTCTTTTTTGAGCGCCTGCTTTTCGATCTCCAGCTGAGTGGCCCGGCGTTCGAGCTGGTCGATCTCCGTGGGCATGGAGTCAATCTGAATGCGCAGAGACGCTGCGGCCTCGTCAATCAGGTCAATTGCCTTGTCGGGAAGGAAGCGGTCAGAAATGTAGCGGTGCGACAAAGTTGCCGCGGCCACAATCGCTGAGTCTTTGATACGCACACCGTGATGGACTTCGTAGCGTTCCTTCAGTCCCCGCAGAATCGCGATCGTGTCCTCGACATTCGGCTCGCCGACGAACACGATCTGGAAGCGCCGTTCTAGGGCCGCATCTTTCTCGATGTATTTGCGATATTCATTGAGCGTGGTCGCGCCGATCGCCCGAAGCTCGCCGCGAGCTAGCGCCGGCTTCAGCATGTTGGAGGCATCAATCGCGCCTTCAGCGGCGCCCGCGCCAACCAGCGTGTGGAGCTCGTCAATGAACAGAACGATTTGCCCCTGCGAGTCTTCGATCTCTTTCAAAACCGCCTTGAGGCGGTCTTCAAATTCGCCACGATACTTCGCTCCCGCCAGCATGGATCCGAGGTCGAGAGCTACGACGCGTTTGTTCCGCAACGCTTCGGGAACGTCTCCCGAAACAATTCGCTGCGCGAGGCCTTCGACAATCGCGGTTTTTCCCACGCCAGGCTCGCCGATCAGAACGGGATTGTTCTTCGTGCGCCGCGAGAGCACCTGCACTACGCGCCGAATTTCTTCATCCCGCCCGATCACAGGATCGAGCTTTCCGCGACGTGCCTGCTCGGTGAGATCACGAGCATAGCGCTCCAGCGCCTGGTACTTGGCTTCCGGATTCTGATCGGTGATGCGCTGCGAGCCGCGAATGGCGGTTAGCGCTTTCAGAATTGCATCGTGAGTTGCGCCATGTCGGGCAAGAATCTCTTGCGCGGGATCGCGCTTGAGTTGCGTGATCGCCAATAGCAAATGCTCGGTCGAAACGTATTCATCTTTGAAATTCGCCGCTTCCTTGAACGCCTGATCCAAAAGCTGGTTCGCCGAGGCAGACAAAGCCGCCTGTGCCGCTCCGCCCGAAACTTTCGGCAGCCGCTCCATCTCCTGATAAATCTCATTCAAAACGAGCTGCGGCCCCAGCCCGATTTTCTCGAGCACTGGCGGCACGATTCCTTCTTTGTCCTCCAGCAGCGCCGCCAACAAATGCAGCGACAGCAGCTCCGGATTCCCATGCTCCGACGCCAGTTCGTTCCCGCGCTGGATCGCTTCCTGCGCCTTCAGCGTGAATTTGTCCCAACGGATTGCCATAAACTTTACTCCTGTCGATCTGTCACCCTGAGCGAAGCGAAGGTCCTATGTACCACGGTCGGTCAAAAAGGGAAAACAGGCTTCAATTGTTCGTGCTTCAATTCAGCATGTTGCCGTGTGACTTCGGAATCTATGACGCACTTAGCACAATCAATCGCGGCTTTCCGTTTCTGCTGCGCAAGTCGTCCCAGTTCCCTGTCCCCTTGGGATCTGCTCCCTAATAAGTTCTCCTCGAATTTTTCCCAGAGCCCGAGAATTTCCTCTGCAAAGTCAACTGGCATTTTGTTTAGCGGCTTCATCTCTCCCCGGAAGCCCTCCAATTGCTCGGTCTTTGAGCGATCCCGGGCGTGCATGAGATTCGCGTGTAGGGGCTCATTCCAGTTCTTATACTTCTCCGACTTAAGAACATCACCTACAAACTGTTTGCAGCTGTAATGATTTTTGGTCGGTCCGCACACGAAGAATTCAAAGAGGGAGCGGGCATGCAAGAAGGCCGAATCCATGGCATAAACGATCACATCGTAGCCGACGATTCCCAGGCTCAACTGCTCCTGAATGGACCACTCCTGTGCAGCACCAAGCAGCCAACGGAGTTCGTTGAACAGATGAGATTCGATGTACTTCTGCTTTTGCCCGTGGTTAAGAGTCACCACTTTCTGTCTTCTCGCTTTCTCTTTCTTGCTCACAATTCTCTCAGCGAAGAAAAACGGGAGGCGCTTACTCTCCCGCCTCCCGCTGAGTTTACAACTGTCGAACTGCGCTCGACCGGGCAGCTGAGGGCACCTGCCCCTCCACGATCACCGCCAACTTACGCGGCCTTGCCCACGCCCTTGCCTTCGAGCGCCATTTCACTGCCGACGTTGACCTTGATCTGCCTCGGCTTAGCTTCGGCTTTCTTGGCAAGCTGGATCTTCAAGATCCCCTTGTCATAATGGGCCTGCACGGTTTCGGCATCAACCGTAGTCGGAAGCGTGAACGAGCGGGTAAAGCTACCATACTGCCGCTCAACCCGGCGGAAGTTCTCTTCTTTCTCTTCCTTCTCGAACTTGCGCTCGCCGTGCACTGTTAGGGTGTTGTTCTCGATCTTAACGTCAATGTCTTTCTCGTCAATTCCGGGTACTTCAATTTTCAGAGTGATATTGTGCTCGTCCTCATAAACGTCCACCGGCGGCGCGAAGATCGAGGTGGTCAGCGCCTCTTCGCGATCACCGTAGTTGTCACGAAACAAGCGGTTCATGCGGTCCTGCAAAGTGCTGAATTCACGGAATGGATCCCAGCGAGTAAGAACGGTCATGACAATCCTCCTAAATCTAGCGTTGATTAGTAGATTTATGGCTTCTAGAGCCGTATTCGCTATACGTTAGCGTAAACACAGCATAAAATATGAGCGTCTTGTTGTCAAGCACACATTGTTGCTTATTTTGCATTATGTTACAGCCAATATGAGACACTTCAGATACGCGGTCTCGGGGATTCCCAACACGCTCGGATGGTCTTTCGCCTGACCACGGTTTTCCAAAATGCGAATAATCCTGTGCGAATCCTGCCCTGCCGAAGCGATAACTTCCAGCAGATCGGCATTGCTGACGTGGTACGAACACGAACACGTAACCAGGATTCCGTCCGGACGCAACATCTTCAGCGCCCGCAGATTCAGCTCCTTGTAGCCGCGCAAAGCAGTCGCAAAGTTCTGCCGAGATTTGGCAAAGGGCGGTGGATCGAGGACGATGCATTCGTACTTATTGCCCGCGTCCGAGTAGTCTCGCAACAGATCGAACGCATTCGCCTCAATCCACTCGATCTCGCGCCGGTTCAGGCTGGCGTTCTTTTCGGCCACTTCGAGTGCCGGACGCGAGCTGTCAACACCCGTGACCTTCTCGCATTTCTCTGCAAAATGCAAAGCGAAACCACCTTGATAGCAGAAGACGTCGAGGGCCTCGCCGCGGGCATACTGCGCCGCCGCAGCATAGTTCTCCCGCTGATCGAGAAACGCTCCCGTCTTTTGGCCGGCCAAAGCGTCGAAGAGGAAGCGCACGCCATTCATCTGGAATTCGGTTTCAACTTGCGTAGGGGCGGGTGCCCTCACCCGCCCGGCTGCGCTCTGCGCAGCAATTGACGGCGAGCCGGGCTCGCCCGCCCGGACGAGGGCGTCCGGGCCTACGTGGTCATTGTCGCCGCCATCGGGAGATCTTGGGGAGACGGGCATCTCGCCCGTCGAATTCTCATCCACAAAAATCACTCCGCTCTCTTTCTGCTCCAGCTGCTCCAGTTTCCTCACTCTTGCATCCACTCGCTCCACAATCGCCCTCGGCTTCAGGGCGACCTTCAACTCGTCAAGAATCGTTTGGCGCATGGCCGGGGCATCCATCGCCTGCGTGAGCACTTGAAGAGAGAGAATGTCGTTGTAGCGGTCCACGATCAGTCCGGGAAGAAAATCTCCTTCGCTGAAGATCACACGATAAGCATTTGTGTCCCGCACAAACCGCTCGCGATAAGCAATGGCGGCCCGAATCCGCTCACGCACAAGCTGATTGATGTCTTCGACCAGCCCACGCGAGATCATCCGCAGTGCAATTTCAGAAGCAGAGCTGTAGAGAGCGGAGCCGAGTATGCGTGTGTGGGGCGGGCGCGCTCGCCCGCCTGTGTGGGCAGAATCGTCGATATTCTGTGTTGCCCGTGTAGGTCGGACATTCCTGTCTGAGCCTCTCGGCTTTGAATAGATATCTTGTTCTTGGACGAGGACCACTGACCCGGGAGGAACATCTCCGGCCTCCACCACATCTGAGCGGTAAACCCACCCATGCCCAGCACGAAGGCGATCCACCCCGCGATGAGAGATCACCACTCTGGGTAAGCCGGCATCCGACTTTCGCAGCATGGCAGAATCTTATCGGATTAGCGGCTGATGGGAACCCTGGTGCGTTGCTTATCGGCTAGGGAGTTCCGCATCGAAGACCTCAAGAAGTTCTTCTCCTACGCTTCGCTGGAGTTTCCTGAAGGCAGGCAGGTCATAGAATCTCATTCCTAACTCGGATTCTGGAACGGCCCACGCACGTGAGCCTTTTTGACCGGCCGCGCGCGAGGCGCTGTTCAGCTTGGCCGCCGTGTCCTTGTCGAAGCCCTCGGAGACCACGACGGTATTGTCCGGCCACTGGCGAATGGTGACCTCGCCCTCTTCAGTTAGAACTTGGATCGAGGAAGCCGCGCAGTCGTTCCCGGCACAGGAATCGGCTTGCTCTGGGGTCGGACTCTGATAACGTTTAGCCAGTGAGCTGGCGTAGAACTTGACGAACCGCTGCGCAGCCTGACTCGAACTCCAGCGCGAAACATATAAGAATGCCAGATCAGCCGTGCTGGAGGGGGTCGCGCCCTCATGCTTAAGGGTCACATAGCTCCCGCCTTGCCAGCTTTTCGAAAGGTCATCGGCGAACGTTCTTGTGCCAAATTGCCAAAGCAATGCTTTTACGTCGAGTTCGCCGACACTGCCGGAGTCGAACACCTCGTATTTGCCTGCCAGCAAAATACGCACATCGGGCAGAACAACGGGCGATACCTTTTCGTGTTCAAGATATGCCTTGGGATGAAGGATTTCGTGCGTGTTGCGCGGCGGATTGGCGAATGCACCTGCAAAAGCCATCTGCTTGCCGCCCGCCTGTAGTAGCTCGCCTTCAAAGATCAGGCCTTCACGATATGGGAACGTACCCTCTGCTCGAAGAATCATCGGCGCATCATGCAGCATTTGCGAATCCGCCGGGGCTTTCACGATGGGATCTTCCATCCGGTAGATCAGGCCAGGTGTGTTCTGCAAGCTGCGCCCGGCGCGCGCGAGCAGATAATCAACAAAGACAACACTTGCCTGCCCTTCAACCACGGCTCGTCGCGCTTCTCGGATTTCATCCGAACCGTCAGCAACAACGCCCTGCTCGCTTTTGACGTTTCCGAGCCTAGCCCAGGTCTGCAGGTCATAGTTCTGGTCCTGCAGAGCATGGGTGAGTTCGTGCGCCAAGATCGCTTCCTGCTGTTCCAAAGGGATCGTGTTTACCATCGAAATGGTCTTGGTTTCATCGTCGTAGTAGCCAGCAATTTCCTTGCGGTTCACTTTGACCAAGAATTCTCTAAGATTGAAATCGCGCGGCAGCAGTCCGAACTTTTTCATGCTGAGTTCAGAGACGGAAAAACGTTCCGAGTAGTCTTCACGGGCCATTCTTGCGCGTGAAGCTTTCTCCACTTCCTCCGGAGAAACTACTCGCCGCTTGATTGTGGTACGCAGCGGAAAGCCGGAATCTTCGGAGGCGAAGGCGGAAATGCGATCAACTGCAGTAAAGAGCTTTTTTGCGTCTTCCGGAGTCATCCTTGTCTCTTCGGAATGGTCTTTGCGCAGCTTGCGAGCCATGTCTGCCAGGCTCTGGCTCGGATCTTGTGATTGACCAGACTGGATCTGAGCGCTGGGACTGGGCGGAACAGGGCTTCGGTCTTGAGCGAAACTGAGGCCGCACATTAGCAGGACGAGCAGTAAGCGATGGAGAGTATTCATGGGTCGTCGCCCCACGAAAGGCGTGCGAAATCTGCGGGGTCCGATAAACAGAGTAGCTTGATGAAGCTGGGAGAGGAACTTACTGAAGTGATTGCACGACTGATTCGCGCCGACTAGCTTGCCACAGTACTCGGCGCGGTCAACGTCTGTTTCTTGTGATGACTGGCCGCTTCCGCCCGCGCTAGCGCAAGATCGCGCTGCAGCGAGTCGAGGACGGCGGTGGGCAATTCATCGAGCCACTCGTCCTGCTCGGCGTCGCTCCAACTCCCATTGAGGCGAATGGTGTCGGTGAGGTCTTCGGGAAACGCCTGCCGGTATGCGCCCTCGCGGATTACGGTGTCCCCCAACTTGCGTCCGCTAGCCGCGTCGTAAACCCGGCGGGTCGCGGCGCCGGCGGCATTGGAGAAGCTGAGGAACACTTCGCCAATATCGCCGTGCTCGCCGCGATAATACCAGGCCTGGCTGGCGTCAATTTTCGGATGATGGCGGCGGCGATGATTCTTCTCAGCCTCGGTGGCGGGCGCTTCTTTCGAAGGATCGTAGTAAAGAATTCGCTGACAGGAGTCGCAATAAATTAACTTGCCGCCGCGGACTTCGTTGTAAGTCTGCGGTCGCAGCGCCACCTGACATCCTGAGCACCGTTGTTCGAGGACCTCAGCCAGGCCTGAACCGCGGAATTTCTGTACGCGATCGTAATGACGCAACAGATCGGGATCAACCGCCCCGCGCGCCGCATCGCGTTTGGCAGCCCATTCGGCAAGTTCTTTTTCGTCCTGCGCCGTGCGGTCATGTGCGATCTTTTTTTCTTTCTCGATCTCCGCCGTTTCTTCTTTGAGCTCGGCCTCCGCCGCCTTGACTTCCTTTTCGCGTGCCTCGGCGTTCATCATCAGCTCGAGAATCTTGTCTTCGTTCGCGGCAATCTGTTGCTCGGCGAATTGGATCTCGTGCAGAAGTGCCTTATATTGCTCATTGGTCTTTACGTCAAGGGACTGGTCGCGGTATTTGGAAATCTTCTGGCGCAGATCGGTGATTGCGGTTTCGTATTTGCGCCGCGCGGCTTCGTCGGTTTTCACAGCGGCGCGCGCTTTTTCGAGTCCAGCCTTGGTCCCGGCGAGCTTCTGTTCGATAACGGCGACGCGCTTGGGGAGTTCCGCGATTTCGGTCTTGAGCCGCTGGATTTCGCGGTCGGTGCGCTGCAGCGAGATTAAATGCTCAATTTCAGGGGACATCAGGGGTATGCAGTAATTCTAGCATGGTGAAAATGAGCAGATCGGGCGATCGGATCATCGGGTGATCGGGTGATTTAAAATCGCCGGATGGCCCCATCAACCGATGGCCCGATCCGCCTCGCGATGTCCCGCAACAACCAAGAGCCAACGACCAAGAGCTGCACCATCGGCGACTTCGAACTCACCGCTCTTTCCGACGGCATCTACCACCTCGATGGAGGGGCACTGTTCGGGATCGTTCCTAAGGTCTTGTGGTCGAAGAGGGTCAGCGCTGACGAAAGAAATCTCGTACCGGTGGGATTGAATTCCGTCCTCGTGCGCAGCGGCGAGAAGAACATCCTGATCGAGACCGGCATCGGCAATAGACTTTCCGAGAAGATGGCCGAAATCTACGGCCAGCCGGCCAAGCTTCTTGATAGTCTCCGCGGCGCCGGAGTCTCACCCGATGACATCGACATCGTCATCAACACACACCTTCACTTCGACCACTGCGGATGGAACACGGTCCGCAAAAATGGCGCGATCGTTCCCACATTCCCAAAAGCCACGTACTACGTGCAGGAAGGCGAGTGGAAGCACGCACATGAAGGCCAGCGAGACTCAGTCAGCTATCTGCACGAGAACTACGATCCGCTGGTCGAGAGTGGCAGGATGAAGCTGCTGCGAGGCAATCAGGAGATCGTCCCCGGAATCTCGGTGGAAGTATTTCCCGGCCATACCCGCGACATGCAGGCCGTAATCGTTCAAAGCGGAGGCAAAACCGCCTGCTACATCTCTGACCTGATTCCTACCAGCGCTCACATCGAAGTGAATTGGGTGATGTCATTCGATCTCTATCCGCTCGAAACGATTGAAAGCCGCAAGCGCTACTACGCGCGCGCCATTCCAGAGAAATGGCTGACCATGTTCACCCATGATCCCGAAATTCCGTGGGCATATCTTGAAAGAGACGTGCGCGGCAAAATGAGCACAACACGGGCATAGCTGGTCTCAAACACTTCCTTAGTGCTGCGCATTGGCGATTGCCTTCAGTGCTTCAGGATTCACTACTCTCAGCTGCTTCGCCAGCACCGCGGTGTTTTGCAATTGTTGCTTGACCTGCGGATCGTTGGGTTGTTTCTCCGCAGCCTTGCTTAGTTCTTTGAGCCGGTTCGTCACTTCTATTCTTTTCTGCAGATCTTTCGCTTGCGGCAGGCTCGGATTAGCCGCCAGCGCTTGGTGGAGGTTGGTCTCGGCGCCTGCATCGTGGCCTAATGCAAACTGGGCACTCGCAATCGTTGCGAGAGTGTTCGGGTTCTTAAAACGGCGTTGTCCCAAGTTTTCTACTTGATTCTGCAATGAGGCACGCTTCTGAGAACTATTGGGATCGTCCCGTAGCGCATCGGTCTGCTTTTGTATCTCGATTACTCCCTGGTCGATCTTGATTTCAGAAATTGCCGGGAACCCGATCATCAAGATCGGAAGCAGGAAGAACATCAACAGTGACTTATAAGGTTGTTTGGTGAAGATCTGTCGCAAAAAAGCGATCAGGAGAACAACGAACAAGAGTGAACCAGCGATCAGCAGGACGAATTCGTATAGATACATCCCGTCGGGCATATAAACCTCCCCTGGCCTACGCGACTCATTTCAGGCCGCCCCCGAATGTCAGAAGTCAGAAATTCTTGGCCACGGATTTTCGCGGATTTGCACGGATCAAAACGCGGAAAGAAACTTGGACAGCAGAGCGACAACGATACACTTGAAAAAACCGGGGACCATCCGTGGAAATCCGTGGCTGGTTTTGGGTTTCGTGTCCGCGAATCCGCCGCGGACTTTGATCCTCAGATCCGCATGGGCATCACGATGTAGCGGTACTTGTAGTCTTCGCCCTCGGCGGGACGCAGTTGGCCGGCGGATTGGGCATACTTCAGTT
>Ga0137366_10002395_pt1 | contig 14349 bp, 12 predicted proteins | sample SagtaG_8_FD_104938 | JGI IMG/M metagenome (GOLD analysis project Ga0137366, IMG submission 104938) | Vadose zone soil microbial communities from Sagehorn Ranch, Mendocino, California, USA - Sage1_L_60_16 metaG | ecosystem: Environmental > Terrestrial > Soil > Vadose zone | place: USA... | reverse complement strand
TAGGCGCTAAACACCGTTATAGCACTTAGTACGGCGCAGATTCGGATGATCCGTACAAGTTTCACGTTCCCGGCGCTAAGTAACAAATCGCATAGATTTGCAGGCCTCCCTGCGGTACCTTGATCGGCTTCTCTCACTTTGTTTCATTGAGCATCAAATCGAAGGTTCGATGTCGGCCCTACGGGCCTTTGGGTGCTGTCTAAGTCCCGATGTTCTATAACGATGCCGGGCCTAACGGCCCTGAATCGGCATAAACCACAGGAAGGTGTGGGTGTCGAGGAGCAATCTCATTCAGTGTATTTAGCGAAGTCTTCGAGCGGCTTATCGAAATCTTCTGAGGTGGAAATCTGGCCCTTTGCGCTCCCGCTATGGCGACGCACACCGTTAACAGGAACGAGCCTCAAAACAGGCTTGTCGTCTTTGGTGATGACGATTTCTTGCCCTTCGAGTGCCGTCTCTATCAGGCGATTCGCCTCGGCTTTTGCCTTTTTGAGATCGATCTCGTACATCGCGCTAACCTTCGCTGAGAATACTCTCTCCGCTCATAGCTTTCAAATCTCGTTTTGCTCTCGCTCCGCCAGATAATACTGCCACAACATCCTTGCAGCAACGGAACGAAAAGGGCGCCAGGGTTCAGCGATTCTTGCTAACTCTTCGAACGAAGGTCGAGTGTTCATCTTGCGCAGTCTGCCCAGAGCAGTTGCCAGCGCAACGTCACCGTCGGGCCATATGTCCGGACGTCTCAGGGCCATCAAGAGATAAATGTTTGCGGTCCAGGGCCCGACGCCTTTGATCCTGAGTAATGTAGTGTGGGCGTCTTCGTCATTCAGTCTTCCAATCGTATCGAAATGTCCGTCCGCAAAAGCATGCGCGACTTGCACACAGTAATGCGCCTTCTGTCGCGTCACGCCGAGCGAACGCAGATAACCTTCGCCCAATTCAATAAACCGCTCAGTACCAAATGGCTCAATGTTTGATTTCAGTCGCTGGAACATTGCGCGCGCAGAGACCAGCGACACTTGTTGCTCAAGCACGATGCGCAGCAGAGTAGGGAAGCCTGGACGTCTAGCCCACATCGGCGGCGCGCCGTGAACTTCGTAAATTGACCGCAGGTGTCGATCGCGCCCGGCAAGTTCTGCGGCCGCGGCCGCGAGGCTCTCGCTCGTGAGTCGTTTTGCAGCCTGTATAGTTGCTGCTTCGAATTTCACTTCATCGAATCCGCAGGATCAGAAGTACCAATTTGAAATTCTCTACCCGTAATCTGCGCCGTCGGTCTGTCCGCGGTATGGGTCAGTTTCTATCCTGGATGAATAGGCCAACCTGTTTACTGGGAGCGCGGGCGCCTCGCCCGCCAAGCACGCGCAGCACGCTCAGCTCTTTACTTTCTTAGACGAAAGGCGTTAATGCGGGCGAGGGCGCCCGCGCTCCCAGTGAAGAAGTTGTCCCCGCAAACTTTAAAATGCCCGCTACTCGGATTTAACAGTCATTGACTTGATTCTGGCTTTGGCGTAAAAAGCACCCGCTCGACTCATCGCCTCCGGAAGTAAGGAACTCAATGAAGTCAGTTTTCGGCCTTGCAGCTTTAATCGCAATACCGTCGCTCTGCAATCTTACCGACAAATCGAAACCAACTGCTAATTCCAGATAGCGCATACGCTTACAGGATGGAATCGCGTCGTGATGACTGAGTTGTTTCTCAGTCATCACCACGCAAGAAGGATCTTCGCTCTTCTTTAAGTAGGCTTTATGGTCTGGCCGAAGATTGAAAAGCGAGAGGCCGGAAGATTGGATTTCAAATCATAGCCGTCGATTGACAGGTCCGCGAAAGGTTGCCCTTGCAGGCGTGTGATGATGTGAAAGGGGAGCACCATACAATCAGCCCGGCGATAGTCGCTGCGCTGTTCTTCGATAAGCACGAGTTGAAGTCGACCTTCAGGCCATTGGTCAAGGAGGGGAATGATACGCCCGCGCCAATCGCAAAAAGTTCTCAAACAGAATCCTGCCATCGCGCGATTCATTCGGATGTTCCCAGCGAGTGCGGCTCTGGTTCCAATCTTCGAAGGATTTCTCGAGATGGAATTGCACGCTGTAGATCACTTGACCTTCGGAGCGTTTGACCATCATCTGGTTCTTGCAGAGATATGACGTGGCCAGAAGGGTAAAGCCTTCGGGAACGAGGTCGAGTTGCAGACCGTGGTTCTGCCAGACGCGCAAGATGCGTCCTTCCTTCGTATAGTCCTGCCAAATACCCGACTGTGGATTGTCAATGCCTTCAAAGATTGGATCTTCGGGATCGACTATACGCACGAAACGATATTGATATTCAGTGACTCGATCATTGCGGCGGTCATGCTGCTCCTGGCTGTCGAGCGTGAGCACGCGAGCACCAAAACTCAAGCCAATCAGTTGATGGCCGCCGCAAATTCCCAACACAGGAACGCGCGTTCTATGAATGAAGTGCGAAAAGCCTTCGAGAATCTCTGGCTTGTAATAGTCAAAGTCGCGCAGCGTGCCGCTGAGCACAATCGCCTCAGGCTGAAAATCCTCGACAGTGTCAGCGAGGGCCGTCAGGTGAGCAACGCGCGTGCGCGGTTGCTTAACTAATCTGTCGACGTTGCTGACGATGTTTTGCAGAGCCAGCGAAGCGATCTGGCGTTCGCGCTTAAGATGAGTTAGAACCTCAGCACCCCAATCCTGACGCGCGACATCGGATAGGTCGCGTTCGTCACGCAAGAGGTTATCGACTATCAGCACTCGTGCTTCGTCGATCGTTTTTTCGATCGGTTCGTAACGACAGAACTTCTGCTGATTAAAGGGAAAGGGAAGCGGCTCGGCTGAATCCTGCTGATGCGCATCATCGATATCGAAAAGCTGTGAGTCCTGCATCATACGATCGTGAATTCTGGCAAATTTCTTGCGCCCCCACAGGGCGCCGTTTTCTCGTCAACTCGATCCAGGGCGGCGCGCTTAGCGCTTGCCCCTGGTTACTTTCTTTCGCCCCTGCGGGGCGCGCTGCGCAGTGTTCCAATTTTTTCAGCGAACGCGTTGTTTGGTACTTTGCTTAAACTCCGGCATGCGCGCACCTGCGCCAGCTGCCGTGATTTCATCTCGTACTTTAGCAATTAATGCCCGTTTAAGGCGAGTGCGGAAAGGCGTGCCATGATTAGCTGCGAGCTCATCTGCCAAGAGCAGCATACGATGCCAGGAACTTTCCAGAGCATCAGCAACCTGCGAGATCTTTGTGATGTCATAGGGAATCGCGATTGCTCTGCAACCGATGCGCGCAAAGACCGCGAGGTAGCGCGCCGTTGCCAAATCGGGACAAAGCATTCGCCGCCGTCCAACCTTCAATTCAATTCCGAGCAAGGTGTGCTGTATCTCAGGCGCTGGACTCCTTGCTGTTACAGGAAATTCGTAAGATCGAGTGCGCATCTTCAGGATTCGCTCCCGATAGATTCGGGGCAGCCACGTTTCGCCCATTGTTTGCTCGACTTCGTGCCCCAGGTCAGACACCGGAATGCTCATCTCTATCGAATGGAAAGTGAGGTTGTCGGCCTGGCACTGAACGCATTGATTACCCGGCCCGGGAAAATGCCAAGGTAAAAAACCCCGGCGATTGTAATCACCAGCGCAACCGCCACGCTGGCTGGGACGCGAGGCGAAGACCACTCCGTCGGTCTTTCGCGAAAGAACATGACGATGATCAGCCGCAGATAGTAGTAGGCCGAGACGGCCGTGTTCAGCATGCCAATCACCACCAGCCACACGTAGCCCTGACGCAAGGCGGCGCTAAAGACCATAATTTTACCCATGAAGCCGGCAGTCAAAGGCATTCCCAGCAGACTCAGCAGAAATAGCGAAAGCGAAAAGGCGAGCACCGGCGAGCTGAAACCAATGCCGTTATAGTCTTCGACTTCATTCCGGCGATCACCGCTGCGCGCCATCAATGTGACGACCGCAAACGCGCCCATGTTCATAATTGCGTAAGTGAGCAGGTAGAATGCGACCGAAGTCAGCGCCGCGCTTCTCTGTTCCGGATCGCTTGCCGCGCCCGCCGCCACGAATCCAACCAGCGCGTAACCCGCGTGCGCGATCGAAGAATAAGCCAGCATTCGTTTGACGTTGTTCTGTACAATCGCGACCACATTGCCGACACTCATTGTCAACGCTGCCATGATTGCCAGTGCTCCCAACCAGGATTTGTGCGCGTAACCGGCGGTTTCGGCCGCGGCGGTTGCGATGGGAAAGCCAAAAAGAAAAACCCGCAGGAATGAAGCAAAGCCTGCGGCCTTTGGTCCGGCGGCCATGAAAGCCGTTACCGGTGTAGGCGCGCCTTCATAGACGTCAGGTGTCCACACATGGAAAGGCACCGTAGCGATTTTGAAACCGAATCCAACCAGCATCATGGCGGCGCCCGCGAACAGCAACGGCGGGTAAAGCGATTGATTTATCCGCGCGCCGATCATCGCTATATTCGTTGTACCGGGCACAGCCTCTGTTGCCGTGGCCCCATAAACCAGGGCAATGCCATAAAGCAGGAACGCGGAAGCGAACGAGCCAAGAATGAAGTATTTCAACGACGATTCGTTTGAGCGCACATCGCTGCGGCGAAAGCCGGCCATTACGTAAGTTGCGATCGAAAGGATTTCCAGTCCGAGAAACACAATTACCAAATCGCCGGCCGAAGCCATCAGCATCATGCCGCAAGTGGCAAACAAGAGCAGCGCGTGAAACTCGCCCGCGGGTAGGTTCTCGAGTTGGATCCAGGCCATCGCGATCAGAACTGTCAGGATCGACACAATTAAGAAAATGAGTGTGAAACTCAAACGGAGTTCATCCAGCACGATCATTCCGTTAAATGCTTCGCGAGAGTTAGGCCAGGCTATCCAAAGCCAAATCGAATACACGCCCGCGGCAAGCAGAGCCGCAATCGACAAGCCGCCGGTAAGCCAGCCTTGCCGGCGACGGGCGAACGCATCCACCAGCATGACAACCACAGCGGCGATGCCGACGATGGTCTCGGGCGCGATCAGTGACAGGCTGATATCGGGGTTAACTGCTTGAAATGCGAAAAGCGACATATAAATGTTTTCTCGATGCTCTCCGTGTCTTCCTGGTGAAACCGATAATTACCACGGAGGCACAGCGAACACGAAGATCAAGCTAACAACTTATTCAATCGGACGCGCAAATCCGATTTATACACATCGACTGGCAATCGCATGCCAAACTGAACCGGGGCGTCGACCGCTCCCTCTTTGGCGAAGAACACAATCATTGGCAAACGGACGCGCGGCGAAAACTGCGTGAACGCAAGTTTTAATGGATCGCGCAGGATGGGAAAACTTATTCGTTGTTCTTTTGCATAGCGCCTCAGCCGATCGTTGGAAACTTGTTCGTCGCTTTCAATGCTGACCCAGAAAAACTTCACCGGCTTGCCAGCGTATTCTCGCCTCAGTTCTTCCAGAGCATGGAGTTCGGTGCTGCACGGCACGCACCAGGTCGCTCCAAACGAAATCAGCACAACATTGCCTCGCAAATTCGCAAGGTCATAGGTTTGGCCGTCAACGCCCTGCAACTTAATCGGAGGGAAACCGGGGTTTGGCGTCGCTTGTCCGACGGGATGCGCAAAGGCCAAAATCGCTGTGGTTAACAGCGCGACGAAAGATAACCGGTACCCAAGTCTCGACCTCATAACGAAAACAAGTCTAGTGCGAACTTTCATGAAGCACGGTGCCGGCAATTGCCACGGACGCGCCGGAATGGGGATTGGCCAGGATGGCGCGCGCGGCCTCGACGCTCGCCTGCGAACGGTTCAAAAACGGCGCTGGATAAACACCCATAAAAAACATCAACGCGAGCAACGGCAGCAGCAGGGCAGCTTCGCGCAGATTCAAGTCGCTTAACTTTGCGTTGGCGTCGCTTGTCTTCGTGCCGAACACCACGCGTTCCAACATCCATAGCATGTACACCGCAGCCCAGATAACTCCAGTGCCGGCAAGCATCGTAACGATCCGTGGGTGCTGAACCACGCTTGAGGTCCACGCGCCGAGCATGATTAGAAACTCGCCGACGAAACCGTTCAGGAATGGCAAGCCGATTGATGACAAAGAAGCGATGACAAATAAAGCTGAAAACCATGGCATCGGTCGAGCAAGACCGCCAAAGTCGTTAATCATCCGCGTATGCCGTCGCTCATAAATGATTCCGACGAACAAAAACAGTGCTCCGGTCGAGACTCCGTGATTCAGCATTTGGTAGAGCGCACCCTGCATCCCCTGCTCAGTAAACGAAAACAATCCGAGCACCACGAAGCCCATATGACTCACCGAGGAATAAGCCACCAGCCGCTTCACGTCCGGCTGGACCATCGCGACCAGCGCCCCGTAGATGATGCCGATAACTGCAAGCGTGATCATGATTGGCGCAAACTGCCGCGAAGCATTCGGAAACAATCCGAAGTTGAATCGCAGCAGCCCGTAGGTGCCCATCTTTAGCAATACACCGGCAAGAATTACTGAGCCAGCCGTCGGGGCTTCGGTGTGTGCGTCCGGCAGCCACGTGTGTAAGGGCCACAATGGGACTTTGATACAGAAAGCAAATGCGAACGCGAGAAAGAGCCAGAACTCCGTGCGCGGCGAAATCGACATCAAACCGCTTCGCAGTCCCTCAGTCAGGACAGTGTAATCAAAACTAGGAATGCCGGTCGCCCGCTGGTGAATGAAGTAAAGCGCAATAATCGCGACCAACATCAGCAAAGAGCCTACCGACGTGTAGATGAAGAACTTGACCGCGGCATAAATCCGTCGTTCGCCACCCCAGATGCCAATCAGGAAAAACATTGGCACGAGCGAAGCTTCAAAGAAAAGATAGAAAAGCAGCAGATCCAGCGAGACAAAGACGCCAATCATCGCCGACTCAAGCAGTAACATTAAGACGTAATAGGTGAGTTGCCGCTTCGTGATTGCGGTCCAGCTGGAGAGAATCGCTATTGGCATCAACAGCGTTGTCAATAGGACGAGCCAAAGGCTGATGCCGTCAACACCGAGATGATAGCGGGCGCCGATCGAAGTAATCCACCAATAGTTTTCTTCCAGTCGGAATGCGGCGCCGGCGCTGCCGGCCGCTTTTATCAAAAACAATGACACAACGAAGGTGACAGTCGTAAATCCGAACGCTATCCAGCGGTGGTGCGATTCTCGCGCTCCTGGCGTGAAACTGTAAGTGACGGTCGTAACGGCACCGATTACAGGCAAGAGAATTAGGATTGTGAGCAGATGATTCTGCATTAATCTCTGTGTTTCTCTGTGTTCCTCTGTGTCCTCTGTGGTGAATTACGATTCGAAAAGATCACCACAGAGAGCAGAGAAAACTATCGCATCAAAAACCTCAACACATGGGCACCGCTGTAGGCGAAATAACCGATGATGATCAATGCGCCCGCCAAAATGATCGCTGCGTAACTGCGTACAAAACCGATCTGCATATAGCGAATCGTCCTGCCGAAATCCACGACCGTTTGACCGAGCCTGTGAATGAGGCCGTCGATGACCCCAAGGTCGAAGGTGCGCCACAGACCTTCGCGCGACATTGTGTGAATGGGGTTGATGACCGCGGCGTCGTAAATTTCGTCAACGTAGTATTTGTTTTCGAGCAAGCGCAGCAGGTGACGCAGCGGTTGCCGCTGGAACATGAACCAACCAATGCTGATGCCCGTGATTGCGATGACGACCGAGATCACCGTGAATAGACGCTCTTGCGAAATTTCGGAGGCGTTCGGGATGGCTTCGCTAGTACCTGATTCTCTAAGAGCCTCGACTGCGGGTTTACCATCAACTTCCTGTGGAGGAGGCGACAGCCAATGGAGCTCCGTAGTTGAAGCCCTTGAGCTTTCCGCTTGATCAGGGACTAGGCTAACCGCAGGTTCCAGAGTCCGCTCGAAATAATTTTCCGGATGACCACCGGTGAGTGAGCTAATCGCATAAGGAACGCCTACTAAACCACCGACTGTGGAAAGGATCGCCAGCACGATTAGCGGAATAGTCATTGAAAGTGGTGATTCATGCGGCTTGTGGTGCAGGCTGTTAACCTGCGCGTGCGCTTGAGCGTGGTGATTCTCGTCCCGCAAATTATCAACTTGCGCTCCAAATCGCTCACTGCCCCAAAACGTCATGACCATTAAGCGCGTCATGTAAACAGCAGTCAGCAGGGCAGTAACTGCACCGATGAACCAAAGAGCTTTGCCGGCGCCAGGGGGAATGCCCGCTCCGGTGGCGTTCCAGGTTTTCCAGAGAATCTCATCCTTCGAAAAAAAGCCGGCAAAGATTGGGACTCCGCAAATCGCCAGCCAGCCCGCGCACATCGTTATCCAGGTGATTGGCATGTACTTTCGCAAACCGCCCATGCGGCGCATGTCTTGCTCTTGACGCATTCCATGAATGACCGAGCCCGAGCCGAGGAACAGTTGCGCTTTGAAGAACGCATGCGTCATCACGTGAAAGATCGCCGCGACAAAGGCTCCGACGCCGCATGCCAAAAACATGTAGCCCAACTGAGAAATGGTCGAGTAAGCAAGGACCTTCTTGATGTCGTTTTGCGCGAGTCCAATCGTCGCGGCGAAAAGGGCCGTAGCCGCGCCAATGATCGCGACAATGAACATGGCAAAAGGCGCGTGCGTGTAAATTGCCGAGCAACGTACCACCATGTACACGCCGGCAGTTACCATCGTGGCCGCGTGAATCAAAGCAGACACCGGAGTCGGGCCAGCCATCGCATCCGGCAGCCAGACGAACAAAGGTATTTGCGCGCTCTTGCCGGTTGCGCCGATGAAAAGCAGAATCGCGATTGATGTAATACCGCCGGCAAAGATTGCGTGCCACGTGAAGCTGTCAACAGGAAGGCTGCCAATGGCTGCGAGCGCGCTGGTCACGCCAGGCTTGTCGAAAAAGCTGATTGAACCGGTGGTGACAAAAACCAGCATAATGCCCAGCACAAATCCCCAATCACCAACGCGGTTCGCAATGAAAGCTTTCTTGGCCGCCGGCGCAGCCTCTTCCCGGTCGAGATAGAATCCGATCAGCAGGTAAGAACAAAGCCCGACACCTTCCCAGCCGACAAACATCAACAGAAAGTTGTCCGCCAGCACCAGGATCAGCATCGCGAACATGAATAGGTTCAAGTAAGCGAAGAAACGATAGTAACCGCGGTCACCGTGCATGTAACCGGTGGCGAAGATGTGAATCAGCAATCCGACAGACGTAACGAAGAGCGCATAGATGCCGCTCAAACGATCCATCGCCAGACCGAAATCGCCGCGAAACGAGCCGACCTGAATCCAGGTCCAAAGGTGATCCATGATCGGCTGCGTTGTACGGAGCGCGCCGTCGGATTTGAAAGCAAGAAAGAAAGCGACGATGGTCGACAAGCCCACCGAGGCGCAGGCTACTAAGCCAATGAAGCTCTCGTTTCGCAAACGGCGGCCTACGAGCCAATTAATAGCCGCCCCGGCAAGTGGAGCAAAGATTATTAGGCTAAGGAGATTGCTTTGCATTAATTCGAGTTAATCCTTAGTGGCTTTGCCACCCGATTGGCGGAAAGCCTGCGGCTTTCCGCTGCTGCTCTGGTTCCTCTGCGAGGCTGCGCCTCACAAGAGAGGCGTAGCCTGTTGATCAATTCTTCGTGCCGGAAAGGCAAAGCCTTTCCGCACATCAGGGCGGCAAAGCCGCAAGCGTAATCAAAGTTTCAAAACACTCGCCTCATCGACATCCAGCGACTCGCGATTCCGAAAGATGGCGATGATGATTCCCAGGCCAACCGATGCTTCCGCGGCAGCCACAGTCATCACGATAAAGACAAAGAGCTGACCTGAAACATCTCGGAAGAAGCTCGAGAAAGCTACGAACGTCAGGTTCACAGCATTCAGCATCAGCTCAATGCACATGAACATCGAGATCACATTGCGCTTGACAATCACGCCGACTACTCCAATCGTGAACAGCACGGCGGAAAGCGCCAGATACCATGAAAGCTGTGGAACCATAGAAACGTTGCTTGGTACTTAGTGCTTTGTACTTTGTTCTTTAGATGTTCTGATAAAAAAGGGGCTCGATACCCAAAGGTCAAAATACCAAGCACTAAGTACAGAGCACTAAGTACAAAGTCCAACGCTCTCTTCTTCACTCATCATCAGAAAGATGATGCTCCCTGCTTACTCCAAGCAATCGCTCCGCTTCCTCAGTCGTATGCGCGGTTACCGGCATCAAATCTCCAATCTCGCGTCGATCAAGTAGTTCCTTTGAAAATACCTGGTCTCCAGGCACTACTGCGGCGCCCGGCGGCAGCAGCCCGCCGCGCCGCGCCAACGTCATCGCGCCCACAATCGCCATCAATAAGAGCAGCGAGGTGATCTCAAACGGAAGCAGATAACTGGTAAAAAGTCCGGCGCCAATCGAGGAGGTCAAACCGATGTCCGAAGTATTGGTGGTCGGGGTGCCCGGTGAAGTGTGGACGAAAAAAATTATGAAGGCTGCTTCAGCAAAGAGAATCGCCGACAAGCCGACCGCGATCGGAATCAGCGAACGCAAACGCGTCGGCGAGCGTTCTTCCTGTTCGACATTCAGCAGCATTATGACGAACACAACCAGCACCATAATTGCGCCCGCGTAAACGATGACTTGCACCGCAGCAATGAATGGCGCGGCCAGCATGACATATAAACAAGCCAGCGAAATGAACACACCAATCAAAGATATTGCGCCATAAAGCGGATTGCGTTGCGCTACCATTGAAATCGCGCAGCCAATCGCCAATCCAGCAAACAGTATGAAAAGCAGCGCCGTCATCCCCACCAGCCGGTCGAGGTCTTCAGAAACTTGCTAACATAATCAAACACCGGCGACCACTGGAGCGTGGCCGTGATCACGATGTTGATGATCGCCGTCGGCACCAGGAACTTCCAGCCAAAGCTCATTAATTGATCGAAGCGAAAACGAGGCAGCGTGCCGCGCAGCCAGATGTAAAGAAAAAGAAACAGGATCACCTTGCCGAGAAAATAGAACACGCCCAACCAGGGTAGTTGATGAACGAAAGGACCGTTCCAGCCGCCAAGGAAAAGAGTCGTCGCCAGCATCGAAACGGTGAACATGTTGACGTACTCAGCGAGAAAGAACAGCGCAAACTTCATCGCACTGTATTCGGTGTGAAAGCCGGCCACCAGTTCCGTTTCGGCTTCAGGCAGGTCAAACGGCACGCGGTTAGTCTCGGCAATTGCCGAAATCAGATATATCAGAAAACCCAGTTCCTGTGCCCAGATGATGTTCCAGCCCGTGATCCCCAAATGACCTGCTTGCTGTTCGACAATGCTGTAGAGATCCAACGTGCCTGATTGCAGAATCACTCCGATTAGTGCCAGGCCCAACGCCAGCTCGTAGGAGATCATCTGTGCTGCTGAGCGAAGGCCACCCATCAGGCTGTATTTATTGTTTGATGACCAACCGGCGAGCGCGACGCCGTACACGCCGACCGAAGTAATGCCCAAAACGTAAAGCAGCGCCACGTCAAAACGCGCTATCACCAAACGAATCGTGCCCAGAACCGGCAAATGGACCTCGGGGCCAAACGGATAGACGACAATCGTCATCAGCGCCGCGGTTGTAGCAATTACGGGCGCGAGAAAATAAACAAAGCGAGTCGATTTGTCGGGGACGATGTCTTCCTTAAAGATGAACTTGACGAGGTCGGCAAGCGGCTGCAGGAATCCGCCGGGACCGACGCGATTTGGACCAAGCCGGCCCTGGATAAATCCCAGCACGCGACGCTCAGCCAGAACTGTGTACGCCACCATCGTCATGACGACGAAGAAAGCGACCAGAATACCGGCGAGGACAAAACCAGCGTGTTTGAGATCTTCCATTTCCCTCGCAGCGCTGAAAGCGCGAAAGATAGTAGCCAGGTGCAAGCGCGAAGCGCGCCGCGCCTGGTATTGATCCGTTAACACCTGCGCGCGCTGAAAGTGCGCGATGAACTACCAACTCGCTCTTGAGTTAGCTCTGTCGCCCTTTCAGGGCTCTATTATCATATTCCAATTTACCAGGCGCGGCGCGCTTCGCGCTTGCACCTGGCTATCTTCTATTGCCGTCTTCGACGGCTTCTTTGCGTCTACGCCACCGCCGGTTCGCGTTTGAGATCTTCATCAATCGTAATCTGATATAGAGGCGAGATTCGAAACGTTTCCGGTCTCGGATTTCCCGCCGCCAACAAATGGAATTGCGGTACCTTGTCAGTTAGTGTACCAAGCTTGAATAACTCGTGGCCTACAGGCGGAGTGCCTTCAGTTTTCGAAGCAGTTTCAGCAAAGTGTTCTACCGCCCGACGAACCGTTTCGATCTTATTTGAGAGATCCCGCCGCGGCGCAATCGCATGCTTCACCTGTACTGGTTTGCTTTCATCTTTCAATAGCGGATATCGAAGATTAGCGTACGCTGCTATTCGCTCGGCAATTTCCCGGAAGACTGCGCTGGCCGACATCTCGAATCCAAAATCGCGGCCTAGTTCTTTCGCGAGTTGTGCAGTAATTATCCAGTCTGGCTTCGACTGATGCACCGGCTCAATCGACTTGCGCACACGCTGGACAAAGCCATCATTGTTAGTGAAGGTGCCATCAATTTCGGCAAACGAGGCAGCTGGAAAAACGACGTCGGCGAAGGTAGTCGTTTCAGTTTCAAAGAGTTCCTGCACGACGAGAAAATCTAATTTGCCGAGCGCCTGCTCATCGTTACGCAAATGCGCCGGCAAAAAACTTCCGGCCAAGTACATGGCGTGGACTGCGCCGCCCGCGTCGTTAAGCAATTGAGATACATTCTTACCGCTGTTCATTCCCATATCCTGGGCGCCAATGCTGTTGTTGAAGAGCGGCAGAGGGTGAAGCAGAATGCGTCGACCCTCGCCGGCAAAAACATATGGCAGTTGAGCAACGACTGATTGCGCGTCGGCGCTCAACTCTCCGCCGAACATTACGACTACATCGCCCTGCGTCTCGTTGATCGTGCGGCGCAACGTTTCCAACTCGCTCGCCTCAACTCCTATTTTGCGTGCGGCTAGCGCGTCGTTTGCAGTATCGGCCAGCGCCAGCAAGGCTGCGTCCTCAGTCCCTGGTCGAATGTGGATGAACTGCGAAGCCTGTTCGCGCAAACGAATTCGCACGCTATTAATCAGAATGAATTTCGCGTCCCCGTTGCGCACGGCTTGGCGGATTTGCTTGCCGGTCAGTGGCTGCAACTCTTCGGGCTCACCGCCAATCAGCAGGATTGTTTTGGCGTACCGAATGTCTCTATGCGTTGCCAACTGACCACCGAGATTTTCAAAGAATGGCTTGAGACTAAACGTGTCGGCAACCACGAAGTTCTCGGTCGGGATGACTTCGGTAGCAAACTTACGGAGGCAATACAAGGATTCATTCGTAAGACGAGGACTGCCGACAACGGCTATTGAATTACCGCTGTGAGCTTCGGCTACGGCGCTGAGTTTCTGTGCCGCGAACCGAATGGCTTCGTCCCAGGTCGCCGAGATCAGCCTGCCGCCTTTCTTATAACGAATCAGCGGCGTGCGAATTCGCTTTTCATAGTTCACAAACGGATGACCGAAGCGGCCCTTGATACAAAGAAACTCGCCATTCAGTCCGTTTACGTAGCGGTCGCGCGCGACAATACGCATCAATTCGCTGCCACGCGACCCGAGCGACATCTGGCAGCCATCGGAACAGTACGTGCACGTCGAAACCGTCTGCGTGAGCTCCCAGGGTCTCGCCTGATGGCGATAAGTACCATCGAGCAGTGTTCCCGTAGGACAAACCTCGATACAGTTGCCGCACTCGGAACAATTCAGCCAACCACCATAAGTTCCAATGACGGTGTTGGCGCCGCGATTGCCGGCCTCGATGGCTTCTTCACCCATCCATTCATCGCAGACCCTGGTGCAGCGCTTGCATAGAATGCATCGCTGTGGATCATTGGCGACCATCGGTGACAAGTACTTTTCCGGCTGCGCATTTTTCTTTTCAATGAAGCGTTCTTCGAGGTTGCCCCAGTCAAATGTCAGCTCCTGTAATTCGCATTCACCACCGCGGTCGCAGACGGGACAATCCAGCGGATGATTCGCCAGCAGAAACTCGAGCATCGAGCGTTGAGCTTTTTCTATTTCTTCGCTCTGGGTCGTCACAACCATTCCGTCAGTGCAAATAATCGTGCAGGAGGTTTGGAGCTTCGGCATCTTCTCGATACGCACCAGACACATGCGGCACGATGCCTGCAAAGCGAGATCTGCATAGTAACAAAACGAGGGAATATCGAAACT
>Ga0137366_10002388_pt1 | contig 14375 bp, 14 predicted proteins | sample SagtaG_8_FD_104938 | JGI IMG/M metagenome (GOLD analysis project Ga0137366, IMG submission 104938) | Vadose zone soil microbial communities from Sagehorn Ranch, Mendocino, California, USA - Sage1_L_60_16 metaG | ecosystem: Environmental > Terrestrial > Soil > Vadose zone | place: USA... | reverse complement strand
GCATCATAGATCTGGGTGATCGTGCGATCGGCGCGCCGCAGGGCCGCACACACGCATTGCCGTACGTCAAAAAAGTCCGATCTGGCCATTCATCTCCTCTTTCCCAAAAGTGTATGTACACATATTAAACGAAACTCCCCCTCTTTGTCAAGAGGGGGTCCCGACATTTTTTTCGGTATTTTCCTCGCTAAGCAAGAGAGGAAAGAGAGAAGAGAAGAAGTATTTTCTGAGAGAAGGAGGTCCTTGAAAGCCTCTTGAGACTCCATCGGAAGAGGAAAAGAGGCTTTGCCGCGCTCCGCGGAGGGGGATGCCAGCGACTCGGCGTTGCTCGACTCAACACTCGTCCTCAAATACTTCTTTGTCGTCTTACACATGTCGTGCTCTTTTCTGAGCGGGGAAAACGCGGCTCACCCGCACTTTGCGTGAAAGCTCTAGTATATTTGTGGGGCCTCCCTTGTTTATCTGGCATCGCTGCTCGTCACCCATTTCGATACCCGTCTTATTGCACAGTTTATCACGCAAAGTGCGGGTGAGCCAAACGGATGATTGAAACGCAATACGCGTGCTTCGGAGGAAAGAAGCGAGTTGGGGAGCGAGCACACCCAGGAACAGAGGAGCAGCGAAGTGACCTTTTTAGAACTGTTTTCCAGTCTCTACTTGAGTCCGCAAGAAATCGCCAACGAGTCAGGGGTGCCCCTGGATATCGTACTGAGCATGAGAAATGGGAAACCTGTGAAGGAAAGAGACATACGGCAGGTGCTCCGCATGGTTAATGCCAGGCTTTTCTCGCCTGTCACGTTGCACGACCTTCCAGCACATCAGATTATTTGGGACGAACAGGGTTAAGAGAAATGCGAGCGTGGTCTTGACCCAGAAAAACGGGCCAACTCCACCATCCACAATCAATAGGTGATGACGAGAGGCAAGAAAAAGATGTGCGGCTCTCTTCTCCATAGCCAGATATAGGACTCATTCTTGCGAGCGTCAATCGTGAGAGCTACATTGGTAGTGGCCGCACCTCTCCCCCAAAGACAATTAGCAGATATAGCCCGCTTCTTGCCTGACCTCATGAGGATTTTAGGGTGAGAGGCGATGGTAGAACTTCAGGGGAAACCAGGAGGATGTTAACAGGCTCCAACAATAACGGGAGAGAGTCTGAGATATGATCCTCTCCCGTTATTCTATTGTCATTATCCTATTGCTTCTTTTTCACTACTAGTTATCACTTTCTTTTTTATTCTGTTTCTTTCATGGTTATATGCTTTCTCCAGATACTCAAGGAGTTGTCGTTGCTGTTCTGACGTGAGAAGATTCCATGCCAGATCAGGAAACAATGAAGCTATAGATGGAATTTTGCGTTTTTGTTCGTTCATCGTTCTGCCCTCCCTGCTAGATGAGCGCCCGTCATCTCGCTAGTCCCACTATAACATATATAATTTGTTACATCATCAGGCACATCTTTTATATGCATATTCCGTCTAGATGGCTGCGCCGCTGGTAGAGCGGAGCCAGCAGGGCTTTCTAGACATTTTATGTAATCATGGCTTTTGCCTCCTGCTCAAAATGCGCCAAAAAAATTCGTTAACGATGGGTGAAACATGCCATTTTTTGAGGTAGATGAGTCCATCAATTCAAGAGTAGGGGAAGAAAAACAGCCAGGGCGGAAGCATGAAAGAAGAGCGTAGCTCATAACTCTATAGCAGAGATTATCCATCTGCTATCTGTAACGGCTATGAGCAAGTAGGCGTTAGATATACTTACGTATATCTTGACACGTTGACAGCGTAGCTCAATACCAATTGCGCCCGCAGGTTTTACCCGTGCGAGGGTAAAGTAAGATAAGCCTCGCCCCCCTCTATTACATAATCCTTGCATACGAACCCTGTCAGGTCGCTGCACAGGCGACCCGATTATCTAGCGTTTTTATGTATTCCTAGCGGTCGTACATACTGATTGTGTATCCACTTGCAACGCCCCTTCTTCTCTTATTAACACCAGTATGATATACTGTGACCTGTATGAACGGGCGTTCCTCTCTCTTATAAGGATTGTTCGTATGCCGGATAAGCAACTCAATGTCTGGGTACCTGAAGAATTACGGAATTATGTCGCGCAACGAGCTGAGCAAGAGAAATGTGGCATGAATAAAATTATTGTGGAGCTGATTCAGCGCGATATGGCTGTGCGCAATGGCGAGATCGTGGAACAGAACTCGTTGGTGGTGATGCGCGAGCTCATTGCCGCAGAGCTTCGACAGGCACATGCCCAACTCCGCCATGATTTGCGTGAAGATCGTGAGTATGAGGCAGAGTCCGCACGTGAATGGTTCAAGAAGCAGGTTGATCGGCTGGCCGGTTTGATGGTGATGGCGGTGCGCAACGGCAATATTATCCGGAGAGTCGCCTTTACCCATCTCTCGAAAGATCATGGTCGTGACTTTGCGCAGAGAGCATATGACAATGCGAAGGAGAAGGCTCAGCAAGAACTGCTCCCAAAGAAATCATCGGCTGAGTATCTTCCAGTTGACGATGAAGAGGGGTCATGAGTAGCTTGCAACAGAGGAGTTATGGTGATGGCCGAGCAAGAATATTCACCGGAACAAGCCGATTTTTATCAATGGCTCGAGGAGCTTGACCTGGACACGCCGCTCTCGGAATTGGTGGAACAGCCCGACTCGCTAGAGATGCCCCTGTTTCCTCCGGAGGAACTTGATCGCCTGGAAGCGCTCGGACACGACTACGCGCAAGAGTTGTTTGACCGTGATGCGATCCCCGATCTGCCCTCGATGGACATTGACGAACGACTGCTTGAACCAGACATTGCCCAAGAACATGATCAGGGTCTCGATCTAGATCGGTAGGCATCATGATTGTCAAAAGCAAGAACGTGCGTGCTTCACAAGTGAGCCGGAAGAAGGCATCTTCCTCGCTCGGGAGCCATTTCAAATATATTCAGTATCGCGAGCGCGATCCACTGCTGGAAAGCAAAGAGGATCGTCGCGTGTTTAACAAAGAGTATGATCATGTAGACCGACGAGCGGCCCATGATCAGGTGATGCAGGGAGCGCCAGCAGGAGACATCTATTATCATCGGATGATTCTTTCTCCGGCTGCCGATGAGCCGGTAGACGATTTGCGACACTGGACGCGGCAGATTATGGCCGATCTGGAAGAGCGGCGAGGTCAAGACCTGGAATGGTATGCTGCTCAACATCGCAATACTGATGATCCGCATGTGCATGTGGTGGTACGTGGGACTGGAACCAACCGTGAGACGGGACGTGAGGAGCCTGTACACCTGACACGCGAGGATTTCAAGGCAATGCGAGAGTCAGGCCGTGAGCATAGTGAGTATGAACATTACCATCTGGTGCAAGAGAAGCTTCGGGAACTGGATGAACGTGATACCGTTCCCCAGGAGATACTTCCCCAGGAACGTGAGTATGTGCCAGATCATGAGCGGTAAGGCGTCTACTGCCTCGTACTATTTATGTATTCCACTTTTTGTAGGGAGAGGAAGAAGGAAGCTCAGAGAGAGCCTCTCCTGCCATCATATTTTTTGTCTGCTTCCAAAATGGAGAAGAGAAAGGACTGATCGTATGCCTGTAGTCTTCGATGTTTGTTCTTACCCATAGAAGAGGAGATAACCGCTATGCGATGGACAAAAATGCTTGTGTTCCTGCCAGTTGTCGTTGCTTTGTTTCTGACAGTAGTGTTTGTTTCTCCGCTGCTCTATCCGCACTTCCTTCATACTGCTGTTCCTCTCTGGATGCAGCATCTCAGACAGAGATTGCTTCCTGATCATACGGAGGTGATTGAGCAGCCTTACACCTGGATTGTGTTTGCGGCTATGCTTGCGATGATAGGCTTAGCTGCTCTCGATGATCGTTTCCGTCGTTATTCTCCTTATGGGTCAGCTCGTCCAGCGAGTTGGCGGGAAGCTCGACGCTTCAGAGCATCACATGGAACTCCCTGGTTGCTTCGTGCCTCGCTCTCTTTGCTTCGTGCGCCAGTGGCGTTAGCGGTTGGTGCCATCTGGATGCTTGACACGACTCGCATCAATGGTCAGCTTCAACGTCCAGGGCGCGAGTCACGCTTCATTACCGGAAAGTTTCGTGGACGATTGATCGGACTCAATGAACATGACCAGGAAGAACATCTCTTGCTGGTGGGTCCGACGGGGAGCCGGAAAAGTACCTTAGAGATGATTGGCAACCTCTTACGCGAACCTGGCAGTCGCTCGTTATTCATTCCCGATCTGAAAAATGAACTCTATCGGATTGCTGCTGGCTCTCTGGCAAAGCACCATCAAATCTGGCGCTTTGCTCCCAGCTATCCGAGCATCAGTCATGGCTATAATCCTCTCGCCTACGTCAAGGATGCGATGGATGCCACCTTGCTCGCTGAAACCTGGATTTTCAATACGGGCGTGAGTCGCAACGATCCTTTCTGGTCCACTGTCGCGCAACACTTCATTTGCGCAGTCATTTTGCATATTCGTAAGACGGAGCCACTTGCTCCTTTTGCACGAGTGCGTGATTATGTCGTGCTCAAGTCCTATGAGGATTTGAAACGCATCCTCATGCAGAGTCCCTCACAAACGGCACGCGAAAAGATGCAGCAATTTCTCAATAATATGGGGAAAAATGAGCGCCTGGTTGGCTCAACCATGAGTGATATCGGCGTGCGGTTCCAGTTGTTCGATATTGAGGCTGTCAGAACAGTGACGGCCATAAATGAGATTGATTTTAACGGAATGGTGGATGATCCAACGGCCTTGTTTCTTTCGATACCGCGAAGTGAAGTGAAAGTCTATCGCCCTCTGATGGCAACGTTTACGATGCAAATGTTTCGTATATGGGAGCAGCGCGCTGAGCAGACGGGAAGCCTCCCACGTGGTATCGCCTGTTATATGGATGAATTTGCCAATATCGGCTACATCCCCAATTATGATCATTTCATTGCCACGGCTCGCTACTTGCGAGTGGCGCTGATCATGGTCATTCAGAGCTTCTCTCAATTGGAGAGCGTCTATGGGCCGCAAGATGCTGCGACGATCAAGGAGAATGCCAATACACATCTGTTGTTCCCTGGTGCAGGCTTACAGGAATGTCGCTACTACTCTGAACGCATCGGAGATACCACCGTGAAAACGTTCACGCGCACCAGCCGAGGAGGAGGTCTCTTCGGGGCGGAAGATGTCTCCTATACCGAAGGGCAGACACGACGACGATTATTCACGCCTGAAGAACTACGTACCATGAAACCGTACAACGTACTCATGCTCCGCTCTGCGCTCCCGCCGATGCTGCTCACGGCAAAGCCCTATTATGAGGATGCGAGCGTGGGTCACCTGGCAAATTTGCCCTACCAGGTGACCCACATTCGTCAGGAGCCGCCAGTTCCCGCGCCTGCTTCGTCCCAGCAGCCTCCGCAGGATACAACCCAACCATCGCCGACGATTGTGGATGCTGATCAGGACCGCAAGGACGAGGATGAGCACTTTTTGGACGAGGAGTAACATCTGGAAACAGAGTTCATCCCGAATTTGAACCGTCATGCGCCGCAGATTGTAAATATGAGAATTCGATGGCGTAATGGTGTGATAATTAATTGCCGCCTGGTAGCTTCATTCATGCACATGGAGGGCTACCAGGCGGCAGTGATCTGTGAAAAAACTCCGGCATCGAAGTATCACATTTACAGCCAGATGTGGAGCTTTTTGTCTTTTCTTTCCCCCTTTTGTCCTTACGTCAAATGTATTGGGCACAAAGCCCCCACCGCTTCACTCTGTCGCCTCTCGTCCCTACGACCGGTTGTCCAGTTAAATTGTGTCCTGTATTAGCTGGCAACCTTCTCCCACTCAACGGTAGCCGGCGCGTATCCCTCCACGGGCGTGTCCCACTCGACCTTGTAGGAGTAGATCCAGTCGGAGGCGTTCGGGTTGGCGAAGAGCTTGAGGAAGATGGGCGTCATCAGGTCACGGAACCACTGGCGCACGGGGCCGGTGACGAACTTCCCTGAATCGCCGCGCTGGCCTAGATCGAACATTTTCACGGTGCGCTCACGGCGCAGATGCTCGAAGGTTTCAAACGCCTGCTCGATAGTCGGGATGTCGCGCAGGCACTTCGCCAGCACTGCCGCGTCCTCCAGCGCCATCGATGCCCCCTGTCCAGAGCTGGGCGAGATGGCGTGGACGGCATCTCCGATGAGCACCACCGATCCCCGATGCCAGCTTGCCGGCTGTTTGGGCAGGGCGTAGGAGGGGAAATCAGGGAAGACCTCCTCGGCTGCCGCGATGACCTCACGGATGAAGGGCTGGTCTTCCCGGAACACCTCCAGCAGGCGCTGCTTGCGCTCATCGCTGGTGCTTCCCTCGCTCCTCTCGCCCGCTTCTCGCGCCGGCTCCTGCGGCTGCACGTAGTTGGCAAACCAGTAGATGTAGCCGGATGGGCTGACATGATAGCCGAAAAAGGCGCGCTTGCCAAAGACGAAGTGGGTGGTCTCAGGCGGAGAAGACAGCTTGACGCCATCGGTGTAACCGCCGGTATTCATCAGGCTGCTAGAGGTGACACCGGAGAAGGCCGGATCGATGAGCTGGCGCGTGCGCGAGTGGACGCCATCGCAGCCGATGAGGAAATCCCCGCTGGCGGTGGTGCCGTCGTGGAAGGTCGCGACCACGCCGCCTATGCCGGGCCTCTCAAGGCTCTCCAGCTTCTTGCCTCGTTCAATTTTGATGCCCTGGCGCTCGGCTTCCTCGGCCAGGGTCGCGCCCAGGGGGACGCGCTTAATGAAGACGCTCTTCTCTCCTGCTCCGGCTAATGGCACCTGCCCCAGACGCTTGCCCCTGCCGTTCCACATCATCCCGGTGGTAACGGCGGAGCCTTGCGCCATGACCAGGCCATCGAGCCCAAGCAGCCTGAGCACATCGACGCCATTGCTCGAGAGGGAAAGCGAGTAGCCTTCGGGCGTGGTGCGGGCCTCATAGATCTCTGCGTCGATGCCCGCTCGTTTGAGAAACAATGCTGCGGCGGGACCGGCGATCCCGCAGCCAATAATCAAAGCTTTGCGCTTCTGTTCATTCATGGTGATCTCCTGTATCCATTATCGCTCTACTCCTCGTAGAGAAAAACAAATCATTCGCCATCTGTTCCCGGCTCTGCCTGCAGGAGGGCGAGGTCGGGATGGTGAATCTTCCATTTGAGCTGGCCGTCTGCCGGCTCTGTCAGCGTCCCATCGTTGATTTCTTGAATGAGCTGCTGGATGAAGTTGAACCTGGCTTGCAACATGACATGGGTATACTCATCCTCAACGAGGAAGAGGCGATCGACTCCCAACTGCGATGCCCGCTCGATCATGGAGCGCGCGCCGTCTATCTGCTCTTGGAGGTGCCGTGAATGCTCTTCAAGCAGTGTCGCGGCCTCCGCCGGGGAGAGGTTGCCCAGGAACGCCAGCGCCGCCGCGAAGTGGGTATATTCCGTGACCGGCGTGCGCAGCAGCGAGCGGAGCCAGTCGATCAGTTCGGCCTTCCCCGCTTCTGTTGTGGCGTAGACGGTGCGCTCAGGATAGCGGCCCTCCCGCTGCGTTCCGACGGGCGCGACCAGCCCCTGGCGCTGCAGCGCCTCAATCACAGAATACAGCGTGCCGTAGTTCAACTTGATGACCGTGGCAAGCTCCCGCTGGCGCATCACCGCTGACACTTCGTATGGATGCATGGGACGCTCATTCAGCAGCGACAGGACTGCCAACGCCAGCAGGTTAGAAATCTTGCGTGGTGCCATTGGCTCTGCCTTAGTACGACTATTTGATATCGACTATCCGGTATCAAATATACCAGATGGGAGTACTTGTTGTCAAGAGGGTAGGTGGTAAGTGAGGGAGGACTAGGATCGATGCTGTTGGCCAATTGCTCTATCTCTACCTGTTGAGAACAGGACTACACCACACACAGCGCTTTGAATAGCTAGATGCGCCTCACGTGGATGGTGTAAATATGAGAATTCGATGCCGGAGTTTTTTCACAGATCACTGCCGCCTGGTAGCCCTCCATGTGCATGAATGAAGCTACCAGGCGGCAATTAATTATCACACCATTACGCCATCGAATTCTCATATTTACACAAGACTGATAACGCGAATCTTTGTTTTCAGTGCAAATGTTTCTACAGCTCTTCCATTCACTTCTTGATGCAAATTTGATGGAAGCGGGAGATCTACCTCATGCTCACCCAGCACATGTGGAAGCTGTCCAGTGCGCCATACTTGCCAAACCAGATCAGGTAATACAGCCGCGAGCTTTCCATCTTCATTGTAGAACCCAAATGATCCGATTTGGCCGGGACCTTCTGGTGACGGAGCCGTGTTTGTAACGGTTACATTCAGCACTTGTAGGAGTAAGTAAATGGTCGATTGAAAAGCATCAGAAATTGAACCTAGCAAGTCCTCGTCTTTGAGTCCGCGCAATGTTAAAGCTCTCATTCCCGCTGCTTTTGCTCACCCAATGGCTCCGGTGGTGTATCCATTGGCAGAGATATAAATGCCTTGTTGAGGTGGAATGCCTACATGCTGGAGTTTCCCGATAAACGCATCGATCTTGGGAGAGCCGATAGCCTCAGCCTCGTTTTTGCATTCGACCGCCATTTGTACAGGATAGCCAGCAACGATAGCTGTTATCAAAACATCAATCTCGCGTTTGCCACCTAGCCCACTCGCTGGTGGAAGGCGTCGATTGCGTTCCACAGTAACACCCGGGTGATCATGCATCAATGCAGCTATGCGCTCAACGATCTTGCCCTTACTTACTGTCGAGTTCGAATTCTTTCTATCTTTTCGCGATTTTGAGGATTGTTTCGCCATACACCATCATCCTTCTTTCATCCAGACTCGATGGCATTACTGAATACCATCGAGTCTGGTCTTTGATCTAATCAGTCTGCTCATCATATTCTTCATATCGAATCTTTTGACAAACCCACTCGACAAAAGTCCTGTATGGTTCTAACTCTGCCAGCCTGGCTTCCAGTTCTGCGATTCGTGCCTCCCGTTTTATGCTCGCATCAATCATTCCTGCTAATTGCCGTTGCAGCTCTTGTATCTGTTGCTTAGCAGTGCGTAGACGTTCCACCAGTTGCGGCTTTTTGTAGTTCAGGAGTGGATCGCGAGGAGAAACTGATCCTTCATCATGGGCATCGCTTGTGCGCTTGGTCTATTTCCTTCTCTTCGCGAGACTGGAACTGCTGGCCCGGAGGTAGAGGACTGTGCGCGCAATCTGCTCCTGTTCGTTCATAGTGTGCTCGCCAGGGCCTCTTGCAGATCTCTCACCCGAGGATGTGTCCCTCGTTTCGTCGTTCGTAAGCGATCATAGAGCACCTGAACGCGGCTCACATGACGCCTCGAACCGTAGGAATGAGCCAGACGAACCCCTTGAATCGCCAGATCAATGCCATGATCGAGACTGTCACTATACGCATACGCCTGCGCTTTAATAATCGTCTAGGACCCCATTTCACGCAGTGGATGGAACGGCTTCAGGCGGTCCGTCTGAGCATACATGTCCAGAGCCTTCACCGGGAGCCAGAGCATCGTATATCCTTGCGCTTTTCCCTGGAGGACTTCGACGAGGTTGAATTGAGTGTATTGAGTATTAAGCATCTTTCCCCCTTTATCAGTCTCACACATCTATAATAGTCGGACAGGAGCGGACAACGCTGCTCCTGTTCATGTTCGGGCTAAACGGTATTGCTCCACAAGAGATGAATTAGTCTCATGGTTACTATCGAAACTCGGTGATAGCGTAGGCAGTAGCTTCCTGTTCCTCCCAGTCTCTCCATTCTTGACCGCGTTTGGAGAGTTGCTCGAAGGTCACTTTCGTCGTCTTTCCGACTCATGCACCACTCATCGAGCAATCATGCAGGGCCCATCCATTGCACCACTCCGGTATCTGGTATGCTTCCTACTGGCGCTGACAGCACACAGAGGAGAGCAACACGAACCTGACCCTCCCCCACACGACCGAACAGGAGGGTGAGAGGATGGAATGAACCCTCCGACCAGACCAGTTGGCATAGGCAACGATGAGCTCGGTTCCCAGGCCGCCGGCAGTCCCCATGGCGTCCGTCCGACGAGTCGGGCACATCGAGGAAGGTCCCCGCCTCCGATGCGTCGGCATGCGGTCGGCTTCCTTGCCTCTTGGTCTCCCACGATGGGAGCACTCAAGGAATCGGGTTGGCTCAGAAAAAAACGTGGAAGAGGAAGGAGTAGCGCTTCTCTTCTCGTTCCTGAAATACCAGGAGGGAGCACCGTGACTGATTTTCGCTACGATGATCTGTATGCAGAGTATCTGCTTACACAACTCAAACAGAGGGCGACCCGGCCTGATCACCTGTCGTTGCCTCTCCAACAGGAGCAAGGAAACGAGACAGCAGTGCGGTCTGATCAGGAGAAAGATGCGCGGGGACAGCCGTTCAACAAGCCTGAAGCCGCACGGGATGGACAGGGATAATCAGCGCCTCTCTGCAATGACGTGAATCGTATAGTATGATCTTTGTAGTTCGATTTCTGTATCTATGCACAATGATTGTGTTTGATTTAAGAAAGGAAAACACATGCTCTTCATTACCTCTATTTGGCACCTGACCGATGATGGACCTCCCTCGTCATAGCTCACTTGTGTACCGTTTTTTCGGCAAGAGGTTCATCTTATGATGATCGTTTTGTAGATATGGAAATTTGTAGCGCGACTATTTGTAGTATGCCTCATAGCAGATCATTTGAGCAGGAGGTTTCTTCATGGGCAAACACTCTCTCTTCTACCTGGCAGATCAACCAATGCCAGATGATGACGACAATCAGCCATCTGGTGATGGTGGTGATGGAGGTAATAGCGGTAAGTAAGAGCTAATTGAATAGTTATCGCGCTCTCAACAACGTCGAGCCTCGATCTCACCTTCATACGCTTTTTGTGCCTGCAAAAGTGAGGGTACTTCGGCCTTTGTGGGCGCAAAAAGTTTGGAGGTGCTCCTCTGGATGGTAGATTGCTATGAACAAAGAACTCTGGACACAGTATCTCGCAATACTCGATGGTTGTGGCTGAATGTTCTCCAGTACCCTACTCCTTCTCAGTCCCCTCCTCAGATTGAGTGAAGGAGAAGATGTAGGCATCCAGCTCAGGATCAAAGATACGTTGCTTAAAAGGTTGCGGTGCAGAGGTAATGCCTAATTCTTGTAAATCCGGGAGATACTCTAAGGCCACGTTCCCAACTGCTAAGCGATCAAGCACTGTTTCATCCTGAGCGACCGCCGTCTCGATCAAACGCAGTCCATGCAGGTAGACCACATCTTGCAGGTAACAGATGCCTGGCAGCTCCAAGTGAGGGACACCTCGATACTTGCGCAGACACATGATGAGAGCATACTGCTGGGCTTGTCTCTGAAGTTCTTCTCTGTTGGCCTCTGGACGCATGAGGAGGCGCACAAGCAAATCATAACGCTCAAAAAACGTAAAGAGTGACAGGAACGTCTGTGGTGGTGTCATCACACCACAGGCCAGCCCGACAGCTAATGTTCCAAGGCGTGTGCCTGAATCATCAATCGATTCCCCGCGTCTTCTTGCCGCCAGATGTTCGTAATACAATGCCAGCCCTTCGTCTGTTGGCAGACAGTTTTTCGTATGAATACCCAAGAGACCAAGTGGAGAGTGAGAGCCTGCAATAAGACGAGCGACATGACCTGCAAGTTCGTGGATGAAGAGATGTTTGATTTGAGCCAGTGAGAAGCGTTTTTCAGGCAGATAGATCTGACGTGCTCCTTGTTCTACATGAGCGTTCGTGGCATTTTGATCAATGGTGACCTGCCAGTCTTCATATCCGCCCTCACGCAGGACCGTTGCAAAAAAGCGCTGGGCCGTTTGAGCTGACACCGTGTGGTGTGGAGTGGTCGTATTGGATCTGGGTTGTATGCTCTCAGGATGTGCCTTCTCCTCTGGCGTCAGGTCTAATGAGAGGTGGAGACGTATCTGTATAAACTCCTGCAATTCTTGACTGAGTTCTACCGTCTGTGGATGTTCTCGCCCTTGTCTCACCACATGTTTCACGAGAGCGAAAGCATATTCCATATTTTCTCTGGTTGGAAGAGGCAGGATACGACGGTTGCACTCCCAAAATCGTTCACTCTTGCCTTCATAGGTTGCTTCGATCAATTGCAGATACCCGAGTTCTTCCTCTATTGCATCCTGGTAGAGACGACGCACAATAGCATTCGGCTCCTGCTTAGTAATCTCCTCCTGCAGTGCAAGCTGAGCCGCAATACGAGAGCGTATATCTTGAATGTCAATGGCAGGATAATGGAGTCTCGGTTCGCGCTGCTCTGCAATAGCCGCATTCAACTCGCGTTCCCGTGAGACCTTCATGAGCGTTCCCAATTGCATCTTGGTTCCTTCATCCAATGGAGAAGTGATCAATTGATCCCATCGTGTCTGCTCCTCCTCGGTAAATGGGCCTGTCCAGGTGAGCCACCAACGGCTATCATAGGTACAGAGCTGACGATAGCGCTCGATCCAACGCCAATCCAATTGGTACTGTGGCGAGGCAGATTGCTGTTTCCACTGCTCGATTTCATTGAGCCCATCTTGCGCAAACATACGATATATTCTCCTTTTCGGATGAATCCGGGGAAGAGCATCGCGAAACAGCCGTTCTGCTTCCTCAACGTTCCCCAAATGGAGGGAAAGTCGTCCACGAATCACCTGATAGATCGCTATTTCTCTCATAGACAAGCCATCCCCGGCCTTAACGCAACGCTGTACCTCTCCCATAGCTTTCTTCTCAAAGACTGATGCCTCTTGAAAACACCCAAGCTCCATCAAAATTTCTGCTTTTTCTCCATAGGAGGCTGCCAGTGCACCAAAATAGACATATCCCTGTTCCCTCAAGGCAATAGACTGCTCCACCATCTGAAGTGCCTCCTCATGCAAACCCAAAATATTCAGATGGTGAGCCAGATTATTGAGACAACTGGCTAAGCGTTTCTTGCGAAGCTCCTCTTCCAGTGGTGAAATCTCTTTGTGAGCAGAAAGCTGTCTGGCAAGTGCTCTATAGAAGTTAATGGCCTGCTTGCGCAGATGTCGTGCCTCTTGTTTGGTGCCTTGCTCCTCTGAGTAGTCAGACCAGGCCTTGAATAAGAATGCTTGCTCTTCAAGCAGCGAGATGCCCGGCTGCAAAGAGGTCCGATAGGCATTGAGGAGCGCTTGCGCTTCTTCAAACCGTGCATGGTTTGCAGCATCAAGCATCAAAAGATGCGTAACATAGATGCCAGTCGCTACCGGCAATGCTACCTTTTTGTCCAGTATTGCGCTTTGGATATGCTGGTAGTCTGCGTACTGTTTTGGATCAAGAGGCTGACCAAGAAATTGGAAGAGAATTTGGACTAAGACGAGCCCGGCGCATTCTTGCTCCACTGTCTGATGCCAATCAACCTTATGCAGAACAGTTTGAGCGAGGTGTGCCAGGCGCGGTCCGTATCCCAGATGAAAACTGCGCCAACCAAAACGAACGAGCAGTTGCGCCGCATCTAGGAGCCGATGGTGTGTCAGCAACAACACCACCAGTTCCGCAACCATATTTCCGGCTTCGTCATTGCGTACATTCCCATCCTCCACCCACCTCATCAGCGCTTCAATCATCCTCTCCTCCAACTCATAGAGCTGCTCCGGCGAAAGTCGCGCCCTGACGGTTGAGGCGACCGTTGGAAGAAGTTGGATGCGGTTGGTGTAGGCCGCCAGCAACGAAGCACTGCGTAATTGCTTGAGCCATGCTGGACGTGAACAGAAGACGTGCAGGGCTGGTTTCCCAAGGGGAATGCTCACCACCGCCAGATGCTCCAGCACTCGTCTGGCATCGGCGGAAAGATGCCGATCAAGAATATGCTCTAAGAGTGGCGTGAGCCTGCTTGCCAGATGCTCTCCTAAGAGCGTGGGATGCTCAAGGAGGCGCGTGAGCCGTTGGGCGGCATCCAGCTGACTCTCAGTGCTGCTCTCCTCCTGCACCTCGAAGGCTTCCCACGCGTCATGCACCAATGGGTCATGAGCGATGGTAGCGATCCATTCTAAGCAGAGCGGGATACAGGCCACGCGCTGACTGATCATCTCAAGCGCGGCGAGAGGGACGCTCTCCAACCCCAGCCGTTGCAAGAGCAGCACACTGTCCTGCAGTGTGAGCGGGGGAACGGCGATCTCGGCCACCAGTTGGGGATCACGGCCCGGCCAGCCCGGCCATTCTTTGGTAGCCAGGATCAGCGTTGCCTGGTGCTGACCACGCACCACGTTGGTCAAGAACGCTTCCCAGCAGGGCGCGAGGGTGCCCTCTTCGGTGAGCGTGCCTT
>Ga0137366_10002381_pt1 | contig 14388 bp, 11 predicted proteins | sample SagtaG_8_FD_104938 | JGI IMG/M metagenome (GOLD analysis project Ga0137366, IMG submission 104938) | Vadose zone soil microbial communities from Sagehorn Ranch, Mendocino, California, USA - Sage1_L_60_16 metaG | ecosystem: Environmental > Terrestrial > Soil > Vadose zone | place: USA... | reverse complement strand
CGTGTCGAGGTGAGCCTCTTCGCGCGGCCGAATGCGGGATGGTCGGCGTCGGCGATGGCGCGCAGCGAGCTTTCGCGGCGATATAACGAGTTCCACGCACTGCTGGTGCAGGTGGGAAAGCACCACTGCCTCAAGGCGGCGCCCCGCTGCGATTTCTGCCCGCTGCGGCCGCTGTTGCCGCCGGGAGCGCGCCCGCGCTAAATCGCAAACGATCCTGGAAAATCGCAACCCGCCCAATTCTGCCGGCGTAATTCGCAAACTAAGGCAGAAACCGGGGCGCCATGGCGTCTCCACCCGGCGATTCTCATTCACGCATGCAAATTAAGACAAAAAGGGCCGACTTTTACCCAATTCGCTGAGTTTCAAATTGGACCAATCCCTCTAAGGTTTCAATTCCGCTGCTGCTCTAATCCGCATCCGAGTAGATATGCGGTCCAGTTTCCTACCCAGCACGCCGACGCGCGCGTGCTGGGGACCCCGGCGGGTCCAGTGCAGTCGTTGCGAAGTCAGGAGGTGAGTGCGATGTCAGAGAACCGAGTCTTGTTTGTGGACGATTCGCCGGGCCAGCGGCTTACCCTTCCGGCCATCCTCAGGGGACATGGCTTCGAGGTCTCGACCGCGTCCTCCGTTGCGCAGGCGCTGATGGAGATGACAACGCGCAACTTCGATATCCTGATTTCCGACCTCAACATCGGGGAGCCGGGCGACGGCTTTACCGTGGTGAGCGCGATGCGGCGCACCCAGCCGAACTGCATCAACTTCATCGTCACCGGCTTCCCGGCCTTTGAGAGCGCGCTGCAGGCAATCCAGCGTCAAGTGGACGACGTTTTGGTGAAGCCGGCGAACGTGGGCAGGCTGATCGAGATGATCGATGAGCGGCTGCGCGAGCGCGATCACCGCCATCATCCCATGTCGCTGATGCGGCTCTCGTCCCTGCTGCGATGCTGCGCCGAAGAGATCCGGCTGGACTTTGTGGTTGCGATGAAGGCCGATCGCGCGCTCTCCGCCGTTGCGCTCAGCGACGAGGCACGCGGCAGCCACCTTACCGCGCTGCTGGCCGAGATCTGCGACCAGATGGATTCGGCCGCGCCGGGCACCCCGACCGAGCGTGCATTGGCCTTGAGCCGCGAGCATGGCACGGGCCGCTTCGCTGACGGATACAACGTCGGCCTGCTGGTGGCCGAGACGCGCACTTTGCAGGATGTGGTCTACGACAAGGTGCGGCAGCGCCTGCTGCTGCTGGACACGAGCAATCTGGTTCTGGACCTGAAGCGGCTGAACCACAGCCTCAGCGCGCAACTCCAGGAGTCAATCCAGGCCTTCTGCATGGAGGCCTCGAAGCCTCGACCCAGAGGCGTGGAGTTCGGGCTCAGCGACAACACCAGATTTCAGGCGTAAAACCCGCGAGTGGCCGGTAAATGAAGGGTGCCCCGTCCTGTCCCTCTTTGGAAAGGGCGGGGTTGTTGCTTTTGCCTCGAAGCTCCCCGCTAGCTGCAATGTGGAATAGAGTGGGATTTTTGTGTCTTTTGTGCACTAGAATCGGTGAGGGACTCGCGTGTCTGCCTTGCCGCCAAGTCGACTTCAACATCGCCTGCAACGCAGGCTCCTGCTGCTGGGAGTGGGGATTGCGCTGCTGGTTTTTGTGATCTTCTCGCAGGCGGCCTTCAACCTGAAATTTCTCCGGCCCGCATCGCTGATGCAGACCTTCGTCTTCGCCGCGCTCTCGGCGCTGATCTTCCTCGCCCTGGTGGCGCTGATCTTCGTGCTGCTGCGCACGCTGGTGAAGCTGTACCTGGAGCGCCAGGCGGGCGTGGCCGGCTCCCATTTCCGCAGCAAGATGGTGCTGGGCGCGCTGGTCCTCTCCTTCGCTCCGGTCATCGCCATGTTCCTGTTTGCCTATGGACTGATGAACCGCTCGATCGACAAGTGGTTCTCGCAGCCGATCGAGGAGGTGCAGGGACGCAGCCACGCCGTGGCCGAGTTGCTGAACGGTTACGCCGGCCAGAACGCGCTGGCCCAGGCGCGCGCGATCGCCGCCAATTCGCGCGCCGCAAACGCCTACAGCTCGGGCGACTTCTCAGCGCTTATCGGCGAGTACCGCCGGGAGGAGATCGCTCAGCAGGGTGGCTTTGCGGTGGCGCTCTCTGCGGGCAAGGTGAAGGCCAGCTACGGCCGCACGCCGCCATGGAGCCTGCTAGAGAGCGAGCTCCCCAAGCTCGGGCCCGCGGGCAAAGCTCACCAGCTCACCGTAGGCACTCGCGTTTACATGCTGGGAACCTCGCTGGTGACCCAGGCGGGCAAAGAGCCGGGAGTGGTCGCCGTGGCGCTACCGCTGCCCGAGCGCTACATGGAGGCACTGTCGCAACTGGAGCAGAGCCAGGCACGCTATCAGGAGCTGCGGCGCAACAACAAGCTGATCCGGCAGACCTATATGCAGGCGCTGCTGCTGATCACGCTACTGGTGCTGTTCGGCACCACCTGGTCGGCGCTGGCCCTGAGCAAGCTGATCACGCGTCCCGTGACAGCGCTGGAGCAGGGCACGCAGGCGATCTCCGCCGGGCGGCTGGACTACCGTGTGGAGGTGAGCGCAGGCGACGAGCTGGGCCAACTGGTGGCCTCCTTCAACAGCATGGCCGCCGAGTTGGAGAGCAACCGGCGGCAGCTGCAGGAAGCCAACGTTAACCTGGAGGACCGCCGCCTGCACATGGAGACGATCCTGGAGAGCATTCCCTCGGGCGTGCTTTCACTGGATGGCGCAGGGCAGGTGACGCGCGTCAACGCCGCGCTGCTTCGCATGTTCCAGCCCAGGGGTGTGCTGCAGCCGGGGTTGCAGCTGGCCGGGCTGCGGCTGAGCGACATCTTCGACCCCGAGCTTGCGCCGGACGTGGCCAAGGACATCTGGCGGCTGGCGCGCAAGGCCGACCGCATGGGCATGACCGCCGCGCAGATGGAAGTCCCCAGCGGCGGACGGGCGCTCGAGGTCGGCGTCACGGTGGCCGCGATGATCGGCTCAGGCGCCAAACGGCGGCTGGGATACGTGATCGTCTTCGACGACCTCAGCGACCTGCTGAAGGCTCAGAAGCAGGCGGCCTGGCGCGAGGTGGCGCGCCGCGTGGCGCACGAGATCAAAAATCCGCTCACCCCGATTGCGCTCTCGGCCGAGCGCATTCAGCGGCACATGGACAAGGCATCGCGTGGTGAGGGCATGTCGCGCGCCATCATCGACAACTGCGCGGCCACCATCGGCTCGGCGGTAGAGACCGTGCGGCGGCTGGTGGATGAGTTTTCCACTCTGGCCCGCTTCCCGCACTCGCAGTTGCGCTCGGTTGACCTGAACCAGATTGTGCACCGCGCCATGGCGCGCTTCGAAGGCAGGCTGGAGGGCGTGAACGTGCATCTGGAACTGGCCGACGACCTGCCCAGCGTAATGGCCGATCCGGAGGCGATCCAGCGCGTGGTGGCCAACCTGGTGGACAACGCGGCCGAAAGCATGAAGGACTCAGTGGTGCGCGAGGTCCGCATCAGCACCATGCTGCTCGAGACGCGCGACGCCGTGGAGATTGAGGTCAGCGACACGGGCGCAGGAGTGAGCGCCGAAGACAAGGAGAAGCTCTTCCTTCCCTACTTCTCCACCAAAGCCCGCGGGACTGGACTGGGACTGGCGATCGTGGCGCAGATCCTCGAAGAACACGGCGGCACGGTGCGCGTGGAAGCCAACGATCCCGTGGGCACGCGCATGATAGTGGAGCTGCCTGTTGCAATGGCCGAGCGGGGCCAGTTGGAGACCGAAAAACGCGAACACGCCTAGAACTGGTGCCCAACTTTGAAGACTTTGGTGCCCCACTTCTGCCTTTCTTTGGCAGAAGTGGGTTCAGGCGCTAACCTGGGAGCGGCACAGGGTTAGAAGCGGACGAAAGATAAACCATGACGCATACATTTCAGATTCTGGTCGTCGACGATGAGCCGAGCATTCGCGAGACGCTGGGCGGCATTCTGGAGGACGAAGGGTATCGTGTCACGCCCGCCGCTGACGGCGAGAGCGGGCTGGAGCTGCTGCGCGAGCAGCACTTCGACGTGGTGCTGCTCGATATCTGGCTGCCCGGCATGGACGGGCTCGCCGTGCTCGCGGAGGTCAAGGCGCTGGAGGACCGTCCCGAGGTGGTGATGATCTCCGGGCATGGCACGGTGGAAACCGCGGTGCGCGCGACCAAGCTGGGCGCCTACGACTTTCTGGAAAAGCCGCTCTCGCTGGAAAAGACCCTCATTGTGGTAAAAAACGCGGCCGAGGCGCGCCGGCTGCGCTCGGAGAACCAGGAGCTGAAGCGGCAGATCGCCCCCGGAGAGATTGTCGGCAACAGCATTCCGCTGAAGGCGCTGCGGCAGCAGATTGCGCTGATGGCGCCGACCAACGGCCGCGTCCTCATCTACGGCGAGAGCGGCACGGGCAAGGAACTGGTGGCGCGCGCCATCCACGCGCAGAGCCTGCGCAAGGACGAGATGTTCGTGGAGGTCAACTGCGCGGCGATCCCCGAGGACATGATCGAGAGCGAACTCTTCGGCCACTGCCGCGGCTCGTTTCCGGGCGCCGACTCAGAGAAGGAAGGCAAGCTGCGCAAAGCCGACGGCGGAACGCTGTTTCTGGACGAAGTTGGTGACATGAGCCTGAAGACGCAGTCCAAGCTGCTGCGCACGCTCGATGAGGGCCGCTTTGCGCCGGTGGGAATGGAGGAGCCGATCACGGTGGACGTGCGCGTGATTGCGGCGACCAACAAGGACCTGGAAGAGGAGATCGGCCGCGGCAACTTCCGCGAGGACCTGTTCTACAGGCTCAATGTGGTGCCCTTCGTTGTGCCGCCGCTGCGCGAGCGCAAGGAGGACATTCCCGTGCTGGCGCGCCACTTCCTCAAGGAATTCAGCAGCCAGTACAGCCGCCGGACGAAGGAGATCGCCGAGGAGGCGCTGGAGGTGCTGACGCGCTACTCGTGGCCGGGCAACGTGCGCGAGCTGCGCAATGTGATCGAGCGCATTGTCATCATGAATCCCACCGTGCAGCGGCTGGAGCGCAAGCACCTGCCTTCCGCGCTCTATCGCGAGGGCCGGCGGCGCAAAGGTGGAGACTTCACCACGCTGCACCAGGCGCGCGAGGCCTATGAGCGCGACTACATCCTGAAGAAGCTCGACGAAAATAACGGAAACGTGAGCCGCACTTCCGAGGTGCTGGGCCTGGAGCGGAGCCATCTCTACCGCAAGATGAAAACGCTGGGGATCGCAGTGAAGGAGTAGAAGACAAAGTTCCACGCTCACACGATAATTCCGTTATGGACATCAGGGACCGGCTACAAACAACATTAAGCAAATTAGCGCCAATCGAAACTGCCCAGCTTACCTCTAGACCCAGACTGCGATTCTGTTGGACTTTCTTTCGTCCTGATGTCGGGACGTTGGACCGCTTGCGAGCTGCAGTTGAATCGTTCAAAGGACAACGTTTCTGGGGCTTACGATCATCGCAGGAAGGCCTATGTTTGGCACAAGCTCAATTGCCAGAAATCCCAGTCGAGCCGGGTGGCTCCGCCGAGCAGAACCCATATCGTCCTCACGAGGACCTTATGAAACCACCAGTTGCGGAAGTTGATAATTTGTGTCATCACCTCGAAGTCACGCTCGGACTTTCGAATGTCTCACCGAAACAATTTCATCACAGGCTCTTGACCCGATTTGTGCTCGAACAGTCTTGGCGCGAGCTTCGGGACTTTATCGAGCCCGGTGAACAAACGATTTGGTTGGTCACACGCGCTGCCGATTTCGACGATTCACGAGCGCATGATTCACCGGCGCAACGTCGTTTACACTTCGGAGTTACCTATTCTGAATGGCATGCGATTCTGTTTAATGTCCTTCGGGTTGATAAGAATACCTACCGTGATTGGCTTATGACGACGCGAGTGCACCCTGCGGATACACCGCCGCTCCAAAAGGATTATCCAATGTTATCCCGTATCGCCGATCCATTCACAGACGAGATAGTAGAGTCGCCCGAAGTTCCAACTCTTTTGTCGGAAGTCTCTACTCTTTTCAACAGTACTAATGATGAAAATGCCCTGCGGGGGCTTGATAAACTAGCTCGCGCATCTCTGTTAGCGATCAATTCGAAACGAGCAATCTATTTTGCGAGTAAGTGAAGTAGTGCCGGTAAGGTTTCAAGGTTTTCAAGCTTCAACGCCTAAAGATTGGCCTTGTAGCGTGACCGTGACCCTTTTGGCCGAAATGCCTCTTGAACGGCAGGCCAGATTTCTTTTGGCGCAGGGGTCCTTCGCTGCGCTCAGAATGACACCATTTTTTGTGGAGGGCGGACGCGATGCGCTCTCCTATTTGCCGGGTGCCAGCGCTTCGAGTTTGCGGATGGTTGCGAGGGCCTCGTGCAGCGCTGGGGTCCTTCGCTTCGCTCAGGATCACACCGTTTCGCGACGGCGGTGGGTGCCCCGCATCTGCGCAGTGAGAATGCAGGAGGCTACTTCCTCGCCATCGCCTCAAGTTTTCGAATCGTTGCGAGGGCTTCGCGCAGGGCGGCCTTGCCCACCTCTTTCTCGAAGGCGGCCTGCAGCTTGTCGAAGGCGCGGATCACGCGCAGCGCGGTCTTTTTCCCCTGCGGCTTAAGCGAAAGCTGGTAGGAGCGCGCATCTTCGGGATCGATCGTGCGTTGCAAGAATCCCTTGGCCTCCAGCGACGAGATGCAGTGGCTGACGTTGCCGCGCGTTGTCCCGAAGGTCTCGGCCAGTTGCGAAGGCGTGGTCAGCGAGGGCTCGTCGAAGAAGATCGCAGCCAGCACGAGGCCTTCGAGAAAGCCGAGCGAATCGGCGGCGAGGGCCTGGGCGGCCATGGAATCGAAGCGCCGCGCGGCGCGGCTGACGGCAAACATCGGACTCTCCTGCAGGAAGGCGTCGATGCGCATGCGCCCAATTCTACATAATTGAACTGTTAAACTATCGTGAATTGATTTCCACACTCAACAGCCGGCGCCCAAAACCCTGACTGCGTAGCCCGGATCAGCTTCTGTCTTTCTTTTCGCCTATGGGAGCGCTGCCGAGCGATTCGAGCTGCTTGCGCCAGTCGATCGCCTCGTCGACCTCACGCGGACTGTCGCGCCAGCCTTCTCGCACCTTGACAAAGAGTTCGAGGAAGACCTTGCGGCCGAGCAGGCGCTCGATCTGGCGGCGGGCCTGGGTCCCGATCTGCTTGAGCATCGTGCCCTGCTTGCCGATCACAATCGCCTTCTGGCCTTCGCGCTCGACGAAGATTACGGCGGAAATTTTGATGAGCTTTGCGCCCTCCTCGAAGCGCTCGATGCCCACTCCGCTGGCATAGGGCACCTCCTGCGCGGTGTGGATGAGGACCTGCTCGCGGATAAGTTCGGCGGCGAGGAAGCGCTCGGGCTGGTCGGTGATCTGATCTTCCGGAAAATATCGCGGCCCCTCGGGCAGCGCGTTCGCAATGGCCGCGAGCAGTTCCTCTTTGCCCTGCTCTTTTGTGGCGGAGATCGGCACGATCTGCGCGAAGTCGAGGCGCTGCGACCAGGCCTCGATGAGTGGCAGCAGCCGCGACTTTTCGATGAGGTCAATTTTGTTCAGCAGCAAAAACGTCTTTGCCTTGGCGCGGCGCACGATCTCCAGAACGAACTCATCGCCCGTGCCGAACTTTTGCGTAGCATCGACGATGAGCAGCACCAGGTCGCAGCCCTCCAGCGATTCGTAGACCTCCTGCATCATGCGCCGGTTGAGCTGGTCGGCGGGCTTGTGCACGCCGGGAGTATCGACCAGCACGATCTGCGCGGCGGAATGTTTTGAGGTGCGCTTCAGGTTGACGATGCCCATGATGCGGTTGCGCGTGGTCTGCGCCTTGTGGGTGACAATGGCGAGCTTTTCGCCGGTGAGCGAGTTGAGCAGGGTGGACTTGCCCGCGTTGGGACGGCCGAGGATGGTGACGAATCCGGAGCGCACGAAACGATGCTATTCCAGGCGCCCGTACTTTTTAAACTGATTTCGGCGGAACGGAGCTCGGCGGGGCCGAATTCGAGGACTTTGCCGAGGCGGTGCTTTGCGAAACCGGCTTCTCAGAGGCGGAACTCGGCGGCGCGGAGTTGGGCGAGACCGAATTCGCTGCGCGGTCCCCGGCGCGCCTGTCATGGGCGGGCTGGGGTGGAGGAGCAGGGCTTTGCGGGGTCCCCGGCAAGCCCGTGGTCCCCGGCGCGCCTTCTGTTGGCGTGCTGAGGCGGAAGCCCGTGGTTGGCTTGCTGGGGTGAGGCACATTGCTCGGGGGCTGGGTTGCATCCGTCGGCCTGGCGAGAATGCGGACCTTCTCCACGCGGCGCGCAGTGGACTCCAGCACCTCGAAGCCGAGCCCTCCCTCCTGCACGCACTCGCCGGGGAGCGGGATGTGTCCGGCGATCTCGGTGACCAGGCCGCCGACGGTTGTGGCATGCCACTCCTCGGAGAGCCGCACGGGGAAGAGCTCTTCCAGGCGGCTGGTCTCAAAGCTGCCGGGGACCACGTAGCTCTGGTCGTGCTCGCGGACCAGCTCCGCGCGCGCCTCGCCCTCGTTGCTGAGCTCGCCGACGATCTCTTCGACCAGGTCTTCCACCGTGACCAGGCCGGCGACGCCGCCGTATTCGTCGATCACGATCGCAAGGCGGCGGTTTTCGCGCTGCATCTGCGCCAGCAGTTCACTGGCGCGCCGCGTCTCAGGGACGAAATAAACATCGGTCTTCATCAGGTCGCGGACCAGGCGGCGCGAGGCCTCCGAATCGGCCACCTGCAGCAGGTCGCGCGCCGAGACGACGCCGACGATGTTGTCCAGCTCGCCGGAAAAGACCGGCACGCGCGAGTAGGCGTGCTCGGAAAGAAGTTGCGTGAGCTGCTCGACGGTGGTCTCGTCCGGGACGGCGAAGATGCGCGGGCGCGGGGTCATGACGTCGCGCATGGTCTTGTCTCCAAACTCGACGACCGAGTGGATGAGGTCGCGGTCGCTCTCTTCGAGGATGCCCTCGTCCTGGCCGGCTTCGATGAGCGCGTCGACCGCCTCGGAAGGATGCTCGGGCTCTTCACCGGCCCCCTCCGCGCGGGTCAGCGAGACCACCGACTGCAGGAAGCCGAGCACGATGGTGAGCGGCAGCACCGAGTAGACGAGCAGCTTCAGCAGCAGGACGAACCGCACGAACCAGCCGCCGCGCGTGCGGGAAAAGAGCAGGAAGGGCAGAAAGCGGTCAAAGAGCACGATGACGAGTATGGCGAGAAACACCGCCTGCGCGATGTCTTCGGCGCCCCAGCCCGGCCGCATGAAGACCTCGTAAGCCAGCAGGAAGCAGATGGCCGCCGTGAGCAGGTGCTCGAGCAGTGCGAAGGAGAGCGCGGCCCGCCGGTGATTGAAGCCGAGACGCGGCTCGATCTGGTGCTCGAAGATCTCGATGTTCTCCTGGAATTCGCGGGAGAGAAACTTGCCGCTCTCGGTGTAGAGACGCGAGGCGTAGGCGCTGATGACCAGCAGCGCGAGCAGCAGGATGAAGAGCAGAGCGATCGCCATCACGGCCTCCTCTTCAGCGCTGCCGGCGAACCCCGCGCAGATGAGGGCCGCGCGTCCTCGCCGCGCTCGATCAGCCCGGAGGGGAGATGCAGCTCCGAACGCAGGCGCTGCTCGAGGCGGCGCATCTGGCCGCGGTCGCGCTCGTGGTCGTGTCCGGCCAAGTGCAACATGCCGTGCAGGATAAGCACCTTGATTTCGGTGAGCAGGCTATGGCCCTGCTGGGCGGCGTGGGCCCGCGCTGTCTGCAATGAGACGGCGATGTCTCCGCATTGATGGTCGGGGGGAGCCGCGTGGGGAAACGACAGCACATCCGTCGGCTGGTTCTTGCCGCGGAACTGCTGGTTCAGCCGCTGCATTTCGGCGTCGGTTGTGAGCAGGATAGTGACCTCGCCCGCGACTCCGGCGGCGCGCTGCGCACGGTTGGCAAATCGCGCCAACGCCAGACGGCTGAGGTCACTTGTTTTTCGCCGTTCCAGAATCACAGGTCCCAATTCCGGGCGTGCCCTTACTGCAAAAGAAAAAGGAAGGGCACAATGCCCTCCCTTCCATTGTAGCGAATTCCTACTGCTGCACTGCTGCGGTCTGTTTTTTGGCCTCCATTGACTCCAGAGCACCGGGCGTGCGCACCGAATCCCCTTCCAGCTGCAGAGTGAGCTGGCGGTCGTCGCGCGCCTTGAAGTCCTCGTAGGCGCGGATGATGCGCTGCACCAGGTGATGTCGCACCACATCGGTCTCATTGAAGAGCTGGAAGCGAATGCCATCCACTCCCTGCAGCACGTTCATCGCCTCGATCAGGCCGCTACGGCCCGGGTTGGGCAGATCGATCTGGGTGATGTCGCCGGTGATGACCGCCTTGGAGTTGAAGCCGAGGCGGGTGACGAACATCTTCATCTGCTCGCTGGTGGTGTTCTGCGCCTCATCGAGGATGACGAACGAATCGTTCAGCGTGCGCCCGCGCATGAAGGCAATGGGCGCGATTTCGATGACGTTCTTCTCCAGGAAGCGGTCCACCTTCTCCGGCTCCAGCAGATCGTAGAGCGCGTCGTAGAGCGGCCGGAGATAGGGATCGACCTTCTCCTGCAGCGTGCCGGGCAGGAAGCCCAGGCGCTCGCCGGCCTCCACCGCGGGACGCGCAAGGATGATGCGCTGCACCTTCTTGGCCACCAGGAAGCTGACCGCCATGGCCACGGCAAGATAGGTCTTGCCGGTCCCTGCGGGGCCGATGCCAAAGACCATATCGCTTTGCTCGATTGCCTCCAGGTACTGCCGCTGATTGATGCTCTTGGGCTGCACCGCTCGCTTGCTGCCCACAGAGCGCTGCTTGCCGGCGTCGGCCAGCTGGCGCAACGTCACCGATGGATCGGCCACCAGCACGCGAAGCATGGAGCTGAGCTCACCGTTGAAGACCTGCTGGCCATGCTGCCGCAGGTAGTCGAAGTCGTCGAATACCTGCTCAACCCGCGCCACATCCTCGGCTGTGCCGCGGATCTGGACGGCATCGGGCAGCAGTTCGATTGTGACGTTGAGACCACGTTCAAGCAGGTGAAGGTTTTCGTCGCGCGTACCGAAGAGGGTTTCGAGATTGGGACGGAGTTCGACGTTTTTCTTCATCGGGAAATCGAGATCACCTCGGGCGCGGCCTGCGCCAGTGAATGTGGCTGAAACGATGGGAAGATTCCGGTCTGAGGGGCAGAGAAGAGCGGGAGCGAATTCGGGTGCGAACGATGCTTCTGGTTGGAAGCAGATGCCATTGGGCAGGAGCGTAGCCTTTTTCCTGCCGGGAGTCAACAAAAGAAGCGCGGGCGGAGGACCCTGCGCTCCACCCCGGCAAGCGACCTGCGCACTCGGAAGATCGAAACGCTACCATCGACAATCATTCGATGCAGACGGCGTTGAAGGGTCGCCAAAGGCGCGGGAAAAAAGGCCCTGCCTCAGGGCCAAGCGGGCCAAAGATTCACACGATTTTCACGGACAGCATTGCTCCCCGACAACCGGGCACCCTCGTTGCTTTTCCCCCTCCGAACCCTGACGAGGACAGCGCCTCTAGTCGACGAAGTCCACAAAGCTGTCGGTGATCTCAGCTCCGTGCTGGTTGGCAATGCGGGTGGCCGTTGCCTCCACTCGCTTCATTAGCCCCTCCAGATAATGGCGCGAGTGTGAGATGGCCACCACGCCAACCGTGGCCGACTGCCACAGTTCACTGGGCTCCAGTTCGGCCACCGAGACATTGAAGCTGTTGCGCAGACGGTCCTTGAGGCTGCGCAGCACCTGGCGCCGGTCTTTGAGCGAGTGTGCGCCTTCTATGCGCAGTTCGAGGTTGAGGTGGGCAATGGGCATAAGCTTCCACTCCAGCGAGCCAACAATGGGCTCGCCGGGGAACCCCGTGGGTGAGTGTAAGGAGAACAGCTACGCGCGCGCAAGCAGTTCAGATTGCGATGCGATTATCGGGGAACTGTTGCGGCCTCGGACAACAGTCCGCTAAAGAGGAAGACGTGGACAAACTCGGCATCGAAGCGGAGATGAACGTGCGGTGAGAATCGGTGTGGAACCCACACGCCGAATTCACACGGAAACAAAAACCCCGCCCTGACCAAAAGCAGGTTAGGACGGGGCACCCTCTCGTTTGTTACAGACGCTTACACCAGCAGACGCTTACAGCAGCTGCGCGGCGACCTTCTCGGTGACGAAGGCCTCTATGACGTCGCCCACCTTCAGATCGTTGTAGTTCTGGATGCCGATGCCGCACTCCATGCCGTTGCGGACCTCGCTGGCATCGTCCTTGAAGCGCCTGAGCGAGCTCACCTTGCCGGTGAAGATCACCACGTTGTCCCGCAGCAGGCGGACCTCGGCGTCGCGCTTGATGAGCCCATCTGCAACCTGGCAGCCGGCAATGGTGCCGACCTTGGGGATGCGGAAGGTCTCGCGTACCTCGGCGCGCCCCAGGTAGGTCTCCTTGATGGTCGGCTCGAGCAGGCCGGTCATGGCCTTCTTCATCTCGTCCTGCAGCTCATAGATGATCGAGTGCAGGCGGATGTCCACCTTCTCTTGCTCGGCCATCTCCTGCGCCTTGCGCTCCGGACGCACATTGAAGCCGATGATGATGGCATTCGACGCGGCGGCCAGCAGCACGTCGCTCTCGGTGATGGCGCCCACCGAGGAGCGCAGCACCTTGATGCGCACCTGTTCGTTCGAGAGCTTGGCGAGCAGGTCGCTGATGACCTCCACCGAGCCCTGCACGTCGCCCTTGAGGATGATGTCGAGCTGCTTGGTGCCCTCGCTCTTGACCTGCTGCGACAGGTTCTCCAGCGAGACGCGGGCGGACTTGGCGAGCACGGCCTCGCGCGCCTTGGCCTCGCGGTAGTCGGCGATTTCGCGGGCCTTTTCGCGCTCGGCCACCACCACGAACTGGTCGCCCGCCTGGGGCAGGCCTTCGAGTCCGAGGATCTCCACCGGAGTTGCCGGACCGGCCTCCTCCAGTGGCCGGCCGCGATCGTCGAACATGGCGCGCACCTTGCCGAAGACGTTGCCGACGACGAAGTTCTCGCCCGTGTGCAGCGTGCCGTTGTCGATGAGCACGGTGGCAACCGGGCCGCGCCCGCGATCGAGCTTGGCTTCAAGGACGGCGCCGGTGGCCAGCCGCTCGGGCGTGGCCTTCAGCTCCTTCATGTCGGCGACCAGGCAGATCATCTCCATGAGCTGATTGAGATTGAGGTGCTTCTTCGCCGAAACGTCGACGTAGATCGTGTCGCCGCCCCAGTCTTCCGGCAGCAGGCCGCGGTCGGCAAGCTGCTTCTTGACGCGGTCGGGCTGCGCCTCGGGCTTGTCGATCTTGTTGACGGCAACGATCAGCGGCACCTTGGCGGCCTTGGCGTGGTCGATGGCCTCCAGTGTCTGCGGCATCACTCCGTCGTCGGCAGCGACCACCAGCACGACAATGTCGGTGACCTTGGCGCCACGGGCGCGCATGCGCGTGAAAGCCTCGTGGCCCGGCGTGTCGAGGAAGACAATTTCGCGCCCGAGGGCGGGCGAGTTGGTGTCGGTAATCTTCACCTTGTAGGCGCCAATGTGCTGCGTGATGCCTCCGGCCTCGCCCGCCGCAACCTCGGTGGTGCGGATAGCGTCCAGCAGGCTGGTCTTGCCGTGATCGACGTGGCCCATGATGGTGACCACCGGAGGACGCGTGACGATGTTGAAGGCCGCCTCGTTCTCCTGCTCGATGGCCTGCGCCTCGTACTCCTGCTGGATCTGGTCTTCGAAGCTGATGACCGAGCTCTCGGCCCCGAAGTGGCGGGCCATGTCGCGGGCCAGGTCTTCGCTGAGCGTCTGGTTGATGGTGGCAAAGACGCCACGGGCCAGCAGGCGCGCGATCAGGTCCTTGGCGCGGATGTCGAGCTTCTCTGCCAGGTCCTTTACGCTCACGCCCTCTGAAATGGTGATGGCGCGCGTGATCGGCATCGGCTCATTGCTGAGCGAGAGCCGCGGAGGCGGCGTGAAGCCCTTCATTGGGCCTTCCTGCTTGCCGCGCGGACCCTGGTAGCGCTGGCCTGGACGGCGCGCTGGCGCTCCGGCGCGTGCTCCGGGACGCGGAGCTGCGCCTGGAGGCGGAGCTCCAGGGGCGGCGCCCAGCAGGCCGCCGGCACGGGGCGGACCACCGGGACGTGCTCCCATCCCGGGGCGAGTGCCCATCGGCGGACGTCCGCCGGGGACGGGCGCGGAACGCGTCGGATGCATCGGACGGCGCTCGCCGGAACGGAACGGCGGACGCGAGCCGGGAGCCCCCGCGGCTCCGGGCGCGCCCGGAGCTCCGGCCTGCTG
>Ga0137366_10002377_pt1 | contig 14399 bp, 13 predicted proteins | sample SagtaG_8_FD_104938 | JGI IMG/M metagenome (GOLD analysis project Ga0137366, IMG submission 104938) | Vadose zone soil microbial communities from Sagehorn Ranch, Mendocino, California, USA - Sage1_L_60_16 metaG | ecosystem: Environmental > Terrestrial > Soil > Vadose zone | place: USA... | reverse complement strand
CTTAGTACTTGGTGCCTGGTGCTTTGTTGTTTGTTTGCGAGTTGAGCTGGGTGTCAGAAGCGAATTAAGACGAACAAAGCACCTAGTAACCAAGCACCAGGCACAAAGTATAAAGCGCAATCAGAAGAACCCATGAGACTCTTACGCGAACTCCTTTCCCCACTGATCGCGGTGATGGCCGCTTTCATCGTCGGCGGTATCCTCGTCCTGTTGATCGGCGACAATCCGATCCAGGCCTATCGCTTGCTTATCGGTAGCGCTCTTTCATGGCCAGACGGCATCGGTTACACGCTTTTCTATGCAACGCCGCTAATCTTTACGGGTCTTGCTGTTCTTGTCGGGTTCCGTTGCGGCCTGTTCAATATCGGGGCCGAAGGCCAACTCTATGTCGCCGCATTTGCGACGGCCTGGGTGGGAATTACCTTTGCGCACCTCTCGGCCTGGCTACTGGTGCCAATGTGTTTTCTTGCGGCAATTCTAGCGGGTGGAGTATGGGGTGGAATTCCCGGTGTATTGAAAGCGCGATTTGGATCTCATGAAGTCATCAATACCATCATGCTGAATTTCATCGCGATCGCGCTGGTCAGCTACTTCACGCAGTATCACTACAAGATTCCCGGCGACCCGATTCTGCAAACATCGCCGATCGGCCCTGGCGCACACATCGCTCGCCTGGGGAAGTTTGTTCCCGGATTACCGGAACGCATTCCCCTCAATCTGGCTTTCATCCTTGCCCTGATTGCCTGTTTGTTTGTCTACCTGTTTTTATGGCGCACGAAATGGGGTTACGAAATACGGGCCACAGGCAGTAACCCGAGCGCTGCGGAGTATGGAGGCATCTCGATACGCAAACAGATTATCCTCGCGATGGCAGTATCGGGCGCGCTCGCAGGAATGGTGGGCATAAACGAAGTCTTAGGCTATCGCTATCGCTACTACGACGGATTCTCTTCCAACTACGGCTTTACTGGAATCGCAGTGGCCCTGCTCGGGCGCAATCATCCCGTAGGAGTGCTCCTTTCGGCTCTGTTGTTTGGTATGTTGATTCGTGGAGGCATTTTTGTCGACGCGTTTACTAACAACGTGACCAAGGACCTGGTTGATGTGCTTCAGGGAATCGTAATTCTTTTCGTTGCTGCTGAGGCTTTGTTTCGCGGTCCCTTTAACAAGTTTGGTTTGCTTAGGCGCTCGAAGGTGTAAACGATGAAAAGTATTTTCACGCTTTCACTTTTTTGGTCCACGATCAGGCTGGCAACTCCTTTGGTGCTGGCGGCAATGGGTGGCATGTTTTCTGAGCGGTCTGGTGTTATCAATATTGCCCTCGAAGGAAAGATGCTTGCCGGGGCCTTTACTGCGGCAGCGGTAACCTACGCCGCCGACGCAAAGTTTGGCCTGGGAATGGCGAGCCCCTGGCTTGGACTGCTTGCCGGGATGACCGCCGGATTGTTCATCGCGGCTATCTATGCGATCGTTTGTATTCACTACAAAGCGGATCAGGTTGTCACCGGTGCGGCTATAAACATCATGATGATCGGTGTACCAGGGCTTCTCAGTGGTGCATTCTTCCTGTCATCCGGCTCGACACCGCAGCTTCCCAAGGAGCACTTGATCCCCTGGACACCGATCATGATTGCGTTCGTGCTTGTTCCTGTCAGCTGGCATGTTTTATATCGCACCCCTTTCGGACTACGATTACGCGCGGTGGGCGAAAAGCCTGAAGCCGCTGATGCGGCTGGTGTCAGCGTTAAACGTATCCGTTATTCGGGCGTACTAGTCGCCGGTATCTTGGCGGGTATTGGCGGAGCATATCTTTCGATTGGGCAGTCGTCGCTATTCACGCGCAATATGACGTCGGGCAGGGGATTCATTGCGCTCGCGGCGTTGATCTTTGGTAAGTGGCGTCCATTTCAAACTATGTTTGCCTGCCTCTTGTTTGGATTCACGGAGGCAGTATCGATTCAAATGCAGGGAGCAGTAAAATTGCCGTCGGGTGAAGATATTCCGGTACAGTTCATCCAGATGGTTCCCTATGTCTTGACCATCGTTGTGCTGGCCGGCTTTATTGGATCGTCGCGACCTCCCCAGGCGTTGGGAATGCCTTACCAAAAAGAGAAGTAGTCTGGGCCTAACAGGTTTTAAGAATGGTTGAACGAGTCGCCAGTTCCAGCTTGTATGAACGTGCCGAGCATGCGGCACGGACCATTCGAGCGCGTGTGAGCCAGGAACCGCGCGTGGCAGTGGTGCTTGGCAGTGGTCTTGGCGCTTTCGCTGACGACTTTGAAGATGCTGTGGCAATACCCTACGAGGAGATTCCGGGCTTTGTTCGTTCCACTGCGCAAGGTCACGCCGGTCGCCTCGTAGTTGGGAAGGTTGGTCGCGTAGCAGTAATGGCGATGCAAGGTCGCCTTCATTACTACGAAGGCTATTCACTTGAAGAGGTCACATTTCCGATTCGCACGTTCAAGCTGCTCGGTGTAAAAACCCTTGTTTTGACAAACGCCGCCGGCGGGGTCAATGTTCAACTCACTCAGGGCGCGCTGATGTTGATCAGCGATCACCTGAATCTCATGGGCATCAATCCGCTGCGAGGCGTTAACGACGAAAGATTTGGTCCGCGATTTCCTGACATGTCAGCTGTTTACTCGCGCGCCTTGCAGGAGATTGTCGTAGAAGAAGCGCAGACTTTGGGCGTGGAACTTCGACGCGGGATCTATGCCGCACTTTCAGGCCCCAGCTATGAGACGCCTGCCGAAATTCATATGCTGAGAACTTTTGGCGCCGATGCCGTCGGCATGAGTACCGTACCGGAGGCAATAGTAGCACGCCAAATGGGTATGGATGTTCTTGGTATTTCCTGTATCACTAACATGGCGGCCGGTATTAGCGACGAACCTATCAATCACGATGAAGTGATGGAAACGGGGAATCGTGTCAGGTCTACATTTACGGAATTGCTCCGCCGCGTCCTCGGCCGACTGGTTACCCGAGAGTAAATGTGCGATAAGGGGTTAGGATGGGTTTGTGCGCATGATAATTGGTATTTGTGGTGGTACGGGATCAGGAAAAACCACGGTCGCGAATCGCATTCTCGAATCGGTTAGTGCCTGCGAAGTGGTTTTCATCCAACAAGACTCCTACTATCGTAACCTCAAAGATCTTCCGCTTGATTACCGGCAGGCAGCCAACTTCGATCATCCCGACGCGCTCGACAATGATCTACTGGTGCACCACGTGCGCAAGCTCAGGGCCGGTGAGCCTATCGAGTTGCCCATTTACGATTTCAAGACCCACACCCGTTTGAACGAGACGCGCCCGGTCAAGCCTAAGCCTATCGTCATTGTCGAAGGTATTCTCATCTTCTCTGATCCTCGCCTTCTCGAGCATATGGATATCAAGGTTTTTGTAGATACCCCGGATGATATTCGTTTCATTAGAAGGCTGCGTCGAGACCTGGCCGAGAGAGGCCGCACAGTAGAGTCGGTGATTGAACAATACGTGGAAACTGTCAGGCCCATGCATATGCAATTTGTCGAGCCGTCAAAACGGTATGCCGACGTAATTATTCCCGAAGGTGGTCATAATCTTGTGAGCATTGATTTGATAAGCGGAAAGATACGCGAAAGGTTGGCCAGTGCTCTATCAACAGTTGGAGGTCAACATTGAGCGAGAAAGATTTTCAACCGCTAATTGAAGCGGCTTTACGCGCGCGCCTGCAGTCAGTAGCACCGTTTTCAAATTTTTTCGTCGGAGCGGCGGTTAGAACTGAGAACGGTAAAATATATACCGGTTGTAACGTCGAAAGTGCCAGCTATGGTCTGACCGTTTGTGCCGAGCGAGTGGCGATTTGGAAGGCCTTATCAGAAGGCGAGCGACACTTCACGGAGTTGGCCGTCGTGGCCGACACAGAAACATTGACACCACCTTGCGGCACTTGCCGGCAAATAATCTGGGAGTTTGCCAGCGGCGCGAATATTGTCTTTGCAAACCTGCGAGGCGAGAGTGAAACCTTTCGGATGGCCGAGCTCCTGCCACGCGCTTTCGACGCACGGTTCCTGAAGAGCGCCAGCAAGAAATAAGTTCACTGTCAAAGGCTTAATGTCCCACAAACTTTCAGTTTATCGAGCCGGTAGGAACCCGGGTCCACAAGATGAATAACGGAGAACCCCGGATCGTAGACCCAGCATTCCAAAGCATTTCAGGTTTTCTTATTCGATGCGTTAAATCCGGTGTGACTTATCGACCACTAAAGTTTAGCGGACACTAAGTTCACCGGACATTGCGAAAATTATGCCTGAGCGTCTGTTGATTGCCTTCACATTGATGGCCATGCTTGCCAATCCCGTTTCAAACGTCGCACAAAACCGGCGACCGCGCGCGCAACAAGTTGATCTGCTTGTGTTGGGTGGCACGATCGTGACGATGGATGGCGCGCGCCGAGTAATTGAAGAAGGTGGTATTGCTGTGACCGGCGGACGGATTTTGGCGATTGGTCCACGCGCAGAGATTGAAAAGGATTACTCCTCACGGCAGAGAGTGAACGCTAACGGCAAACTGATCGTGCCTGGTCTAATCAACGGCCATACTCATATTCCAATGGTCTTGTTTCGAGGTCTTGCCGACGATCTCGATCTGCAAGAATGGCTCACAAAATACATCTTTCCCGCTGAAGCCAAGAATGTTTCCGAAGACTTTGTCCGCGCAGGCACGCGATTGGGCCTGGCTGAGATGATTCGCGGAGGCACTACAACTTTCTGCGACATGTACTACTTCGAGGACGCAATCGCCGATGAAACTGCGAAAGCGGGAGTGCGCGGCGTGTTGGGCGAAACCGTGATCGATTTTCCGGTCGCGGACAACAAGACCAACGCGGAAGCAATGACCTATGTCGAAAAGTTTATCAGTCGATGGAAGGGAAACCAGCTAATCATTCCGGCCGTTGCCCCTCACGCGCCTTACACCGTCTCGGAAGAGCACCTGAAAGCCGTGCGTTGTTTGTCCGATCGCACGGGAGCGCCGATTGTTATCCATATCTCTGAAACCAGGAGGGAAGTGGACGACAGCATAAAGACCCAAGGAGCGAGTCCGGTTAAGTATCTCGAGCGGATTGGCTTTTTGAACGAACGCGTGATCGCCGCTCACATGGTTTGGCCCCAGGCGGGCGAAATTGAGATTCTAAAGCGCCGCCATGTCGGCGTAGTGCACAACCCGCAGTCGAATATGAAACTTGCTTCAGGCGTCGCGCCCGTGCCAAAAATGATGGATGAAGGTGTACTGCTTGGGCTGGGGACCGACGGAGCCGCTTCGAATAATGATCTGAACATGTGGGAAGAGATGGACACTGTCGCGAAGCTACACAAGGTGTTTAGCGGAGATCCCAAGGTGATCTCGGCTCAGCAGGCGTTTGAGTTGGCTACAATTCGGGGCGCTGCCGCACTCCACCTGGAGAAAGAGATTGGCTCGTTGGAAAAAGACAAGAGGGCTGACCTCCTGATCATTGAACGCGACTCTCTAAACCAGATTCCCCTCTACAACATCTATTCGGATCTCGTTTACGCAACCAAGGCTTCAGACGTCGAGACCGTTATCATTAATGGAAGGATAGTGATGAGAAATCGACGTTTGCTGACTCTAAACGAAACAGCGATAAAGAACGGAGCTCGTATTTTTCGTGAACGGATCATCAAGAGCCTTGGGGTCGCGGAGCCCCCGAAATAAGACCCGCCGAGACAGGTAATCATTGGACATATAACCAATGATCACCGCTACGTCGCTCACTTGCCCCGGGAGCCATAACTGTAGATAATAAGGCGTCAACTTTATCTAGCCCAGTAAGCGAGCGTAGGCTCGCTTTTGTATTTTCAGGGAGTCAAAATTTGAGTTCTTTTTCTTATCGGCAGATATTTGCCCGAATCATCCTCCCGACAACCCTGGTTCTTTTCGCCTTTGTTTGCGCGGCAGCCCAGTCGTCTGTGGTTACGGTCGATTCTACAGACGCCGATGCTATCCAGCACCGAATCGAACGTGCACGAGCCCTGGCCGCCGCCCACCAGCTGGATGCGGCAGCCAGCGAACTCGAGTCTCTGCGCGCTTCGGTCCGCGATGCGGCTTTACGCAACATCACGTCGCTGATGCTCATGGGCATCTACCTCGAAGGCACAAACTACGTCCGGGCTCAGGCGATACTTGAAGAGTCCTTTCAAGCCCGATCGGCACAAAAAGACGATTCCGTTCGAACTTATTTTGCCCTGGCAGGCCAGGCAATAAATGGTGTGCGTTCGCACCTGGCACGCTACCGCAGCTTTGGAGTTAATACGAGCAGCAGTGATCTTCCGCCCGAGGCGATAACTGATCTCGACCGTTTGCGAAGTCTGTTGGAACGAATGATCGCGCAAGCAAAAGAGATAACTAAGGACGACGCTCTCGCGTACGATGCTTTAGCCTTACAGGAAGATGTGCTTGGCATTCGTCTGTCTCTGTCGCACGATGATGCTGACAGGGAAAAATGGCAAGGCGAGTATGCCGGAGCGAGAGAGAAGTTGGCGTCGGCGCAGATCCAGGTAGCGTCCATTGGAAGACTACCTTCCCTGGGAGTGCCCTCGCGCAAAGTCCCAAAAGCAGTAACGCCGGAACAACCTGCTGCGGTGATACAAAAGTCGGAAGACGGCAGGACTCAGGCGCCTCCGCCAACCGACGCGGTGCCTGAAACCACTCGACCATCCCAGGCTGCCGACGAATCAGCAGGTGCAGCTGCAGTTCCAACAAATAACAGCTCTGAGCCGAGAACCCTTAGTACTGGATCGCTCAATGGACGTGAAAAAAAGCGCGTCACCCCCGTTTACCCGCCATTAGCAAGGGCCACAGCGGCGCAGGGTCTTGTCAGGGTCTACGTCACGGTTGATGAGAAGGGTAAAGTGTTGGTGACGAATTCGGAAGGGCCTAAGCTACTGAGGCAGGTTTCTGAAGACGCAGCCCGGGCCTGGAGCTTTCCGCCCACAATCCTCGAGGGAAAGCCTGTACGCATCTCTGGCTATATCGACTTCCAGTTCAAGCCATAAACCTTCAGCAATCCACTTTGTGATTCTCGCTTTAGCCCAAAATCGACTCCCATGCGGTGTTTGACGCTGAGACTCTGGGGCTTGCACTTTTCCACCCTCCGCTCTAATCTTGACTTAAAAGTAAGGTTTATCTAATATGCCTTTACTGAATGAGTTAGATTTGAACGTATGAAGATTTCAGCACAGGAAGAATATGGCCTCCGTTGCCTGCTGCAACTTGCCTTGGCCGAGTCAAAGGGCAAATCATTGACGCTAGGCGAGATTGCCCGTCGCGAAGGAATTTCAACGGCAAACGCCGGTAAGCTGATGTGGATACTTAGTAAAGCTGGTCTCGTGCAATCGCAGCGTGGAATCAAGGGCGGTTACTCTCTCGCGCAGCCGGCGTCTGAAATTCACCTCAATCGGGTGATCAGAGTTTTGGAAGGAGAGCCGGTCGATTCTCATTGCAAGAGCTATGCTGGAGTGCTCGAAGCTTGCGTTCATACGGGCGATTGTGGCATTCGCCCGGTTATAGTGGAATTGCACCAGATTGTTGATAACGCGTTGGCTGAGATCACCCTGTCCCAATTGTTGGGGACGGAAGCGAATGTTGACGCGGCGCTCCATCAGATTCATGGAGCAAAACAACGTCGCGACATTGCCAACTTGAATGTATAAGTTTTTGCAGGTTACACAAAGAGCACGGATGGGAACTAATGAGCACAGCAGAACTGTTGGGGACACAAGAATATAAGTATGGATTCGTGACTGACATCGAGTCAGACATGATTCCGCGCGGTTTGACGGAAGACACCATCCGCCTAATCGTCGAAAAGAAAAACGAGCCTGACTGGATGTTGGAGTTTCGTTTGAAAGCCTACCGGCACTGGCTGACTATGACAGAGCCGAAGAATTGGCCAAACATCAGTTACCCGGAGATCAATTATCAGGATGTAATTTACTATAGCGCCCCTAAACAGAAGGTGCAGAAGGCCAGTCTTGACGAAGTAGATCCAGAACTGCTGAGAACGTTTGAAAAACTCGGCATTCCCCTGACAGAGCAAAAGCAACTTGCGAATGTTGCCGTCGACGCTGTCTTTGACTCGGTATCGGTAGCAACTACCTACAAAGAGAAACTGAAGAAGCACGGTGTGATCTTTTGCTCGTTCACCGAGGCGATTAGGGAACATCCAGATCTCGTGCGCAAGTATCTGGGCTCGGTGGTGCCGACGAATGACAATTTCTTCGCTGCTCTCAATAGTGCCGTTTTCTCGGATGGTTCCTTTTGTTTCATTCCGAAGGGAGTTCGCTGTCCGATGGAATTGTCGACGTACTTCCGGATAAACAATTCGGAGTCAGGCCAGTTTGAAAGAACGCTGATCGTCGCCGAGGAAAGTTCACATGTTTCTTATCTCGAGGGGTGTACAGCACCGAAGTTTGATAAGAACCAACTGCACGCCGCCGTCGTCGAACTCGTAGCACTCGACAATGCGCAGATCAAATACTCCACAGTGCAAAACTGGTATGCAGGCGATGAAGAAGGCGTTGGTGGTATTTATAATTTCGTAACCAAGCGTGGAAAGTGCGCAGGCCGCAATTCCAAAATCTCCTGGACGCAGGTGGAAACGGGCTCAGCTATCACCTGGAAGTATCCCTCATGCATCCTGTTGGGCGACAACTCGATTGGCGAGTTTTATTCGGTTGCGCTGACGAACCATGCCCAGCAGGCTGACACGGGAACGAAGATGATTCACATTGGCAAAAACACGCGCTCAACGATCATCTCGAAAGGCATCGCTGCTGGAAAATCAAACAACAGCTATCGTGGTCTTGTAAAGGTGATGCCGAAGGCTGATAACGCGCGCAACTACACTCAGTGTGATTCGATGCTGATCGGCTCGCACTGCGGTGCCAACACTTTTCCTTATATCGAGGTGATGAATAATGGCTCCAGCGTGGAGCACGAAGCCTCGACCTCAAAGATTAGCGAGGAGCAACTGTTTTACCTGCAGCAGCGTGGCATTTCACAGGAAGACGCGGTGTCGCTGATTATCAACGGCTTCTGCAAAGATGTTTTCCTGCAATTGCCGATGGAGTTTGCAGTGGAAGCCCAGCGTCTGTTGGGTCTGAAACTGGAAGGTAGTGTGGGATAAAGAACAGGTTTCATGGTCGGGTGTCAGGTGCCGGAACGAGTTGTTTTGATTAGCACCTGACACCCGATGCTGTGATGGGATTAAGCGTCCGACAAACTTTGGTTTGTCATTTTAGAGACGAAGGCAGTTCGTCTATGACAGCGATGCCAACAAACTGAAGCTTGTCGGACATTTTCGGGAGATTATTTAATGTTAGAGATTCGAAATTTACATGCCGGCATTGACGGTAATGAAATCCTGAAGGGGATCAACCTCACGATCAAGAAGGGTGAGATTCACGCGATCATGGGCCCCAATGGTTCCGGTAAATCGACCCTGGCAAAAGTTCTGGCCGGCCATCCGGCTTATGAAGTGACCGCCGGCGAAGTGCTCTACGAGGGACGTAATCTGTTGGACCTACCTCCTGACGAGCGTGCCCGAGAAGGCGTTTTCATGGCGTTTCAATATCCGATTGAGGTGCCAGGAGTTTCCAACGCACAGTTCTTACGGTTGGCCTATAACGAGAAACAAAAACATCTCGGCGAGGAGGAACTCGATCCGCTGGAGTTCAAGGACTTGCTGAAAGAACGCGCAAAGATCGTCGAAATGGACGCGAGCTTCATGTCGCGGTCTGTCAACGAAGGATTTTCCGGCGGAGAAAAAAAGCGCAACGAAATACTGCAAATGGCCGTGCTGGAACCGAAGCTAGCGATTCTCGATGAAACCGATTCCGGTCTGGACATCGACGCCCTTCGCATCGTCGCCGGTGGTGTGAACCAACTGCAAACGGCGGAGAATGCGATCATTGTCGTTACCCACTATCAGCGATTACTGAATTACATCGTGCCAGATTATGTACATGTCCTCACTAGCGGGCGCATCGCCCGCGAAGGTGGCAAAGAGCTGGCGTTGGAGTTGGAAGAGAAAGGCTACGATTGGATCAAGACAGCAGATAATCTCGGGACCGGAGCGCAGGCTAATTAAGAATGATAACTGAACTAGCTAAACCAAAGAACAACTATGAATCGGCTTTTCGCGCCTTGCACCAGGCTGATCCTTCCGCCGCATGGATTGAACTCTTGCGTGAGAGCGCGATGGATCGATTCGCGTTGCTGGGATTTCCTACCGTAAAGGAAGAGGAGTGGAAATACACGAACCCAGCCGCGCTGGCGAAGACTGACTTCCAGCCCGCGCAAAGGGACCATGTCTCCGCAACCCATAATGGACTCCAGTCATTGGCCTTGTTCTCTTATCCGGAAACTGCCGGCTCGCACCTCATTCTCATCAATGGGTTTCTGAGCAGTGAATTGTCGGCGACTACGGGATTGACGAATATCGTCGCTCTGGATCTCTCCGCGGCGATAACTGATACAAGGTATGCAAAGATTGTCCGCGAGTATCTGGCGCGCAACGCCGGGTACGTCGACAACGGATTCACTGCGCTCAATACCGCTTTTCTCAAGTCGGGCGTTTTCATCCTCATCCCCAAGAACACAAAACTCGATGCGCCTTTGCAGATAACTTTTCTTTCCGATCCGCAGCAGCCAAATGGCGCTAGCTTTCCGCGCGCTTTGATTGTTTCCGAGGAGAACAGCTCTGCCACCGTAGTCGAAAGCTATGTGAGCACCGGAGAAGAACGTTACTTCACGAATGCAGTAGTGGAAATTATTCTCAAAGAAGGTGCGCGACTCGAGCACTACCGTCTGCAGCGGGAAAGCAACCGCGCCTTCCATGTTGCGACCACTGCTGCGGATCTGGGCCCAAAGAGCAGTTACGATGCCACCTCTGTTAATCTGGGCGGTGAACTTGCCCGTCATGACATCGAGGTGGTGATGGATCACGAGGGCGCGGAGTGCTGGGTGGATGGTTTGTATGTAGTCGGTACCGGACAGCACTCGGATACCCACTCAGTGATTGATCATAAACAACCGCATTGCACCAGCCATCAGCTCTACAAAGGCATTCTCGATGGCACCTCGCGAGCTGTTTTCAACGGTAAGGTATTTGTGCGTCCGGGAGCACAGAAAACCGACGCCCTGCAGACAAACAAAAATCTTCTGCTCTCAAATGAAGCACGCGTCGACACCAAACCGCAGTTGGAGATTTTTGCCGACGATGTGAAGTGTGCTCACGGCGCGGCTGTCGGACAGATCGATGAGGACGAACTCTTCTATCTGGAGACCCGGGGCCTCAATCCCGATCTGGCTCGCAACGTTCTCACTTACGGGTTCGCCGAGGAAGTCATTGCGAAGATAAAGATTGACTCCCTTCGCGGTCAACTCGATGAGGCAGTTCTGGGTCGTCTCAACGCGCGACTGGATATGTAGGGATTATGGGTGCTACTGAAATGACGATGACTGGTGAAAAGACATTGACTGGAACTTCTCGGGCCGCCGCTCCGTCCAACGGTTGGGATGTCGAACGCATCCGGACGGATTTTCCAGTACTCCACCAGACCGTTAACGGCAAACCGCTCGTTTACCTCGACAATGGCGCATCTTCTCAGGTTCCGCAGGTCGTCATCGACCGTGGCAGCATTTATCTGGAGCAGGAGCATTCAAATATTCACCGGGGAGTTCACTACCTCAGCCAAAGAGCCACTACTGCTTATGAGGGAGCGCGCGAAAAGGTGAAGCGATTCATCAACGCGCGAGAGGCCAAAGAGTGCATCTTCGTACGTGGCGCCACCGAAGGCATCAACCTCGTCATGCACGGTTACGGGCGTAAGTTTATTGGAGCCGGCGATGAAATCATCATTTCGGCAATGGAACATCACGCCAACATTGTTCCCTGGCAGATGCTCTGTGAAGAAAAGGACGCACACCTGCGCGTGATTCCCATGAATGATGCCGGTGAATTGCTGCTGGACGAATATGATGCTTTGCTAAATGGACGAACAAAGTTTGTTGCGGTCACCCACGTCTCGAACGCACTCGGCACCGTCAACCCGGTAAAAGAGATGATCGCGCAAGCCCATAAATATGGCGTGCCGGTTCTTATCGATGGCGCCCAAAGCGCTCCCCACATGCCGGTAGATGTTCAGGATCTTGACTGCGACTTCTACGCGTTTTCAGGTCATAAGATGTATGCGCCAACGGGCAGCGGGATTGTTTATGGAAAGGCCGAGATTCTCGAGCGGATGAACCCGTTTCAGGGTGGCGGCGATATGATCAAGAGCGTTACTTTTGAGAAGACGACCTATGCCGGCCTGCCTAATAAGTTTGAAGCCGGCACTCCGGCTATTGCGTCGCAAATCGGTTTGGGAGCGGCAATCGATTATCTGAACAGCATCGGCAGAGAACAGGCAGCGGTTCACGAACACGAACTACTCCGCTATGCGACGGAGCGTGTTTCTGCAATCGAACGCGTACGTATCATTGGTACTGCGCGGGACAAGGCCAGTGTACTGTCGTTCGTGATAGACGATATCCATCCTCACGACATCGGGACGATTCTGGATCAGGAAGGAATCGCTGTTCGGGCCGGCCATCATTGCGCGCAGCCTGTGATGCAACGGTTCAACGTTCCAGCAACCGCTCGCGCATCATTTGCTTTCTACAATACGAAAGAGGAAGTGGACATTCTAGCCAGCACGATTGAAAAGGTGATTGAGATATTTAGTTAATTTGTTCCGTGTCCGACTTGATCAGAGCTTCCTTTAGCTTGTTGGACAATTGGCAATTCGAACTCGGCGATTGAAAAATGTTTCTATGTCAGAACTGAGCGAGCTCTATCAACAGGTTATCCTGGACCACAACAAGAAGCCGCGAAACTTTCGCAAGCTGGAGACCGCCAATCATAAAGCGGAAGGCTACAACCCGCTTTGCGGCGATCAGCTAACGGTTTATCTAAGTCTCGAAAATGATGCTGTGCGCGATATCGCTTTTGAAGGTTCCGGTTGCGCCATCTCGAAAGCGGCGGCCAGCATGATGACACAGGCTGTTAAGGGAAAAAGCAAACAGGAAGCTGAGAAGCTATTTACGGAATTTCATCGCATGGTAACCGGTGAGTTGAATGAGGAACTCGAGGCTAATAGTCTGGGCAACCTCAGAATCTTCGCCGGCGTGCGTGACTTTCCCGTGCGAGTCAAGTGCGCCTCGCTTCCCTGGCACACAATGTTAGCAGCCCTTCAGAACAAGGGAACTATATCGACAGAATAACGGACGTAGTATCCCCGCCTCACCGACCAATAAGCAAAGAAAACTCAGAAAGAAAGCGACCGGACGCTCGTGAGAGTCGTTTTCCCATCGCTTTCGTTTCCGACCTGGAAATAGGTCAGCGAAGAGTACCGGCAATACCTATTGCTTTGGACCAATGATTGGCCCATCGCCGATCACGAAGTAGTCTGGCGGTGGCATACCGTTGTGCGTTTGGGCATAAGACGCTGCTGCTGCCGCCTGCGCGTTGACCGCATCTATGTTTGCCTGCTTATTGCTTTTCGGCACCACCACCGTATGGTAATTGCGGCTGATGTTGCCCGCTGAATCAGTGGCCTTAACAACGATCAAATAGACGCGACCATCATTTGCCTCGATCCGCTCACCTCGCAGGCGCAGTGTACCGGGAGCGATGTCTTTCGCATCGGGCGAATGGATAGTGTTATTGGCGGTTGGAGTTTGATCGTCCTCGTCGCCAAAGACGGCAACATCGATCGCGACCAGCCCACCGCTATTGTCTGTAGCACTAGCGGTCAGGCCGACGTTGATGAGGCTACTGTTAGTTGTCGAAAGTAGCGCAATGGCTACCGAAGATGTGAGTGCAGGAGGCACTGTGTCGTTGATCGTAAGGGTTACAATTGCGGCATTGGAATAATCCGTGCCATCGAAGGCCCGGTAGCTAAAGCTGTCAGAGCCGGTGTAGTCTTGGGCCGGGACATAGCTGAACGAACCGTTGGCGTTCAATGTCAACGATCCATGGTTCGGCCCACTGCCGGAGACTATAACGGCAGTTAAAGCTGGGCTGTCGATGTCTGAATCGTTTGCAAGGACGCCGGGAGCGGCTATGTTCAAGGTTGTGTTCGAGTTAGTGACGTAGTTGTCAGTAGTGGCGACCGGAGCGTCATTGACGTTGTTGACTGTGATGTTGACGGTTGCAGTACCGAAATTACCGTGACCGTCGCCGATCGTGTAAGTGAATGAATCGCTGCCGAAGAAATTAGCCGTTGGAGTGTAACTTACTCCAGTGCCACCACCCGTGATTGCAACCGAACCGTGCGCGCCCTGCGTCACGGCCG